>Ga0163110_10000716_pt1 | contig 16035 bp, 12 predicted proteins | sample CRUFie1St17metaG_FD_108703 | JGI IMG/M metagenome (GOLD analysis project Ga0163110, IMG submission 108703) | Marine microbial communities from the Costa Rica Dome - CRUD Field 142mm St17 metaG | ecosystem: Environmental > Aquatic > Marine > Oceanic > Photic zone | place: Costa Rica: the Eastern...
AAAATTGCGTGACTGGGATCTAGTTTTCTTATAATCATAAACAAAATCTTCAACATTTTGCCATTTGTCTACTCCTAATTTGGCCCAAGCTAATCTACCTTCTAAAAACTGGTCTCTAGGATCTCTATCTATAATAATAAAAGTAGACGGAGGTAATACTTTTGATAAATTTAGTCTAAAAGCATTGATTGATTGATCAACTAATATTCTTTCACTTTCATATATCTGACAAACTTTATCATAAGCCTCACCTATAAATTTTGATGAACGTTTATAGAAAGATTTCTTATCTTTAGAAGGTATGTTTTTTTCTTCCAGCCATAACTCCAGTAATTTAATTACATATTCGGCATTCTTTTGATCTGATATTATCCTTCTTGAACAACGATTCGATTTTTTCCAAATAATAGAATTTGTTTTTTTATTACCTGTTATTGATAGATATAAATCTAGGAGAGCTTTTTTATAATTATTATTTTTAAAAAATTTTTCTTTGTAATCCCAAATACCACCAGGTGTCTTAATTAAACGCATCTCTCCATAAGGAGTCCACTTTAATGTATCTGCAAAACCTTTGAGATAATCACAAATAGCTCCTGATCCGCTATAGAAATATCCTGCAATCATAATTCTTTGATGTCTTTTAAGAGATTTATTAACATTATTTGAAGACTTTATTCTTGCTTTTAATTTCTTAATTCTCTGTATAGCGGCCTTTTCAGCCCATAAAATTGCTTCATCGTAACTTTTTTTAAAATCTAAAGTTTGGATCAAGTATTTTTTAAATAACAAATTATTAGGAAAATTTTTAATTGCAAGATTAGAAAAATGATTTGCTGCATCCCAATCTTCCTGATAAATTAATTTTTTAATATGATCCTTAAGATCTTTTGGGGAATTAGTATCTATCAAGAATTTTAATAAAATTAAAAAATATAATATAGTATTGAATATTTGAAATATTAAATTCTTTGGCTTGAGAGATTTTCCTCATTTATTTTTGATCTTATGAGGGAACTTGATATTGCGGAAGTTCTAGTTAAATATTTGACATTACAAAATTCACTTAGATAATCAAACTTACCCTTCCAATCATCACCTATTGTAAAAATATCAATATCATTTTTTTTAATATCTTCAATTTTTTGCTCCCAATTATTTTCCGGTATTATTAAATCTACATATTTAATTGATTGAAGATATGATTTTCTTTCCTCATAGTTAAGTAAAGATTTTTTACCTTTTAAAGAGTTAAATTTGTCAGTGGATAAACCTACAATTAAGAAATCACCTAAATTTTTTGCTCTTTCTAAAAGTTTTATATGACCAAAATGAAGTGTATCGTAGGTTCCGTATGTAATAACCTTTTTCATTCTTAGCGAAAAATTTAAGGTAAATTTAACATAAAGATTGCATCTTATTCACTTTTATAAAGAAATCAAAAAAATATCAAGTTTGAAAATACCAAAAAAAAGTTTGCTTCTAATTCTATAGAATTGAAAATAGCCATAATTTTTTTACTCTAATTCCAATTTGCATATTCGGATGGTTTTATTTATAATTCATAGGTCTTTGAAAGATAAAAATAAATATCAAATATTCTATGGTTGAAAATAAAAAAATTAGGTTTAATAATTTTTCTGAGTTTTCTTTTAAAGCATTTCCAAAAGAAAAATTGCAAATTGATCCTTTTTTAAGTAGGTATTACAGACCTATATCGCTTAGAATTAGTTGGTTACTTTTTAGAAGTGGTATAAAACCTAATTTAGTTACTTTTGCTCAAATTATAATTGGCCTTTTGGGATGTTATTTTATTAGTGCGTTTAAAACTAAAATTTCTTTTCTCTCAGGTATTTGTTTTTTACATGTTGCTTATCTTTTTGATTGTATAGACGGGGAAATTGCTAGAGCAAACCAAAAAGAGAGTTTGCAAGGTTTATTTTTGGATAAATTTGCTCATGCCATAACAATGCCATGCATTTTTATTTCAGTTGGTATTTACTATTCACAATTCTTTCCAGAAAAGCAGTATTGGATAATGCTTATTAACTTATTCGCAGGGTTCTCAACTTTTAGTCCTGTAAATAGGTTGGTTAACTCTATTGTTTATCAATTAATCAATAAGCAAGAAATTAATCAATATAATCTTAAGAACTATAAATTAAGTATCAAAGATAAAGATGGTTTTGAATTTAAAAAAAAGAAAATCATTGAAGATATTGATCTAAATTATTTAAATTTTATTAAAAACATAAGATTTTATAAATTTGCTTTGCATTTATTTAGACATGTCACTTATTTAGCTTTTATAACTTTATTGTTTATTTTTCAAATTTTAGGATTACCCCCACAAATAGTATTAACTTTTTGGCTAATTGTTGGCATTGCTTTAATAGCTAAAGAAATTTTTATCTTATACATTGTTTTATCAACAGGGAAAATAGAGGCAAATTTATTAAATTTAAGAAAAATAGTTAAATCTTCTATTAAAGAGAAACCATAATTTGATATAAAAATATTTTAGAATGATTCCGCTCTCAAAAATTAGCTTAATACATAGCTTATTAAATAGAAAATATAACTTCCTGATTAGATTCTTAATCGCAATTGTTTCTTGGGTAATATCCTTTTTTTTTACAATCGATTTGGTTTTAAGTAACTACATATTTAAGGAAATATTTCACGGAAATGATTTAAAAACAGCATTTAGAAGATTACTTTGGATAATTAAGAACAGTTTTTTGCAATTCCCTTACTCAACGGATTTAATGTTTGATTTTTGTATGGGTTTAAATTTAAAAGAGTTAAGAAGTTTAAAGAAAATACTTAATACTCGTTCTCCAAGAAAATTAAATATTTTTTATGAAATTGATTTATTGAGAGTAATTGCTTATCAAATTGAGGTTTCTAGCTTAGAAAAAAAAAACATGGAAAATAATCATTTGAAAGAGAAATTCTTAATTAAGTATTTTATAGTAAAAAACTTATTGAATAAATCTAGAAAAATATATTTAGAACAAACTAAAGAAAAGAAGTTGAATTCTAAATTAGTTAAATTTGGAATGAATATAAAAGATGCTAAAAATACCTTGGTTGATATTGATGAGTTCTTCTCTTCTTGTGGCTTTTCTTGGTTTGCTATAGGTGGAACTCTATTAGGTTTTATAAGGGAAAAATCATTTCTAAAGCATGATCTTGACTTAGATATTGGAATAAAAGAAAGTTCATTTTCTTTTGATGTTTTCAAAGATAGGATTAAAAAAAATAATAATCTTAATGTGTCAAGGATTGAGTATCAAAAAGAATATTTTGATAAGAAAAAATATTTAATAAGACCTGTTTTTATAAGAATAATTCATAAAAGCGGATTAAATGTTGATTGCTTTTTGCACTTTGAAAGTAATGGAAAGATTTGTCATGGAACCTCTTCTCTCCTTTGGGAAAATTCAACTTTTGAATTATCAAATTACAAAATATTTAACTTAAGTATTAAAGTACCCAAAAATTCTAATCTTTACCTAACTGAAACATATGGAAATTGGGGAAAAGAAAAAAAAGACTATAACTACCATAGAGATATGAATTCTTTGTCAGGTGCAAATAATTATTTGGGACTAGAATACATATTAAGAGTTAAGCTATTTTGTGGAAGAGATAATCAAGAGAAATTGAATTTTCTTGAAAAATTATTATTTTAAATTTATTTAAGTTGTTATGAATTAGTAATACTTTTAATAAAAGTCTCAAAAAGAGAGGATATATTTTAAATTTGATAAGAATAAAAATTTTAAAGTAATGGATGAAAAAATTGTATATGTAGGAATAAGTGCTGATCTTATGCACCCTGGTCATATAAATATCTTAAAAGAAGCGTGTAAATATGGAAGAGTAATTGTTGGTTTACTTACTGATAAAGCCATAGCCTCATATAAGAGATTACCTTTTCTAACTTACGCTCAGCGTGAAAACGTAGTGGCTAATATGAAACAAGTTTATAAAGTAATTCCTCAAGAAACTCTTGATTACAGACCAAATCTTGAGATGATAAAGCCTGACTTCGTTGTTCATGGAGATGATTGGAAACAAGGAGTTCAATTAAAAGTTAGAAAACAAGTAATTGAGACATTATCACAATGGGGTGGTGAATTAGTAGAAGTACCTTACACTCCTGGCATCTCATCAACTCAACTGATTAAGGCACATAAAGATCTTGGAACTACCCCAGATCGCAGAAGAGGTCAATTAAGAAGGTTATTAAATGCTAAGCCTTTAATAAGAATTCTTGAGACACATAATGGTCTCTCAAGTCTTATTGCAGAGGATTTAGAGATTGAAGATGAAAACGGAAAACATAGTTTTGATGGGATTTGGTCGAGTAGTTTAACTGATTCAACTGCAAAAGGGATGCCAGATATTGAAGCTGTAGATCCAAGTAGTAGGGCTAATTCAGTTGACCAAATATTTAATGTCACAACAAAACCTATGATTTATGACAGTGATACAGGGGGCAAGCTAGAACATTTTTCATACACTGTCAAAAATCTTGAGAGGTTAGGAGTTTCTGCAGTAGTGATTGAGGATAAAATTGGACTTAAAAAGAACTCACTTTTTGGAAATGAAGTGCCTCAGCAACAAGATACAATAGAAGATTTTTGTAGTAAGATCCGAGTTGGGAAGAACTCCCAGGTTAGCGATGATTTTATGATAATTTCTAGGTGTGAGAGTTTAATTTTAGATCAAGGAATGGATGATGCCGTTAAAAGATGTAAGGCTTATTTAGAAGCTGGTTCTGATGGGATTATGATTCATTCGCGTAAATCTGATGGAGCTGAGATTCTTGAATTTTGTGAATATTATAAAGAATTTAGCTCAGGTAGACCCTTAATTGTTGTTCCATCCTCCTTTGATAAAATAACTGAGGCTGAGTTTGAGGAGGCAGGAGTAAACATAGTTATATATGCTAACCATATGCTCAGAGCTGCTTATCCTGCAATGTATAAAGCAGCCGAGTCAATATTAAAAAATAAAAGGGCTTTCGAGGCAAGAGAGTATTGTATGTCTATTAAAGAAATTTTAGAAATTATACCTGCTACCAAAAATGCTTGATCCCGCAATCCTTGTTGATTTCCTAAAAAAAAATAACGTAACTTTTTACTCAGGAGTACCCGATTCCTTATTAAAAGATTTTTGCGCATATGTTGATGATGTTTTTCCTCCAGATAATCATATTATTGCTGCAAATGAAGGAGCTTCTATAGGTCTTGCAATAGGATACCATTTGTCATCGGGTAAAATTCCTCTGGTTTATTTACAAAATTCTGGACTTGGAAATACTGTAAACCCATTATTATCATTAGCAAGCCCAGAAGTCTATTCAATACCCATTCTTCTATTAATAGGTTGGCGTGGAGAGCCTGGAGTAAAAGATGAACCTCAACATATTCATCAAGGAAGAGTTACTCCTGAGTTATTGAAGACGATGGACATACCGTATATAATTATTGATTCTCTAATGAGTCAAGAGGAGATCCTAAGTTCTATCTTAAGTCAACTTAATATTTGCAATAAAAATAAAAAACCAGTTTGCATTCTTGTAAGAAAGGGAACATTTCAAAGTTATAAAAAGAAACTAAATGAATCCCATCATAATGATTACTCTCTTGAAAGAGAAGAAGCTATAGAAATAGCAACCAATCAATGTGAAAAAAATTCTATTATTGTCTGCACCACAGGTATGTTGTCAAGAGAATTATTTGAATACAGAGCCAATAATAACCTAGGTCATGGGAAGGATTTTTTATGTGTTGGGGGAATGGGACATGCATCTCAAATTGCTACTGGCATTTCAGTAGATCAAAAAGATCGTCAGGTTTACTGTTTTGATGGAGATGGGGCATCATTAATGCATATGGGTTCTATGGCGATTAGTGGTACAAAGAATTTGCAGAATCTAATTCATATCGTATTTAATAATGGCTGCCATGAATCAGTTGGCGGACAACCAACTGTTGCTCAGAAAATATCTTTGAGTAAAGTTGCTTCATCTCTAGGTTATGGATTTTCTCAAACTGTCAAGGATGAAAAGACCTTTATTGATGCAATAAATAAAGCAAAAAGATTTCCCTCAACTTCTTTTATAGAAGTATTAGTACGTCCTGGTCATAGAGCTGATATTGGCAGACCTACTACAACTCCAATTCAAAATAAAATTGCATTAATGAAGACACTTGATCAAGATCTTTAAATGACCCAAAAAATAATATCTGGTCTTGGATCGATCTCTAAATTAAGAGAAGCTCTTTTAGATAAAAAAGTTAAAAATTTACTACTTGTTACAGGTAAAAATTCTTTTACCTCTTCTGGTGGAGAAAAAGCATTAAGACCTTTATTTGAACTTTTTAAAATAATAAGATTTAAAGATTTTGAAGTTAATCCAAAATTTGAAGATGCTTTAAAAGGTGTATCAATTGCAAGGGAAAATAAAATTGATGCCGTTGTATCAATTGGTGGAGGAAGCGTAATAGATATTGCAAAACTTATTTTGGTATTTTTTGAACCTAATCAAAATCCAAAAAATATTGTTAAAGGTTTACAAAAACCTATAAATCCTAAAATACCGCACTTTTCAATTCCAACGACTGCTGGGACTGGAAGCGAATCAACTCATTTTGCAGTGGTATATCTAAATAAAATCAAATACTCTGTTAGTGCTAAATTCTTGACCCCATATATGGCTATTTTAGATGGTGAACTAATTATGAGTAATTCTAGTAAACAGAAAGCATATAATGGATTAGATGCTTTAGCACAAGCTGTTGAAAGTCATTGGGCTACTGAAAGTACTGAAGAAAGTAGATCATATTCACGCAAGGCCATACCAATCTTATATAAATCCTTAACTAAAGTTGTTTCTGGCGATGCGGAAAAGAAAGATTATCAGAATTTTATATCCGCTGCAAATTTGGCTGGTAAAGCTATTAATATCTCCAAAACTACTGCACCCCACGCCTTTTCATATAATTTGACTAGTAAATATGGAATACCTCATGGACATGCAGTTTGGCTAACGTTGCCAAAAATATTTGAAATTCATTTAAATACTTATGATACAAAGAAATTAAATTTAGGTAGTTATGAAGACTTTAGAGAGATATTAAATGAAATTCTTAGTTTGCTTGGTATTAATGAAAATATAATTTTACTTGAACTACAAGAATTTTTAAAAAATTTAGATTTAGAGTTTTCAATGGAAAAGCTTGGTGCTTCAACAAAAGGGGCTAGGCGGGAAATTGCTGAAGGTGTAAATTTAGAAAGATTAAAAAATAATCCGGTTTCTTTTTCTGAAGAGGATATCAATGATATTTTTAATCTTTAGTTAAAACAATTTTAGTTTGGTGTGGACCCACTCCCACTAAAAACAGTTCGCATAGTTTTAAATAGAATCAAGAGGTCTAAATGTAATGAATAATTACATATATAAAACAAATCATATCCTAATTTATTATTTGAATCTGCCAAAGAAGCACCGTATGGATAATTAACTTGTGCCCATCCACTTAATCCCGGTTTGAATAAAATCCTCATCCCATAATAAGGAATTTTTTCTTTTAATAATTTATTAAATTCTGGTCTTTCTGGTCTAGGACCAATTAAGCTCATTTCGCCCTTTAGAACAGATAAGAGTTGTGGCAATTCATCAATTCTAGATTTTCTAAGAAAGCTACCAATTGATGTTATTCTTTTATCATTCTTTTTAGCCCATTGTGCACCATTGTTTTCAGCATCAATAATCATTGTTCTAAGTTTTATTATTTTTATTTTTTTACCAAACATTCCCTCTCTAATTTGGGTATAGAAGATAGGTCCTCTATCATTTGCCCATATAAAAAAGCCTGCAATAACAATCAATGGAAAGGAAATAATTAGTAAAATAAAGCTGACTAATATATCTCCAATTCTTTTTATTTTCAGCTCAAAATTTCTATTGTTTGAAAAATTTCTGGAATTAAGAAATTTATCAGTATTAATCAAATTAACAGGAATACAACTTAGTTCATATTCAACCCATTTGCTTTTTGAAAAAATTTGAACCCCATTTAAGTGAAAGAACTCAATAAGGCTATTGTCATTTGAATCAAGTTCGTAATTATTAGATATGATTAATTGATCAGGAATAATGTTTGACTTTTTTTTAAAATCATATAATTCGAAATTGATTTTTTTAAAGTATTTGTAATTATCTAAAATAGTTTTGATACTATCAATGTCTTCTTGATTTCCTATAATTAATACTTTTTTCGAGTTTCTCAAAAGTATCTTTTCAAATATTATTGAAACAACTATCTCCTTTAATATTGAGATTGAGATAAGGATCAATAGAATAAGAGGAAGATTCTTATAGTTAAAATATTTGTTTAAACCAATTATTTTTAATACATATAAAACTATTGTTGAAAAAGAACTGATTATTAAAAGTTCTTTAAATTCAAGAATCAGATTCTTTAGTATATTAGAACTCTTAATTTGTGAATATCTTCCTCTAACGTAACTTAAGAAATACCAAAAAATTATTAAAAGAATCAGTGATGGTTGATCTATTCTACTAAACGATTTAAGCTCTCTTATATAATCAATTTCGTAAATTATAAAATAAGGTAGAATTAGTTCCGAAAGAAATGTAGAAGAGAATATTATAATTTTTTCTAGTTTATTATTTGCATATAATTTCATATATTTATTTATTGATATGTCCTCAGTTGAAATTATAATAAATTTTATACCACTCAACAAAATCTCTTACTCCTTTGTCTATTGAGGTATAGGGCTTGTATCCTATCCATTCTTGAAGGGATTCAATACATGCATGCGTTGACTTCACATCACCCTCTTGAAAACCTTCATAAGTTTTTTTTGCTTTAATTCCTATTTCTTTTTCTAAAGTTCTTATAAAGTCCATTAAAGGTATTGGTTCTTGATTGCCAATATTAAAAATCCTATGTGGCGCCCAACTTGTTGAAGGTTCTGGATGATTTTTATTAAAGTTTTTATTTGCTAATGCGGGTTTTTCAATTAGCTTAATTATTGAGTCAACTACATCATCCACATATGTAAAATCTCTCATCATGTCTCCATTATTAAATACTCTAATAGGTTTTCCTTCAAAAATTGATTTTGTAAATATCATTGGAGCCATATCAGGTCTTCCCCACGGCCCATATACAGTAAAAAATCTTAATCCAATACTTGGCAGATTATAGAGATGGCTATAAGAATGAGCAATTAACTCGTTAGATCGTTTAGTAGCAGCATACAGGCTAACAGGATGATCTACAGAATCCTTTTCTCTGAAGGGGGTATTAGTATTTCCTCCATATACTGAACTGCTGCTTGCGTATATGAAGTTTTTAATTTCAGATCCTCGGCATAGTTCAATAATATTCATGAAACCTATTAGATTAGATTCTAAATATGCTTCAGGATTAGTAATTGAATATCGGACACCAGCCTGTGCCGCTAAATGTATAACAATATTGGGCTTATATTTTTCAAAAGTTTCAGTGATAAGTTTTTTAGAAACTATATCACCTTTTACAAAGTTAAATATTTTCTTCTTCCCCTCTTTTGATGTAGATAATTGATTGATACGACACTTTTTAAGTTTTATATCGTAATAAGAATTCATGTTATCTAAACCAACTACAAATTCACCTTTCTCTATGAGTTTTTTACATAAATGAAAGCCAATAAAACCTGCTGCACCAGTAATAAGAATCTTTTTATCCATTAAAAACTTTTATAAATTTATTTTGTCAATAATAAAAATTTAACAATTAAAGTTAACTAAACCATATTAAACTTTATTATTATTTATGTTTCTCTATTATAATTAGCTGTTATTGCACATAATAAATTAATTGGATGGCAATTGTTTTACTAACAGGGGGCGCGGGTTTTGTAGGCAGTCACATAGCATTAGATTTGTTAAAGAAAGGTTTCACAGTATTAATTTTTGATTCTTTTATTAATAGTTCCAAAATAGTTTTTTCCAAATTCAATAAAGTCTTAGATGAAGGACTTCTCAGAGAAAATTTAAAGTTTTATTCTGGAGACTTAAGAGAAGAGGAAAGTTTAATAAATTTATTTTCGGAATTTAATAAAAAGGGAAAAAACATAGAGTCAGTAATCCATTGTGCAGGTTTAAAATCTGTGAAAGATTCTTGCTCTAATTCACTTAATTATTGGGATGTTAATGTGTCTGGAACAATAAATTTAATTAAAGTCATGAATCAATTTTCTTGCAAAAAACTTATATATAGCAGTAGCGCGACAATTTATGATTCTAGTAAAGAGGGTTTGTTAAATGAGAATTCAAAATTAAAACCTAAAAATCCATACGGAAATACAAAGTATGTAATTGAAAAATTCTTGGAAGATGTTTACTTAAGTGCCAAAAATGAATGGAAGATTATTAATCTCCGATACTTTAATCCCATTGGAGCAGATCCAGATGGTGTTATAGGAGAATGTCCATCTTCAGAGAAAAATAATATATATCCTCTGATTATGGATGTAGCCTCAAAGAAATTAGATAAGTTTGTAATTTTTGGAAATGACTGGGATACAAAAGATGGTACATGCGTAAGAGATTATTTACACATTAATGATTTAGCAGTAAGTCATTCAAGAGCACTCGAACATATTTCAGAAAATAGACCAATTTTTTTAAACCTTAATATTGGTACAGGTGTGGGAACTAGTGTTCTTGAGCTTATAAATATATTTGAGGAAATTAATAAAGTAAAGGTTCCTTATGTTTTTGGTAAGAGAAGAGAAGGGGATTTTGGCAGTGTTGTGGCAGATAATAGTTTGGCAAGAAAAACACTAAATTGGACTCCTCAAAAGAGCTTGGAAGATATGTGTAAAGATGGCTGGAGATGGTTTATAAATTCATGAATTTGAATACTGGAGATAATTGCCCAAGGGTTTAATTATTGATTCTAATTTTATAAAAATATTTAAGAACCATCACCTATTCTCCATAATTTCAGATTTGCCGCGAGTACTTTTTCAGGGTTTACTATTGATCTTGAATCAAATACCCAGCAAGGTTTTCTCATGATTTTATAGGCTGATTTCCAATTTATATTAGAGAATTCTGACCATTCAGTTAGTATTAGAATTGCATCAGCATCTTGAAATGTTTCATAAATATTATCTTTTATGAAACATCTATTAAATTTATTTAATTCATTTGTTGCGCTTTGAGGGGGATCTATTAAGTTCAAATCTTTCAAAATTTGTTTTGTAAAAACCTTTGGATCATAAATATTTAAGATTGCTCCTTCTTCTAATAAATCCTGACATATTTTAATGGCTGCTGATTCCCTTGTATCATTAGTATTTGCTTTAAAAGCAAATCCAAGTATTGCTATTCTTTTATCGGATAAAGTACCAAAAAGTTTTTCAACTATTAATCTAGATATTCTATTTTGATGCCAATAATTTAGTTTTACAACAGATTCCCAAAAATTTGCTACTTCATCTAACCCAAAATAACTAGCTAGATAAACTAAATTCAAAATATCTTTTTTGAAACAACTGCCTCCAAAACCAGGACCTGCATCAAGAAATTTTGCTCCAATCCTTGAATCTGTTCCAATAGCTCTCGCAACTTCTCTTACATCAGCACCAGTGGCTTCACATAATGCGCCTATAGAATTAATAGAGCTTATTCGTTGAGCTAAAAAAGCATTTGCGGTTAATTTAGCTAATTCACTACTCCAAATGCTTGTATATAGTATTTTCTCATTTGGGACCCAATTCTCATATATTTCACTAAGAGACTTAATAGCCTCATTATTTTCTCCGCCAATTAGAACTCTATCTGGGGCCTCTAAATCTTTTATTGCACTACCCTCAGATAAAAATTCTGGGTTTGATAAAACATCGAATGAAATCGAGCTATTCTTATTTTGCAAGGACGATGTAGCTGATTCAAGAATCTTTTTTATTACCTCTGCAGTTCTCACAGGTAAAGTACTTTTCTCTACAATAATGGTATGGTTTTTAGCGTGTTTTGCTACTTGTCTTGCGCAAGCTTCAACCCATTTAATATCACTTGCTTTACCGGCTCCTATTCCCTTTAATTTAGTGGGAGTATTAACTGAGATAAATATCATATCAGCGATAGATATATTTTTTTCTACCTCGCTAGAAAAATGTAAATTAGTACCTCTATATTTATCAACGATGTCATCTAATCCTGGTTCATAAATAGGAAGTTTTGACAAATCCTTAGAATTCCATTCTGCAATTCTTTCTTTATTATGATCAGTTACTGTAACTTGAATATCAGGACAATATTTTGCTATTACTGCCATTGTTGGACCACCAACATAGCCAGCACCAATGCAACAAATATTTTTTATTTTTTTATTAACCATTAACTTAATAATAAGGTTTAAAACAATTCTTAAAATAGTTTTTATAAATATATCAGAGCAGATTTTTATAAAAATATTTTTTAAGAATTATTTGCATAAACTAGACCTCTTGAACTTGATCATCGATAATCGTTTTTAATCCAGCTAGCAGTATCCAACAAACTATGCTTATTCTTCCGTCAAAATACTGAACATCTACTGATTGAGATATTAAAAATATAAAAATAGAAACCCACCATGCTTTTTCAAATGAAAAATAGGGATTATCTTGATATTTTTTATTGAAGACATATTTACTTGAATTGATTAATAAAAGAGAAATATTTATTATTAATAAAATAGTAGCTGGATATCCATAGCTAACTGCTAATTCTAGAATTAAATTATGAGGGTGTCCTCGCCATATATTATTTTGTAATTCATAAATAACGGGAAATGCTCCTCCTCCAAGACCAAAAATTGGCTCTATTAAGCTAATTTTAAAACTGCTAATAAATATATCCATCCTAGTTAACTTAACTTTTTGAGTAAATTCCATCCATATTTTTTCCGGGATAATTGCTCTAAAGGCTTCTTGTATTTCTCCTGTAAAAAGTTCATTCGATGTAATTGTTATTATTATAAAAATTAAAAAAACCAAAGGTAGCAGCCAATAAAGACTACTAATGTTAAGTACTAAGGGTAAAGAAAGGAGAATACTAGCCCATGCATTCCTAGAATTTGTAAGAATAGCGGCTAATCCAATCATTAAAAAAAATAGAATAGCTGTGTATTTTTTTGCAGAACTATTAGTTTTTTCGATTAAAAATGCGATTGAAAATGGCCATACTAAACTTAACCATGCACCGGCATAATTTTGATTATTAAATGGTCCAGTTAAACCATGATCTCCTAATTGTCTTTGATACCAAATAATTAGTCCATTCAAGGTCTCAAATGGACCTGTCCAATTAAAGAAATATTGACCAAAACCACTTATTAGAATTGGAAAAGTACCTGATATTAAAAATAGAGCTATTTTTTGTCTTTTTTTCTTTGAATCCATATAGGGCTGAATTGCCCAAAACAACCAAAAAAAAGGTAACCAGTTAAAAGTCCCAAGTATGGATAAACTTGACTCCAAGATATCACTGTAAGAATCATTTAATTTATATATGTGAGTTATTGTACTTACTGTGATTAATAGACCACAAATAAAAAAACGCTTGTTCCAACGGTCATTAAAGTAACTTTGCTTATGAATAAAAGAACCTATTAAACCGGCTAAAAAAATAAATATCCCTCCAAAAAACAACATCGATGGCAATACAAAAATGCCCATTATGAATAGGAAAAAGCCTATTTTTTTTAAAGATCTGAAAGAATATTCTTTTTTTGAAAATTGCTTTATGATTCTGAGATTAATTTTATTTAATTGATGTGTTAAGTTTTTATTTTGAGAAATTATAGATTCAAAGATATTATTTAACTTGTCTAACATCTTTTTTTTAAGAAAAATATTTTCCAAAGGAAAACTTTACGCTCTCTGCAGGATTCGAACCTGCGACCCACTGCTTAGAAGGCAGTTGCTCTATCCAGCTGAGCTAAGAGAGCAAAAAATAGCTTCCTTGATAATATTTTTTGAAGCATTCTTATTAAGTAATATGTTACTAAAAAAGAAGATTCTCAACAATAGTTTTTATATTAAATATTTTATTTTGAATTAAATTCCTTTTTAAAAAATCTAATTGCTTTTCTTATCCCTTGATCCAAATTTGTGGTTGCATACCATCCTAATTGATTGATATATTCTGTATCTAATTTTTTTCTTGGAGTACCATCAGGTTTGTTTTTGTCCCATATTATTTCACCTTCATAACCTGTTATCTCTGATATTTTGTAAGCAAGATCTTTTATGGATATTTCATAATTAGAGCCAACATTTAACCAATTAAGTGGCTGTCCATCATTATCCAATGGGGAATTGTGTTTATCAGGCTTCCAGTTTTCGAGAACATGCAAACATGCTTTTGCTAGGTCATCAACATATAAGAATTCTCGCATTGGATTCCCTGATCCCCAGCATAAAACTTCTCTTTGGTTGTTAAGTTTAGCTTCATAAAATTTTTTAATTAATGATGCCATTACATGACTATCTTCTGGATGATAATTGTCGCCTGGGCCATATAAATTTGTTGGCATTAATGATATTGCATCGAAACTATATTGCTTTCTATATGCCTCACATAATTTCAAACCAGCAATTTTAGCAATTGCGTACCATTGATTTGTGACTTCAAGATCTTTAGATAATAAACACTTTTCCTTGATGGGTTGTTCAGAGAATTTTGGGTATATACAACTACTTCCCAAAAAAAGAAGCTTTTTAACTCCAAATTTAAAAGATGACTCTATGAGATTGTTCTGTATTTTTAGATTTTCTAATAAGAAATCAACTGGGTAGTTTTTATTTGCCAATATACCGCCAACTTTTGCTGCGGCGATGATTACAATTTTAGGCTTATATTCGCTAAACCAATCTTCAACCATGGTAATATTAGTTAAATCTAAATCAGATCTTTTGCTAATAATTAAATTCTTGTTTTTTAAGCTATAACCTTTTTTTAACAATAATCTGCAAATTGAACTGCCTACCATACCACTTGCTCCAGCAACGTAAATTGAATTTTTTTTATTAAGCAAAGACACGATAATATTTATACCTCGGAATAATGGTTCATGTTTCTATTGGAGTGGAATGCTTAAATCCCTTGTTTTTTAAGAAAAGTTCTTTTTTCGCTTCAGATTTGTCATGATTAATCATTTCTGTGATAATCTCTTCTAAAGTGGTTTTTGGTTTCCAGGATAATTCTTTTAGAGCCTTTGAAGAATCTCCAAGAAGGTAATCAACTTCTGTTGGCCTGAAGTATCTGGGATCAATTCTTACTACTATCTCTCCATTATCAGCTCTTCTACCTACTTCATTAAGACCCTCTCCTTCCCACAATATACCTAAATTATTTTTTTGTTTGTTCCACCCTAGATTGCTTGAACAAATTTCAATAAATCTTCTTACACTCTCTGTTCTACCTGTTGATATTACATAATCTTGAGGCTTCTTTTGTTGCAACATAAGCCATTGCATCTCGACATAATCTTTAGCATGTCCCCAGTCCCTCTTCGCATCTAGATTACCTAGGAAAAGACAATCCTCCAGGCCTAAATCAATTCTCGTTAGACCTCGAGTAATCTTTCTGGTAACAAAAGTTTCACCCCTTCTTTTTGATTCATGGTTAAACAAAATCCCATTACAGGCAAATATTCCGTAAGCTTCCCTGTAATTGATAGTTATCCAATAAGCGTATAATTTTGCAGCTGCATATGGACTTCTTGGATAAAAAGGAGTTGTCTCTTTCTGAGGGATTTCTTTTGATGCACCAAACAATTCACTAGTACTAGCTTGGTAAATCTTTGTAGTTTTTGCAAGATCAAGTAATCTTATGGCATCAAGAATCCTCAAAGGCCCTAAGGCATCACAATTAGCTGTGTATTCTGGGGATTCGAAACTTACTGCTACATGACTTTGCGCACCAAGATTATAAATCTCATCAGG
>Ga0163110_10000717_pt1 | contig 16034 bp, 12 predicted proteins | sample CRUFie1St17metaG_FD_108703 | JGI IMG/M metagenome (GOLD analysis project Ga0163110, IMG submission 108703) | Marine microbial communities from the Costa Rica Dome - CRUD Field 142mm St17 metaG | ecosystem: Environmental > Aquatic > Marine > Oceanic > Photic zone | place: Costa Rica: the Eastern...
AAGAGACTTTCTTTTCTTACTGAAGCAAGTTCCCTTTCATTTTTTATTTGTATCTCTTGTTCTTTACTTAGCTTTAATGCTTCTTCTTTAAATAATTTTTGGGCTTCTTTGATTTGACTTTCTTCACCGCTCAATATAGCTTGCCGAGCTTTTTCTAGAGCTTCTCTTTGACCGGGTGTAATTTTATCTATAGTTTGCTCGATTCTTAGATTTGCTTCTCCAACTTGACCCGCCCTAGCGAGTCTTGAAGCTTCTCTTCTGTCTTCGACAGAACCGAAAGCTGAAAAGGCGGCTCGCCTCATACCACCTAGACCGCTCCTTTGTGCGTTACTAATTGTTTGTATAGTAGCATCATTAGCTCCGAAAAGACCCGTTTCTATGCCAGCAATATTATCCAGCTCCCCTTTCGACAAAGCTATCTTTAAGTTGCTTCTACCTTTAGCTAGCAGCGCTGGTAGCAATTCTTCAATATCTTTTATTCTTTCATTAATTAAAAATTGAGTAGCTTCGTCTAAACTTTCAAATTCACCAGCTTGACCCATAATTTCTCTGTTTCTTTTCGTGTTGGTAAATAACGGTCGAGCGTCACCTTCAAACAAACTTCTATCAACTTTGCCGAAATTAGGGCTGTTAGGATCTAAAGCAAAATTCTGAAATACTGATTCTTTACCCTGACCCCCAACTCTAAACCTAAGAAAAGATTGACTTAAAACATCTTGATCTATTCCTCCTCGATTTCTAACCGCAAACCTTTGATTTAATGCATTAAATTGAGCGTCAAGAGCCTGATCATCTGTTGCATCTTTATCTCCTCCTGCTGCTCTTGCGCTCCGCGCTGCTTCTCTTTTAAGTAATTCATCAAAAAACTTATCTGCATTACCCGGATCAAATTCTGTAGCTGTTATATTTTTAAAAACAGATTCAGTTAGCTTATCCATTGCTTTAGCAGCTTTCTCAGCTGGTGTATCAATAAGATTCAAAGCTTCTCCTAAACTTTTGAAACCACTTTTAAGACCTCTCATGAGAGCGCCACCAAAAATAGTGTTCAAGGCTTGGAAGCCTATAACGACAGGTCCAATAAAAGGAAGAAGTCTTCCAAAAGCTTTGCCGACAAATCCAAGAGTTTTTCCTATAAATCTAAGAGATGTTCCAGCTATAACATTACCAGCTATTCTCTGCTCTCCACCTCTTCTTCGTATACCTCGACCAAACGTGCCTCCAAGAACACCAGATCTTCTACTAGCCCCACCTCTTCCTAACAGACCAAGTGGGGAAGTGCGAACACCCAAAGCTTGGAACAATAACATTGTTGTTAGAACTGAAGTTAATCCTTGACCAAACTGAGCGAATTTTTTAGAGGCACCATCCCCTTCTGCTGCTACGTTGCCAAAGGCTGATGAAAGCACACTAGTTGCTACTGTTAAACCTATAAGTTTACCTGTAGCGTCTTTGGTCGCTTTATTTAAATTTTTGTTTGACTCTGTTGCAGTCGAAGTGCTACTTGCTGTCGAACCAACAGGTCTACCATCCGGCCCTAATATCTGATAGTTTGGAATGAATCCTCTAGCTGAATTTGGTATCGCCCCAGTGGGTTCGTCTCTAGTATTAGTAACAGCTAAACCCATCGGGTTTTGAGCATTGCGAAGTTTACCGCTTTGATTTATTCTTACTTGATTTATAGGTAAACCAGCAGACGTTTCTCTGGCAACAGCATCATCTAATGCTGAATAGTTTGGAATGTAACCACCTGCGAAACCTCTACCTCTACTAACCAAAGGTCTTGGCGCACCCGCTCTGAAAGATCCGGGGTTTTGTAATCTATATTGCTCTATAGCTCCTGTAGTTACTTGCTGCCCCGGTCCAAGTTGATTTTTTATTGCTCTATATGAGTTGCTATCAAGTCCATAAATTCTTTGAGCGTCTCTTGGGCCTATAAATCTTCCAGCGCCAGTTCCTGTTTTAAATTGAGCAGCGGCTTGTTTACCAACTAAGATATCATAAAATTTTACAGCAGCACTTTTCTTTAAGTTTGTTCTTCCTGTTGCTTTTACTTCTCCTCCACGCTTACCTTTATTTTTAGCTCCGAACTTGCCAAAAAGTCTTGGCGAGTATGGTAAATCAATTCTAGAAGTCGATGTCCTAGCAGCATAATCAGCAAACTGTCTGCTCTCCAAAATAGAAGCTATCGCCACCTCGAAAGTCGAACCAGCAAAACCCTCAAAAGCTCCGGGGTTAAAAAGACTTTCAATACGCTTTCTTGTTAGTGTTGGTAATTTAGATGGAGCCGCTAAATCAGAAGCAAATCTTTGAGCTGCTCCCGAAGCTGCACCAGCTATTTTTGATTTAATTTTTTCTATGTCATCAGGTTCTTTATTACCACCTCTACTTTTCATCCGGTAGGTGGGAACCATAACTTGTTTTCTTCCAGTCGCTCCTTTAGGAACTTCTGCTGGATTTACATAAGCTTTTGTTTGCCCACTCACCTTGGCTACAGTGAAGTCTTGAGATTCATCAGCACCTCTATCACCGACAAGTAAAATAAAATCTTGGAACTGGTTTACTCTGGCTCCTCTGCCTGAACCTGCGCGATCTCTACCCGGACTTCTAAAATTAGGTATGTAACCTCCTGATGCTTTAATTTTCTTAGCATTAGAAGGAAGACCCATAGACCCTACCATGTTTTGATTAAATATAGCATCACCACCCCCAGCATAATTTGGTATAATATACTCACTTGTGTTCGCTACTATTGGCCCAACCTTACCACCACCGAAAGCAAAGTTAGGTATTACAACTGGTTTGGCAGATGAAGGCGCTCCACCTACACCACGGGATATGTCTGCTTTTTCTGCTCCTACGGGTAGAAATCCTCCAGATGCTCTGCTACCCCTACCAACACCTCCTCTAGTTCCACGTAGGACAGATGGTGCTATCGTGGCAGATATAGCTTGCATTCGCCGCATCACGCCTAATTGCGTGTTTAGCGCGTCTGTAAAAAATTTACTTTGCAGCGCACGTTTCTGTTCAATAGATAAGGTGCTGTTTTCTATACTTAAGATTTGCTGCTGTATCCCTTTATTGCTCAACAATGTAGAAGCAATCTGACCTTGTAGAGTTGCTTGTGCTTGTGCAGCTTTGTTAAGACCAAAAAATGTTTTAAGAGATCCCACTCCAAACTTAGCTAGATCCACTGTTAGTTTTGCTAGTATAGCACCAAAGATTGCTAATCCCGGACCACTGATAACTTTACTTAAACCTTTAACTATTCCTCTAGCAAAATCACCACCGACACCTTCTCCCTCAAGAACATCTCTTACTCTGGTTATTACGTTAGAGAAGAAACTTAATATGTTCTTTAAAGAATCAGTTACTCCTATTTCACCAAGAGCGTTGGCAAATTCTTTTGCGTTTAGAGTAGTTTCATTTATTAACGCAGCTAATGTTTTGTTAAGTGCAGCGTTCCTCTGATATGCTTCGTTAGTCGCGCCAAAAGCAACCTCAGTAACTTCCGCACTTCTGACTACTTTGCCATTGAAGTCTTCTAATAAAGCAAGGAATGGGGCGATTTGGAATTTACCGACTAATCTATCAGCTAAATTAATTTTTTCTGCCCTACTTAATTGAGCGAAAACAACTGATAAGTTTTCTATAATTTTATTAGCAGATAAAACTTCACCCTCTAAGTTTTCTACTTGGACTCCTAAGTTTGCTAAAGTTTGTAACTTATCTAGTGTGGTGATTCTTGTAAAAATTGTTTTTAATGAGTTTCCTATCACCGCTCCACCACGGGCGGTTTTTTCTTGAAGCGCAGATACAATCCCAACTAACTCTTCAAACTGAACTCCGGTGGTCACTGCCACAGAACCAGAACGCTTTAAGGCTTCGATCAAATCTCTGTCAGATACAGCAGCAGATGCAGCGGCGGCTGATATTTTATTTAAAACTTCAGAACTAGTTATCCCAGTTGAGTTGAAAGCGTTAATAGCAGCCGTTAAACCAGCAACCGCATCAGCTGCATTTAAACCAGATATCCTAGCAAGAACCAAAGAATCATTTAATCTTTTTGTTACCTCCGTAGCACTTAAACCTTGACGGGATAACTCTAAAGCGGCTTCAGCAGTGGCTTGGAAAGTTTGCTCAGTGTTTCTGGCTACATCAAATATTTCTTTTTTAAAGTTGTTTATCTGTGCAGCATTTTGTTTTAAAATCGAATTTATGTTTGCCAAACTTTTTTCAACTTCGATAGTGGTTGTAACTAGATTTCTGAAACCTTGACTTACCCCATTTATAACAGCTACAGATGCTCCGAAGGCTAAAACACGGGCATTAGCAGCCTCCATTGATTTCGTAAACTCATCAGCCTTACCTGTAATTCGACCAAGAGGTTGCGAAAGTCCCTCAATACTCTTAGCGCTTGTCCCTAAGTTTATTTTAAGATTTCTTCCAGCTCTTTGAGCCGCAATTTGAGCGCTTCTCTCTAATCCTATAAATTCTGCTTGTAGTTTTACTGGCATGACCCTTGACCTTATTATTAATTACACAAAAACTTTGTCGTTTTACGAAAAACAATGAACGTATACAAAAAAGCCCCGCCGTTTGGCGGGGCTTTTGCGCTATAAGCTTTAAGTTTATTAGCCACCAAATGGTGGGAATTGAGCTGGAGTGTTTGAACTTCCAGCTTGTCCAGATCCTACTGGGAATCCACCACCGTCTGCGCCTTCGCTGAAGATTGGTTTCACAGTAGATCCGCTAACAAAGATACCATTGGTTGTATCTTGAGGTCCACCAATCTGAGTGGTGAACGTCATGTCAACAGTTTTGTCAGATCCAATACTAGATGAGAAAGACTGACTTTCAACTTTACAACCTTTCATGGTGTAAACAAGTTGAGGAACTCCATTAGTGTCTTTCATGGTCAGTTTAACTTCCTTGGTATCGTCCCTATCAATAATTTGAGACAGGTCTCCAGTTTGGAGTTCATTAACTGTTCCATTAACCGTCATCGTTGCAACGATTGGGAAGTCAACGACCCTTGCGAAAGCAAACTTACTACCAAGTCTTTGGAGTGGAGTCCTTGAAAGAGGTAAAGAAATAGAAGCGCTTTGAACGTGAATAGCGCTACTTCCTCCATCAATTTTAACAAGGGAGGAATCTGCGCTCATATTTGAAAGGTCAAAGGTGACATCTCCCGGCCTAATTGCCGATAGTGTTCCTCCGGGGTTTTCAGTAGGTGCAGGTAAAGCAACTATTCCACCAAGGCTAGCACCATTTTCAGGATTAACCCCAGCCATGGCGATTCCACTAAACGCTCCACCGTTAGCAGCTCCAGAGCTTTGAATGCCGTTGTCTGCAATCATATTAGTTCCTTCCAGAGTAACAGAGACTGTAGGAAGGCTACCAACTGCAACATCTAAAGTATAATCACTAACGAAGGCGTTTCCGATTCCTATGACAGAACTTCTAGTGTCGGAAGCTCCCACTCCAACCGCATCATTACCTTCTGCTGCTGTCACAATATAAAAGTTTCTTCCAGAACTGGTCTCCATGTGACCAGACGCGAAGTTAACCTCTGCACTAGCTGACGCTGCGTCTGCTGGGCTGGTGCTTTGTGTTGTGCCAGTCTGTAGTGCGAAATTCAAGACTCGCTCGTTAAATCCATCAGTGGGATAATACGTGAAATCAAGCCCCACAGTTGGCGGCTCCAAAACGATTGAGTCAATACGGGCGAGTTGACCAAATTGGTTAACGTCCTGTCTCGCGATGTTAAAATTATAGTTTGCACTTTGAACTCGACATAATTGCGCGTGAACTCCTGTGTGTCGGGCTTTTACGCTTTCCGAGGAGTAAAGTGCCTCCGATTGATAAATTACTCTATTTCTTGCCATAGCGGTGGTTTATTTAAAATGTTTACAGTTTTTTTGTGGTATTGTGAAATTTTTATTGGAACCTACGTCTGTGAGCCTGTATGTCAAAATCTATAAATCCAACAAATAGATCATTTGCTAGTGATTTCCTTGCTTTGTCAGCTAGTTTAGAGGTTGTGACGTTCTCTACATAAAAAGGTCTTTGAGAATCATATGTTCCAGCGACATCAGTATATGAATAACTTCCGTCTTTTAAATCAGCGAACTCATTCATAGGATGTCCACTCATAGGTATCTGATTGAAGGCTTCATTATGAGAATCAGCAAATATAGACAATACACCGTCTAGCTGATAACTATCCTCTGCTAGAATTACAGCGCTAGCACGAACCGTAGTTTCCTCCATGCCGCCTAAAGCAAATGGCTTGTTGACCATGGATTCATTAGATAAAAAAATAGCTGGGACAACTTGATCATAGGGCGAGATAGCGTTTTGCGAAGCACCGGGAAGTCTTGAGTTTACAGTATATTTCTTCTCTATGATTAAATCATCCTCGGTTTCATTTGTATAGTAAATATTGAAATCTTTAACTGCGAATGATCCTGTTACATTTAAAGATTCGGAGCTTGTATTCAAAAGCGCCCTACCATTTTCAAAATCCAATTTTACACCAGCACCCCTACCAGAGAGCGATCCATTTACGAAAATACCATCAGGTATGTTAGCATCTGAAACTGAAGAATCAGTGACCCATTGTTTATAAGGACTACCGTATGCTTTAAACGAAGAATCTAAGTGAGGATCTTCATAATAGTATAAACTGCCAGTTTTATTAGTAAAAGCCTCTCCTTTGGTTAAAAGAAAATTATCGAACCAAAGCATTAGTGAGGTCGTAAATTTATGTTGGAATTGTTCTATCATTTTAACTTATCAAACTTTGTTTTATACTTTTTAAGTAATGAGGATATATATGGAACATTTTGAAACTTTCCACCTCTTACTCTTTTTTTAGACTGAACAGCCACGCCAGATCTACTGGATGCAGAAGATTTTCTTAATAAGTAGCCAAGCCCAGACAAACCTGATTCTATTCCTTTGGCCCAACTTCTACCTGTAGCCCAAGGTAAAGGTGTCACACTAAATACAGCGTTAGGTTCTGGAAAATCTACCAAATAATTTATACCTACTTTTCTATTTTTTTTAATTATGTCTACCTGTCTAAAGCTAGTAGATTGTAAAACTTTAAGTATCGGGATCAGTGGGTCATCGCCTTGAGAGAAACCTATAAAAGCAAACAAATTACTGACACCTCCTAAAGTTCCGCTAATATTACCAGCAGATGGGCCAGCTGCTAATTCTACAGATACAGGATGATTTAAAAACTCGTCTATCATTTGATTTTTTAACTTATCAAACTCTTTTTTAAATTCTTTTTTAATTTGCCTCCTGCCAACTCTTGGAGCTTGCTTCTGAATAGCTAATATAACATCTCTATCTAACTTAGCCATTACTCTCCCTCCTCAAGCGGTGTCAGTAAAAATGTATAGAATTGATTTCCAGCAAATCCTTGTGGTGTCCCATCACTTTTAATACTAAATTTTTGTCCATCTAATTCAACGCGCCTAGCTTCTTTTATAAACTCGTAAGCATTTTTCTTAACAGTTATTTTTGTAGATCCTGCTGGTAAGATTATCTTAGTTTGCCTATCTGCCGTTAAATGAGCTTCGTCTGAAGTCAGATGATATACTCTTGCTGGGAAGACTCCAGATACAGTCTCATAAGTAATACTGCTGGTTGAACCTGTGTCTCTACGTCCGTATATTGGGTTAAATCTTGCGCTTGTAGATACTACAGTTTTTTTGGGGTTTTTAAAAATTGTGATATCTCTAGAGAAAGTTGTGTGCAAAGTTTCAAAAACTCCACTGATCTTAGTCAATTGACTATCTGATAAAAAACCCGCCATGTAGAAAATTACACTATTTTTTCTATAATTAGCAGGTATAAGGCATGAATCCAAAAAATAATTTAAACAAACGGTCGGCAGATGAAGTCGTTAGGCTCTATAAAATGATGCTTATGATGGTAGAAGATATGAAAAAAGATCATGATTTTCACTATCAAAAACTTTACGAACATATCCCCAAAGAATACCATGATCATATCGACATGGCTAATCACTTTACTGCTGAAAAAGTATCTTGGATAAGAAAAAGAATTTTAGACTATGGTAATTCTTCGATAAGAAATTTGCAGGAAGAACTAGAAAATTACCAAATATCTTTTATATTTAAATAGGAATAAGGAAATGGAATCGAAAATACTTTATCAATTCACAATCGACAAAGAGGTCGAGATCGAAAAGGAGTCTAAAAGAACCAATAAAAAAACTGGTGAGACTACAATTAAGAAAAGAAAGGTAAAAGAGAAAAAGCCTATTGAAATACAGTTAAGGCGACCCACCAGAAGTCAGATAGAGGAGGCTGAATTAGAATACTCTATTGAGATGAGTAAGTGCATCAAAAAAGGTATTCTAACCAAAGCAATGCTCGCAAAGAAATATAGCGATACCGGAGGATTATTTAGCGAAGAAGAAGCTAATAAATATCAAGAACTTTACAAGCAAGCCTTAGATTTACAGAATGAATACATAAGGCTAGAAACCGCAACTAAAAAGACGGAAAAACAAAAAAAGCGTTTCGAAAAAGTAAAAAAAGAAGTTGCTCTAGTTAGAAAAGATATTGTTGAAATGGAATCAACATACTCATCTTTGTTTGATCACACGGCTGATGTAAAAGCTCAAAATAGATTAATACTTTGGTATGTGCTTCATCTCACAAAAATATTTAATGACGAAGAAGATACATTTGATTTTTATTTCAACGGCGAAGATTTTGATGAAAAAATTGAAGGCTATCATAAACTAGAAGAATCAGAGGATGAGTTTTATTTCACCTTGATTAATAAGGTGACTACAATCTTAGCTTTTTGGTTCTTTAATCAAGCGTCCTCTACAGAGGAGTTTGATAAACTTATTGAGAAGCTTGAGGCAGGTGAGCTGTGAATGAAGAGTTTTACGTATCAATAGTTGGAGAGGTTTTTGATGGATACTCAGAGATTCTCATAAATAAATCTCCAGCTTTCGTAAAACATGTGTCTATACAAGACCAAAGATATCTTCATAAATATTACGAAAAATATAAAAACACAGCTATCAAAAGAGGTGTTGACTCAGAGGAAGATGTTTTAAAACGTCTAAAGGAAGACGATATGTGGTCAGGCAGTGATGAAAGTAAAATTCATGCATTGAAACAAGAGATAAAAAACCTTCATCAAACAAGAAAGAAAATTTTTATCCCATCTCAGAGAAAGTCTTTCGAAAAAGACATAGAAGAAAGAGAGAAAGAGCTGCTAGATTTAGAGCAAAAAAGAAAAGAACTTGTCGGCAAAACAGCAGAGGATTATGCGACTTCAAGAGCCTCTCAAGAAATGAGTAGATACTTTATCTTTTCTGACCCAGAGCTGACTCAACATTTTTACTCAAAAAGTGAATTTGACGAGTTAGATGATTTAGAAATTTTGCTTTTAAACGCGGAACAAAATAATATCACAACTAGGCTTAGTGAGGAAAATCTTCAACTAGCTATTTTAAAACCTTTTTTTAGTATGTATATATCTCAGTGCGAAGATGTGTATGGATTCTATGGCAAGCCGATAACAAAACTCTCTGTGCATCAACTAAAGGTAGCTGTATTCGGGAGAATGTTCTTTAACATATTTCAACACACTGAAGATATACCGGATGACATAAAAGAAGATCCTGATAAATTGTTAGCTTTTTCTGAAGCTCAAAGAAACAAAGATAATTCTAAGTTTATTAAAGATGATAGCGATGCTTCAATGGTATTCGGAGCCAATAAAGAGGATATGAATGTAATCGCTCCAGATACAAAAAAGGGAGGAGTTTCTTTATCTCAAGCTCTGCAAAACAAAGGTGGCAAGCTTACTATGGATGATATGATAAAGCTCACACACGGTGGTTAACTAGCCTGACCAGTATAAAACTCTCCTTCAATACCACCGACCTGAAGAGGTTCTGCTTGATAGATATTGTAGTGAGCAGCTAGCTGATTAGCTCTCGCTTGAGAGTCATTCGCTAAACCACGATAAACCTTTGATACCTCATTACGATTTACAAAGCTAATTGAGTTGTTACCATCAGATATTGACAGTATCTCACCTGTTGCCCTCGTAATGCCCCTCAGAGAGTTCCTAGCTTGCTTTGAATAGTGATGGTATAGGTATAGCTCCTTATGGATAGACTGCGCCTCCAGATCCAAATCTGCGCCACTACCGCTAAAACTAGTATATATTAAAGAATTGAGTCTTCCAAGGTTTGCTTCTAACCAACCACTAATGGCAGTCGAGCTGGCAACATCAGTGTCACCATCAAACTCATTATCTAGTATGTCTTGAGATAGGTCTCCTAATATGCTCATCACATATGGTTACACTTAAAATCACAAATCTCCTAAGTTTTTCAGAAGCTCTGCATGTTTTGGATTATCTGGATCAAATACTTGCTTGGGTGAACTAGGTAATATATTCCTGCGATTGTTTCTGTTTTTGAACTCAAACTCTTTTACGAGACTTTTCTTTATTGCTGATTCAGATTGATAAGGATTTAAACCAACACGTTGAGCTAGAGACTGCATATCACCATATGTCATGGTGGTGATCTTTTCTTCAAAGATGCTTAACTCATTCGTGCCGAAAGGATTCAATGTATCTACCCCCATGATACTCTCTAACCTTAGAATTTTTTGCTTATATTCATCAGACTTAGTATCTCCATTAGCTTTCATTTCCTCTATTTCCTCAATTAAACTTTTCTTTTTCTTTTTAGGCTCTACCGCCTGAGAGATTTCCATTTCCACAACCTCATCCTCAATCTTGTCTTTATCTACTCCATAAGAAACTTCCATCTTAGATGTAGCTTTTTTAAAGCTTTCAACTTGCTTCTTATACTTTTTTGCTTCGTTATCTGGCATACCTATAATAATACTTAGGGTGATATTTTAAACAAAAAAAAGCCGCCCCCGTAGGGACGGCTCTTTATTTGAGGGGTTATTATTAAGCAACTCCGCTAGCAATGAGACCAACAAGAGCGCGATCATCAACCACCATGCGTCCTTCTTCAAGACTGCCATAGTAGCCAATCTTGTTCTGGCGCACGCTGTATTGATCATCAGCGATGAGATTAAACTCACCACCGTTTTCGTCATCGACAGCCACGGCACGAATCAGAGAGTCGCGAGAGCGGTCAAGACCAACGATGATCTCGTCTTTGTTAGCTGCTCCGTCGAAGACATCAGCTTCTCCACCATCAGCTTTTTGATATGTGGAAGAACCAGCAGCGGCATCAAAGATGTCGTTGAACTTCTGTCCAGCACCAAACTCGTTGAGTTCCATAATTGAGATACCGTAGAACTCAGGAATCCCAGCACTGTTGTAAACCTGATTGCGGATTTCATCCGTAGCAGGAATATCAGTGTTAGTTCCTTTGGTGTTGATTGGGTTATAAGCCATCGCACGAAGCTCCTGAGTAACCTCTGGAGATACGATGATGTCAGTAATACCCCGACCAGCACGGTTTGCTGGAGTTCCTTTGGCCCAAGAAGTGTTAATCCTCTTGGCCCTAGTAAGGAGACTGTTGAAGTCATCAAGAAGAACCCGTCCATCAGTCTTACAACGGATTACGTGATCCAGCGAATTAGTGCTGGCGTCAGCGAGTGAACCCATGATAAGGTTAGCAGAAATTCTTTCCTGCTTAAGAAGGATTTCTTGAGCAACGCGGGTAAAGGTTTTGCTTACAACGTCCATGCGGCTTTTAGCAGCATAACGACGATCAAAGCTAAGAGAAGAGTCAAGGCTGTAAGTAGCAATCTTCATCTCAGCTGTGGTGGGAAGCACCTGATTCTGAGGAAGACCACCCGCAGCAGCGGTGCTGTAAACAGTCACATAATCTTCGTCCGTGATATCAAAATAGAGATCAAGGGGAATCGAAGGATTGTCATCAGCGTTAAACTGAAGAGTTGTGAAAAGGTTGCTTACAGTTGGTGCGTTGTTCATCACTTCCGCTAAAACGGGTCCGATAAACTCAGCGAGTGCGACTTGCGCCTCATAAGCAACCGCACGGTTGCGAGAAGCCATAGCCTTAATAAGCTCTACTTGTTCTGGAGTTCTTTTAAGAGAAATTTTCATTGTATTCTATAAGGTTAAAAATTAAAGACCAAGTGCGACAACTAAATACTTAGAAGTTCCAGTTCCTGCAAACTGATCACTTTCAGTTGCAGCCGTTCTATCGCCAGTTCCGATGACGATACCGATCCTGTTAGCGTCCGATGGCGCACATCCAGTAACCTTTCCACTCTCGGCGCTGATCTTAAGACCAGTTCCAACAGCGTGGTTGGTGAAGTGTGTAGCCGTTACGCTATCCGCAAGAGTGAATACTCCCTTAGTAGCGATAGGAACTGCTTGTCCCGGAAGGACAGCCATTGCCTCTTCCTTCTTTGTAGGATTGTAAAGCAGCTTCTCACCGTTTTCGTCAGTCTTTGCAGTCTGCCGAAGAGTGATTCCCAGCACAGGCGTTGCATCAGCAACAGCTGGGGTGCATTTAAGGGTTACACTTGGATACTGATTGCGACCTACGAAGGGATAGTCAGTCTTTCCAAGATAACTATTCGTAGTGTATTCAATCGGATCTTTGCCAAAGTTGCCAGAGGCAACTGTTACGAAAACGCCAGCGTCTCCGTCTCCTGAGTCAGTGAGTTTGTCGTTCTCTTTGCCGGGGGCAAGTGCGAACAAGTTAATCACATCATTCTCGTCATATTGTCTGAATGGTAAAATTCTGAGTGCCATGATATTAGTTTGTTAGTTTTTAAGAAATTTCGATGTTGCTGCGGTCAAATGCCGAAGCAAATCTTTCACGAAGGGATTGCTCCTCCCGAGAAGTTGTTTCGTTTGAGTTACAAATAGTAGCCTCGGAAGACTCTACATCGTCGAGAATCTCTTCCTCGCTTTTATCCTCTCCAGAGGCTTTAGCGATTCGCTTCTCAACTTCCTCATCAATGCGAGCTTGAATCTGCTTATCGAATTCTTCTTTGTTCTCAATGTTTTTGTGCTTCCACACAACATTAAGTTTTTCTTGGAAGGATGCGAAAGCCTCATCTGTTTCATCAAGATCTTTCAGCTCGCTTGCTAAAAATTGTTTGTCATCATCATCAAGGTCAAACTGCTGGTCAATGACATCCATGCGCTCATTGAACCTTGCGACAGCTTGATCTGCTTTTTGAGCAGCCTCAAATTCTGAGATTTTCTGTTGGGACTCCTCAAATTTAGCCTTCAACTCTTCAACAGAAGCTTTGAGTTCTTGGCTTTCTTTGGCTAGAGCCTCTTTCTCTTCTTGAGCGCTATTAAGGTCTTTACGATATTGCTCGTCTTTTTCCCTAATCGCGTCTGCGAAAGTGCTAGTCATCGAGGCTACAGCCTCTTGTGAAAACTTCTTTTCGACAAGAAGATCCTTAAGTTCTGAAATAATATTTTCTTCCATAGGACTATTCTTTCTAGTCTTTACATTTATTAATTGATTTTGTGAAATTTTTTTCTTTTTCTCATCTTTGAGTGTAGGCCCTATATTTTCAGTAGATGGCATGAATATGCCTTTCACATCTGCTGCCGGATTCACAGTGAAACCGATACCTAAAGGATAAATTTTACCAGTTATCAATCTGTAAATGCTTTCCCCTTTACTTGTTTTGCCGTTACCTCCGTATGCTTTGAGATGACCTTTAAGCTCATCTATCTCTTCTTTGTCAGAGACTATCCTAGCATCACTAAGATTTTCACTACCAACAGCTAAATTATAGTCTGTAAAGCCAACTTCCCAGCTAGCTGATATCTTATTGTGATATGAATCTTCTGGATCAACAGATCTTTGTAAAGCCATAGCGAAACCCTTATTGGCAGACTTATAAACAATGGCTCCAAGCGCTATGTTAAATGGCTCTTTTAATTTTTTTATTTCTTCCTCACCGATAATTTTGCTAGTTTTAAAATCGCTAAAACCAGCAGTGGCGATATGACCAACAATTTTTTCTTTGTCATGTTCAATATTAGTGGGCTTATGTATAAAGTTTTTCGTAAATTTTGCTGCTGTGGCAGAATCAATACCATCTCCATTTCTGTTAAAAACATTTACAACGGCAGCGTTAAAAGCCACACCCATCAAATCAATATTGTCTTTAAAATTTACCCCTTTCGGGACTAGCGATTCAAGATTATCTAGAGATGCTAATGATATAAAGGACTCTTCGCCAATATCACAGGGTGAAATCTTGGCCTCAAACTTTGTTGTGTATTTATACGGTTGCATTGTTACTGTGATATAATATAGCTGCGGAGTAATTATCTAATTCGTGCTTTGCAGATATCTCTAGGATCTCAGGCAGAACATCTAACGACTCCAAATTTTCTATATTGTTTACACAGGAAATGGCAGTTTGTTCCCAATTTTCTAGATCTGAAGCGCATACTACAGACTCACATAATTTATCAAGCATCTGATTATTATTCTTACTGAAGCGCTTAATACCCATCGAGTCCTTCATGATTGACTTCACTTTTTTCCTAAAATCTTCAAGCGAACCAACGGTTGATTGTATTGCTTTTCTAGAGTAACTAGATTCTGAAAGTGGTATGTCAGTTGTCCCCTCTGGGCGTCCAGCTTGTTTGTTAGTTGTGTTTTTTTCTTTATCTCCCGGATCATCCACAATCATTGGAACACCTCCAACTATAGGGTTGTAATAACCTTTCTCCCGCTCATCTATAAAGGACTCTTGAGCGCCGGAGATGTCCTCTGCATTTGGGAACTTGCCGGTATGGAACATCTCCATACCTTGCTGTGGAGTAATAATCCCAAGCTCCATAAGTCTGGTAGAAACCCTCATAAGCTGAGTTTCATCCCTCATGTCGATATCTTTCATGACAACTTGAGGGAAAGATCTGAATCCTAAATTTTTAGATATTCTTTTTATTTCTTTTTGTAAGAAGTCATGGACAAAAGCATTTCTAGCTTCTTTTAGTCGATCAATAAATATTTTAGCTTTTACTTGCGTAGAACTATACTTCTCCTCGCCTACGACAATATTTTGTAGACCCTGCTTGATATCTTCATTTAAGACTCTGTATTTTTCAGAGCCTAAAACTTTATTAAGATCTGGTATAATAAAATCTGCCTTAGTTGTATAATCGGAAACAAGAACCCTGCCTACGCTTTCGTTCTTGAAAAGTGTTTGCATAGCCATCAAGTTTTGAGCGTTGATCCCACCCTTATCAGGCTCAGTCCCCATCGTGATCAGTAGTATAACATTTTCTACTGTTCTTGTAATAGCTTGATCCATTTTTTTAAGTTCAAGCTTGGCGTTTATATCTTCCAATACAGGAAAACCAAACGGAACAGCAAATGGTTCATAATCTTGTTTTTTATAGAATGAGTAAGATAATTTTTGAGGATCTAATTCTATTTTTAGTCCATCAGTATAAAAGTAACCTTTCTCAATACCCTCTTTCATGTCATCCGGCAGACTGTCGAAAATTTGTTGATCTTCTTCTGTGATAGGGTTTTGCAATCTTGATAATTCGTATTCAGATAATACTTTTTCATACGCACCAACTGAAAAGGTCGATGCTCTTTTCGCAACTATATCAAAAGGATTTAATACTATGTATCTAACTGGTATGCTATTTTCTGATTCGGTTCCAGATGGCAACGTCCTAACTAGTCTACTGTAGTCTTCTACTTTGAACTTGCCATCAATCCTATATAGAAAGATATTACCGCTTCTGTAATACTCTCTGAAGTATTGGTCTTTAAGATTATTAAGGTTTACTCTCTTGAACCAATTCTCAAAAAAAGATCTGCTTCTTTGTGTGCCTCCCTCAAGAAATATATCTGTGTTTGAAAACTCAGCCATGATGTCAACTGCGTTTCTGAAAACAGCTACGTTTGCATATGCTTTCTGACACAACTCAATAGCTAAACGAATATTAACACCGTCAGTAGAATAAGAGTATGGTAAAAGACCATTTTGTATACTTGAATATTTATCGGT
>Ga0163110_10000718_pt1 | contig 16029 bp, 16 predicted proteins | sample CRUFie1St17metaG_FD_108703 | JGI IMG/M metagenome (GOLD analysis project Ga0163110, IMG submission 108703) | Marine microbial communities from the Costa Rica Dome - CRUD Field 142mm St17 metaG | ecosystem: Environmental > Aquatic > Marine > Oceanic > Photic zone | place: Costa Rica: the Eastern...
CTCGATATGAGCTTGAAAGCATGGATTTGCAGTCTCTCGACGGACAAGCCTTCACTTTCCTCATGGAAAAGGCACAAGAAGCCGAATCAGCTGATGCCATCAAGAATCTCCTTAATATCTATTAATCCCCCCTCTATTCATCATCTAAGCTAATTCCTATCATGAAAAAGTCATTCAGCATAGTCATGTTTCTGCTCGTATGTTTCGGAACCCAATCGGTCATGGCTCAACGCAATTTCACCAAAAAGCTAGTGGCAAGCCGAATTGCCCTAGAAGAAAAGATGAATCGCCCTTTCCAACGTATCCCAGATATGCTTATCAATGCATATCGCCTTGGCCTCCTTCAAGGTTACTACCCCAATACGATTGATGGCAAGATGGACTTTCGGGAGTTTGCTCGTAAGTTTCGCCTCCAATCAAGTGTGCTAGACCGTAAGGAAGACTTCGCATGCTGTTCGCCTGTTGCGGGGATGACCTATGAGACGAAGTTGGAGACGGAGCACTACCCAGAATTCGGCATGATACTCGACCTGATTGAGGTGCACACTTTTGACCAAACCGCTTCGATGAATAAATATGACACTCGCTATGTTCGGTTATCCTATATCAATCCTGCAAATGAGGTAGAACTCAACGGGGTATTGTTTCACTACAAAGATGTTGAGCGGGTGCTTAGAGGGGTAAAGTTGGACAATTATAAGAATGATGCGACTCGTTTGGACTTCCCGCAGCATGTCAATCTGCGCATGTTCCATTCGTATATCATTGACCTATCGTCTAATCCTCCTGTAACCCTTGCCCAAGCCCAAGACCGCAAACGCACCCTCACCAGAAAAGAATCAGAATATTATTCGCGCTAATCTTCGTATGTCATTCTTTTGTATATTGAAACGGCTATTCAATCTACAATCATATGAACATCTTCCAATTCGAATATCTCGTAATTGCATGGATAGGGGTAGCAATCTTCTTGCTACCCCTATTGTTTCGTATCACCGCACCTTATGGGCGTCATAGCAAAACCTCTTGGGGTCCCATGATTCCCAATCGCCTAGGATGGATACTCATGGAATTGCCCTCCTTACTCCTATTCGCCTATCTATTCCTCACAGGCACCAACGAACCCACGCAAGTGACGTGGGTATTCTTTGGCTGTTGGGTCGTTCACTACATCAACCGAAGCCTCATATTCCCCCTTCGCACCCGTACCACAGGCAAAAAGATGCCCTTCATTATCATGCTCCTAGCCATCTTCTTTAACTTGGCCAATGCAGGGATTAATGGTTACTACCTAGGCTTTCATCCTGAAGCCATCTATCCAGAAAGTTGGTTGACGAATCCTTATTTCCTGATTGGGATAAGCGTATTCCTCATCGGCTTCTTTATCAACCAACAATCAGATCATATCCTCCTGAATCTTCGAAAGCCAGGCGAAACAGGCTATAAGATTCCACATGGAGAGATGTTTCGTTTTATCTCATGCCCCAATCATTTTGGGGAGATGGTCGAATGGATCGGTTTTGCCCTAATGACTTGCTCCTTAGCAGGATTGTCATTCGCTATCTGGACAGCCGCCAACCTCCTGCCTCGCGCATTGGATCATCATAAATGGTATCTCAAACGATTCGAGGAATACCCTAAAGAACGAAAAGCCGTCATCCCCTTTATCTTATAAAAAAAGTTGCGCCATAGAGCAACTTTATCTTACACAAGATTAGGAACTTCATTTCTTTTAGTATAGCCAATATAATACAACCTAGAGTAATCGTATGAAAACGAGACTATTTTTCTTAATTTATTTAGCCTTCCTTATCTCTTGTAGTAGAGAAAAAACGGGTAAGGAAGCGGAAGTTCAGCCACGAAAATCTCGCGCTTCTTTGGAACAAGACATTTTAGCAACAGGGGATACAAATAGCTACCTCCAACTTTTCAATTATCATATGGATGGACATATGGAAGATGCTTTCTATTACTCCTTATTTATGGCGAATAAGTATAACTATTCTGTCGCTTGCATGGATGTTTATTTGTCGCTTTGGGGAAGGGGAAAAAGATTGCTTTGGTAATCTTGATGTAGAGAGTAAACGTTTAGCCTTATACTACTTAAATAAAGCCGCCAACAATAAACATCCAATAGCTATTTTAAAAATGGAACGATTAAAACAAAAAGGATTAATACCACTAGAACAGGTTGATGGCACCGATTGAATCTAGGAGAGAAACATAAATCCATGAGTTTCTGATAAACAGTAACGAACTGAAACAATCGGAGTAGTGATGATTTAGGGGGATAAGTGCCTTTTCAAATATGAGCCACAGGATATGATTCATGCCCTAAAAAATCGGCAAGACAACAGCACGTTATAATCATGACGCTTCCCATAATAAGTTTTAAGTTTGGCGACTACATTATCCAATATTGAGGACTTCACTTCTTCTTTATAACCGATAAAACACAACTTACCGTATAAATACCTAAGGGCTTCCCCCCAATTGGGAGAAGCCCTTTTTGTATATACAAATAGAAAACGCCTGTTTATTCAGAAACTTCTTCGGATGCTGTTTCTTCGTCTCCTGCGGGCTCTTCAGAACCTTCCTCAACCGTGGCAGCTTCTTCCGCAGTCGAATCAGCAGAAGCCTCCTCTACTGGAGGAGCAGGTGGAGCAGCTTTAGCCGCTTCCTCGGCTACTTCTTTCAACTTTGCCAATCCTTCATCATACTGCGCTTCCAATGTACTCATGAATAGGTGAACCATTTTTCCCATCCCTGATACTTTTGTATGGAATGCCCAAGTAGCTTTCGTTCCACCGCCTTCTACCTCTTCAAACTTCCAATTACCAGAAGCGCGTCCATCTTGGCCAAAATCCAAATCTGTTTGAATAGATTCAGGAGCTGTACTTTCAAGAATAGTCAATGTACCTTTTCCTGTTTCGTCGCCTGTCCAAGAGTAAGAAGCACCATTTCCTTCCTTTGTTTCAGAATATGTTACTTGCATGCTAGGATCCATACCATACCAAGGTGACCACTTCTCCCATTGTTGCAAATTATTGACATGTTGGAAGACCACTTCACGAGGCGCATCAATTTCTATTGAACGTTCCATACTGGCTTCACCAGGTGCAAGCATGAGAAAAGCACCAAAAGCGATGAGGGCGACTCCTATTATTCCCCCTAGAATTTTTAGAATTTTCATAGTGTATGCTATTTTAAGTAGGAGCAATATACAAAAACTTCATTGCATTTAGCAACCATTACACAATCGTTGCTCTATGTTTAAGCATTTTTTGCATATTTTTTTTCTATTCGACTATTCCCATAAGGTCTTCATCTGTTAAGGATTTAAAGACCCCTTCATCTGTCGTAATAATATTATCCGATAGTTTCGCCTTCCGTTGTTGGAGTCCTAAGATCTTCTCTTCAATAGAATCCTTGGTAATGAACTTATAGTAGAAGACCGTTTTATTTTGCCCAATACGATGGCTTCGGTCAATCGCCTGATTTTCCACCGCAGGATTCCACCATGGGTCAATAATGAACACATAATCAGCAGCCGTCAAATTAAGCCCAACTCCACCTGCTCGCAAACTGATCAGAAAAACAGGAATATCATTTCGTTCTTGGAATAGCCTAACTTGCTCTTGCCGTTTTTGGGTTTGGCCATCAAGATAGCAGTAGGGAATTTGGGCGCTCTCTAAATCTTTTCGCAAAATATGGAGCATCTTCACAAACTGGGAGAAGATTAACACCTTGGAGCCCTTCTGCATAATCTCCTTTAACAATCGATGTACCTCTTGGTACTTACCTGAAGGCGGTTCCGTTTCACCCACCAATTCAGGATGTATCGCAATTTGTCGGAGCTTCTGCAAACCCGCCAATACATTAAGTTTATTTCGTTTCCAAGCCCCCTTATGTATCAGGTCTAGGAGGTAGTTGCGGTAGGTGCTTAGGGTCTTCTCATACAGCTCTTTTTGTTCGCCCCCCATATCACAATAATGGATTTTCTCCACCTTGGGTGGCAATTCGCTCTCTACCTGTTGCTTCTTACGACGAAGGATATAGGGAAAAATGAGCCTCCGAAGTTGTTCGCCCCTTTCGACATTCTTCTGCTTCTCAATCGGGCTTACATAGAACTTCTTGAAGAAGCGTTCACTACCTAGCAAGCCAGGGTTCAAGAATCCCATCTGCGACCATATATCCATCACAGTATTCTCCAATGGAGTACCCGTAATCGATAGCTTATACTTCGCAATAAGGTCTTTCACGGCTATAGCCGTTTTCGAACTAGGGTTCTTAATCATTTGACTCTCATCCAATATCACATAATGAAAAGGGAAAGTCTTAAGTTGTTCAATGTCTTTCCGAACGAGGCCGTAGGTAGTGAGGACAAGGTTATATTCGGCGAAAGCAGCCACATCCTTGTTACGCTTCGTTCCTGCATGAATGTGAACCTTCAACTTAGGGGCAAACTTCTCTGCTTCCGTATACCAATTGTGAATCAAGGAGGTTGGCAATACCACAAGTGATGATTGTTCGATACCTGCCTCTTTTTCCTTTAGGAGCAATGCCAAAGTCTGTATGGTCTTCCCCAAGCCCATATCATCCGCCAAGATGGCTCCCATTCCCTTCTCCTTCATAAAGTACAACCAATCCAATCCTTTTGCTTGATAGCTTCGGAGGGTCGCTTTAAATCCCTTTGGAGGATCAATTGAAGGGATTGTCAGGTCTCCTCCATCCATGGAAAACACAGGCTTCGGAGGCTGTTTCTTATTGGATTGTAGGCTCTCCAATAAAGGAACTTGGTATCGTTTGATACGGATAAGGTCTTTCTTCTTTCGAGAAACCTCCAATAAATGTCGGAAGTCCGTAAACCAAGTTTCAGGTAGGATCGCGATTGAACCATCGGGCAGGATAAACTCCCGTTGGTTTTTGATGATGTGGGAGCGAAATTGGACGAAAGGAATGCGAAATGAACCAATATGGACAACTGCATGAATATCAAACCAATCTCCTGCCTCCTCCGACCGTAGCACTACTTCAGGAGTATCTAGGTTGAGGCGGTAATCTATATTAGGTTGGACGATTTCAATGCCATGTTCCTTCAAACTTGGAACATTCTCAGAAAGCCAACGTAGTCCTTCATCTTTTGGGAATGAAGTCAAAGCGATATTGTTTCCTGCCTTATCCCCATACAAACCCTCTAGCAGTTGTCGAACCTCTGCCTCCGCCTTTACATGCCGTTTAACACGATAGAAGACATACTTTCCTGCTTGTTGGTCGAGCACTACTGTAAGGTTCTTTTTTCCATCTATTGCCAATGCAAAGCGGCCATACCGTACCTTCATAGAGAAGGTGAAACTATCCCACTTTGTAGGTTGTACGTAAAAGACGAAGGTGGGCTCTTCTCTGGTTGTAAAGATTTCAAAGCCCTTGGCATATACATGGTACTTCTCTAACAATTGGGTGATGAAACGACTATAGTATACCGCTTCCTTCTCCCTCGGAATTTTAATATTGCTACTCTTTAAGAAAGGCTTTAGTTTTTTTCCATCAACATCAAGCTCAAACGAGAATAATTCGCCATGTAAGAGCATCCAAGCAGGCTCATCACATACCAAGACCGCATTCTTAAACTGAAAGTTTACCTTCTGTCCTCTTAGCTTAATTGTTGGAAAATAGAGCGTATGGGTTTCTTTTCGTCTGAAATGAAATAAAACCGAAGCTTTATCCGACAATACCTTTACGGCTTTATAAGCGGGGTACCCATCATTTCCCATCTCAAAAACACGTTTACCTGGCAAACACCGTAATATTTTATGAAGACGTGTTTGGATATAGGCTTCCGCCAAGGTAACGGCCTGACCTGTAAATTTCTTGGAAAAAAACTCCGTTATCTTTCGAGGATTGCCTCCAAATTTCTTGATAATGGAGCGAGGAGAGATTTGAGAAGCATAGGTAACAGCCTCTCGATCAAGATCATCCACTTTCGCAGCAAACTCTTCTATATTCTCAGGATGCAGGCCTTGGTAGGAATAACTCAATTCTCCATTCTCTAGCAATTGTACCACATGAGCCGAAATCAAATACCCTAAATACTCATGGTGGTAAATCGCATATACAACCTCAAATGGAATAGACGAATCGATAAGTGCCCGCAAAGTGATGATGTTTTAATGTAAAGAAGCAGGACGCAATGTCCTTAATGATCAATCTTTAAAGATATAATATTTAGGGCTTGTAAGAAAATAGATGTAAGTCCCTAAGAGGAAAAACTCAAATTCCAACTGCATAAATTCAAAAATTAAGTCTAACTTTATATTGTGAGGTTCTTTTGCATTGACAAGATTCCTACACCCTATTAACTTTACAACGTATTTATCATCTAACTACAAGTATTCACTAACATTAATTGTATGAGAAACATCAACTTATTCATTTTTGCTCTTTTGTTGAGTTGCTCTGTAGCTACGGCTCAGATCACGATTACAAATACTGACCTCCCTCAAGTGGGAGTAGACTATGTACTAAGTGTAGATACTGTCACCCAATTTGACTTCACTCAAACAGGAGCGAACCACAGCTGGGATTACTCTACGCTTACGCCTATTTTCCAAAGAACAGATACGTATACAGACGAAGTTCCTCCTGTATATGATTTTCCTGATGCAACACATGTACATGATTTCAACGCGCCTGCATTCGGGCCTGTAGAAATTGCAAACGCTTTCGAATTCTTCCGTATCACTGCAGATGCATACGAAAGACTTGGATTTGGGGGAGAGGTAACACAATTGGGTGCACAAAGCTTGTCTAACAACCCTGTTGATACCCTATTCACCCTTCCATTGAACTACCAAGATCAAGGTACTTCTTTCTCTTCTGCTGAATTCTCAATTGCTTTCTTGGGCGTATTTGTACGTACAGAGCAAACAAGAACATATAACGTAGACGGTTGGGGAAGCCTTACAACTCCTTTTGGAACATTCGACGTACTTCGCGTACAGACAGAAATCACTGGATACGATACAGCTTCTGCTCCTGCATTCCAGCTTGAGTTTGGAAACACACGTGATCCTCAGACTATCTATTCTTGGTATGCTCCTGAGCAAGGTATTCCTGTAATGGAAGCAACTTCTACTACTATCGCGGGTATCCCAACACCAGGCGGAATCCAATATCAAGATACATTGCAAACTTCTACAGGTATTTGGGATGATGTACGTAATCCTCTACAAGTAAATGTATATCCAAATCCTGCTAGCGATCAGCTACAAGTTATCTTGGAAGAAGCTGTTGGAAAAGGAGCGCTAATGGAAATCGTAAATATGGAAGGGCAAGTAATATATGAAGCAACTGTAGGAAGCAGCAGTGCCTCTATGATCAACCTTACTACTTTCCCTGCAGGAACATATGTAGTTCGTATCTCTACACAAGAAAAGAATTACACAGGAAAATTGGTGATTGATCGTTAAGACAATCTCTCCTATTTCACATAAAAAGGGTGTTGGTCAATGGCCAACACCCTTTTTGTATGCCTATGCTTTCGGACTATATGCTACAGGAGGCTACTCCTCAAAAGAAGTAGCCTCCTGCAATCATTGTTCAATTATCTCCTAGATAAAATGTAACAATGCCTTGGTAAAATTTGTGGTAGATCTGCTGTATAAATATTTGCGTTAAATATAATAGGCTTGATTAGTTAGAAGTGAGATTTCCACCAGATAGAATCTCTTGTGCCAATTTGTAAATAGAATCATCATCTAAGCGAACGATACCGCCATCTGGGCCTGGTTCATAATGAATCCCTACAGGTGTACCTTTACGGAAATTATATCCTCCAAAGTAGTTTCTTACAGTTTCTACACTAACACCCAAGTGGTTAGCGATTTTTTGCATGCTGCCGTCAGGCAACTGATCCTTTAGCTCGCGGAGTTTGTTGAAGGTAATCGTCATAAGGTTACATTGTTTGTTAGTTTAACCATTTGTGATCTTATTATTAATCAATGTAGAAAATTCTTAAAAAGATTCAAAGGATTCGAGCAAAAATATAATCCGAATCTTCTACTTATTAAAGGCTAAATTCCCTTGATATTGTTACCGCAAAAGCCCCTTCTATCTACTAGATATGGAAAGAAGGTTCTGTACATATGGAGGGACTTATCCAAGTCTATAAAAGGAGTAGTTTTTTCAAACGAAAAGGAATCCCAAAACGGCTCACATATACCAAGGAAACACCTAATTTTGAACCACTATCTTTTTGGTTACCAGTCCCTTGCCCTCTATTTGCATCCGCACAAAGTAAACTCCTCTACCAAGTCCACCCAAGTCAACCGTAAAACGCCCAGCATCATTCCCCTCAACTCCAACCCATTCCCCAACAGTACTCCCCAACACATCCACAATCCGAATATCAATTTCCCCAATTCCCACTGGCATTTCCACGAATAACTGATCCTTCGCGGGATTAGGCCAAAGCTTAAAATCAGGCCTTGCTAAACCAGATTCAGCTGCAACGGTCGTCTCGAATATCTCAACCCGATCTCCCGCAGTCACGGGATAATTATTTGTCAGCAAGCCAGAAGGCCATTCAATGAACAATGTTGCAGTTCCAGAAGGGGCAGGGCCGAGAGGAATGGGTAGCCATTCACTGTTTTGGGACATAAATGCGTCAGCACTTTCGCGCCAGAGGTATCTGTTTTCAGTGGCTCCGACTGAATTGATGAATTCGATGCGAATTCGGGCACCAATGGCTTCACGGTTAGAAACGGTACCAGTCAATTTTACGAAAGCAGTAGGGTAGGTGGAAGTGTCTGCCGATTGGTTTTCATAATATCCAGGGAAATCATCGGTTGGCCACCAAACGGGATTTCCAAGAGTATCGAAATGCAGTTCTCCGTCTCCGAGGGTGGCTAAACCTCCGAGATTCCAAAGCAGATCAATATCTCCATCCCCATCGAAATCTGCAGTGCATGCACCATGATTTCGGGCGAGACCATGACCGATAACAAAGTCGTCGCTGCACCGATCAAAATCTAATGAAGATCCCTGATGGCAATAGACAATCGCATCTCCTGGATGAAAAGGGTGCCCAGTGCCAATTGCAACATCTGGATAGCCATCATTATTCTGAAAATCGTCTACTAGGAGTCCCATGGTATTTTCAACCTGGTCATTTAGCCAACCAAGTGCGGTCGTGTCATAAACCGTACCGAAGCCAATGCCCATGTCAAGGCCAATTTCGGAATCCAATTTTGTGAATGTCCCATCATGGTTATTCCTCAGAATATAATCCTGCCTTTCGAAGCGACCCATATAAATATCCTGCCAGCCATCCTGATCATAATCGAAGGATGCAACGGCAAAGGCTAACCATTCAGGAGCGCCAATTGGCGGAATTGCAGGATTAAGCCCAAGGCTCACTTCAGTAAATGCTGTGCCACAACCTGTGTTTTTGAATAATTTCACTCCTCCTCCCAAGCTTGGAAATAGTGCTGGGTCATATTCCCATTTTGAGGTCAGTAGATCCAGACAACCATCTCTGTCATAATCGAGAACAGACAGGTTTTTATTGTCACCGATGGGGTTAGGCAAGCCGACTGTTTCAGATATTTCTACAAATTCATTGTTGCCCAGATTTTGGTACAAGAGAATTGCATTTAAAGTATCTCCAGCGAAAGCAGGGTCGTATGCAAATCGATTTCTACTTGTAATGGCTATGTCGAGCAAACCATCTTTGTCAAAATCCGCATCGGTTGCACTCCACCAGTATTCCTTATCCAAGGTAATGTTGGAGGCTGCTGTGTGCTCAATGAAAGTACCAGACACATTCAAATCATTCAGGTAAAAAGCCAATGACTCAACTGAAAATCCATAGCCGCCATTCACCAACAATAAATCAGAATCGCCATCATTATCAGAATCAAACCACAAGCCCTGGAAAGTGTAACGCATGTTTGCGCTGTCAATTCCCCAATCATCTTCAAGATCAACTACTGTGAAGTTTCCTGTGCCGTCATTCAGGAAAACGCGGGAGGCATAGGGATGATCGGTTCTCGGGCTTCCGCTATCTGAAATGAAGATGTCGATGTCTCCATCATTGTCGATATCAAGTGCTGCAGCGCCTCGGCCATAGGCTGTGCCGCCATCTTCTAATCCGACTTCTAATGCCTTATTGCAAAAGGTAGCAGCTGGGTCGCAAGTAGCAGTAGAGGCTCCCGTGAACTCATTAGAAGGCATTTTTTGAGCATTCAGGGAAAATGCAAAAAGGAAAAAAACAGTGAGTAGAGCAATGCGAAAATGGATAGCATGACCGACAAAAAGGTGAATTTTATGCATTTTGGAGGGGGCTTACAGAACAAAGGTCTTTCGGATATGCCAAAATATACAATTATATATATGATTCCTAACGTTTGTAAGCTAATCGGATTGATGGTGAAATGCTTCTTCACTGACCACCTTTCAAGCTCTTATAAACATATCACAAATAAAGTTTTCGAATAGTAACTAATAACGAATGCTTCAATACAAAACCAAAATAACTATTTTAGGCGCATTAGCAGTCACCTCTCTCATGAACTTCCCTCGACTTTTAATTACACTTCGAGAAAGCGAGTTGATTGCTTCGTTTGGACTAACGTTGGGAGATGTTTTTTTGAGAAGTGTCGTGATGTTTTGTTTTGCTTTGCTGGTATTGAGTTTCAATTTGTCATGGAAGAATAAGTGGTTAAATAATCAATCGCGAAACCGTATGGCTACTGATATTGCTATGAACGGAGGTATTTTAATTTTAGGCTTGACAACATTAACACTATTAAAGCAAGTTTTTTCTTCAGGTTTCCAGGAGAAAAGGCCGTTCTTTTTTATCGCTTTATTTTCCTATTTGATTGTTCATTTCATTTTACTTTTAGTCGCTCGCTTGGTCAATCTTAACTTTCAGCATCAACAAAACATTATAGAAAAAGAGCAGGCTAAACAAAAAACCCTTCAGCATCAATTGCAAGCTTTGCGTACCCAAATTAACCCACATTTTTTATTCAATGCTTTGAATTCTCTTAATGCCTTGATACGCCAAAAGTCAGATAAGGCATCTACCTTTGTTGATAAATTATCATTGTTATTACGTTCCACTTTACAGCGAAGTGACAAGGATTTCATTACAATTCAGGATGAATTAGACTATCTCGAAAACTATATGTATTTGCAAAAAGAAAGGTTTGGAGATAAATTTAATGTCGATATTCAAATCCCTGAAGAATGGACAAAGGAGCTAATTCCTTCGTTTTCCCTTCAGCTATTAGTAGAAAATGCAATAAAGCATAACGTAATTTCGAAAAAACAACCGTTATCGGTGGAAATTTATACAGAGGGAAGTTATTTGGTCGTTCGGAATCTCCTACAAGAAAGAAGGGATTCGGTGGAAAGTACAGAGACAGGGCTAAGTAATTTATCAACGAGGTTTAATCTTTTGAAGAAAAGAAGGATTCAAATAATAAAAGACAAAGAGTATTTTTCAGTAAAACTACCCATACTAAATGATGAAAGCAGTAATTATTGAAGATGAGCACTCAGCAGTACTTAACTTGGAACATTTATTAAAATCCATTGATGCTAGCATTCAAATTGTAGAAATCATTGATACGGTGACAGATGCGATTGATTTCTTCCAAAAAGAAAAGAACTATGATGTTGTATTCATGGACATTCACTTGGCGGATGGAAATTCCTTTGAAATTTTCAAAGAAGTAAAACCAAGGTCTCCTATTATTTTTACAACGGCGTATGAACAATATGCCATTCAAGCATTTAAAGTAAATAGTATTGATTATTTGTTAAAACCAATCCAAGAAAATGAATTAAAAAATGCTATTGAAAAATTAAAACAAACGCAATCTCAATTGCCTATATCTAATCAGCAGATGCAAGGGTTATTCAATTTGATACGAGGTCAAAAAAAATCCTATCGCCAGTCCTATCTTGTGCAAAAGGGAGATATTTTGACACCTATTGCTTCCAATGATTTTGCTTTTTTTTATATCCAAAATGGAATAGTCAGAGGTACAACTATTGAAAATGTAATTTATCATCTTGATGGGAAATTGGAGGATTTAGAAAACGACTTGAATCCTCAAGAATTTTATCGAGCTAACCGTCAATATTTAGTGCAACGAAGTGCTATTAAAAACTTGAGCATCTATTTCAATGGAAGATTAATTGTAAATGTCATCCCTAAAGCCAAAAAACAAATTATTGTTAGTAAGGCGAATGCGCCTAAGTTTAAGGCATGGTTGAATCAGGGGTAATCCGAATTTAATTCAGTTCCATTTTTGACAGTTTCACTTTATCCTCAGGTCACCTCACATGATTTACCGTTTTCGATAACCCATGTTAATCTATATTTGTGAATAGAAATCAGTTAATAAATATTCTTTCACAAAAAAAGAAATTATCATGAAATCATTAAAAGTCTTGTCCCTGTTCTTTGCTTTATTCTTAATGGGAACAAACACCACTTTTGCTCAATCCAGAGCAGCTAATTTAACAGAGGAGCAAAAAGAAGAAATAAAGAAAAACGTAGAAGAGTATGCTGCTGCACTCCATCTTTCAGAAGCGCAAAAGCCCAAATTCGAGGAAATTACTAGGAAGTATGCAAAACAAATGAAAGCTGTAAAATATAGTGGTGGTAGCCCAATGAGCAAATATAGAAAGGTGCAATCTATCCGTGAAAGCAAAAATGCGGAAATGAAGCCCCTACTCTCCAGAGGCCAATACAAAATCTATTTGAAGAAGCAAGAAGAAATGCAAAAGAAGATGAAAGAAAGACATAAGAAAAATTGGTAAGGAATCTAATTTTCAATTCTTAACTGGCACGAATCTGTTTATTCAGGTTCGTGCCTCTCTTATTTGTCGAAACTTGACTAATGAAAATATCAATTAAATTAATCATCACTACCCGCACCTTCAATATCGAAAGGTGCTTTTATATTTAAAAAAACTTATCCTGCAATAAGTCAGCTTCACCTACCTCTCAGGTCGCTTCACCTTGTTTTTCACTATTTAAAATTGTTTTCCACCTAATTTTGACTCCATATTTAATCACAAAAAATTAAAGATGGATTCAATAGGAGCAAAATTTTTCGGAATTATTCTTTTAGCCGTTTTTGCAGAAATAATGTGGTCAAAAATTAAGCAGAACAATGCTTATAATTTTAAAGAAACAATTGGCAATCTAGGAATTATGGTTGGCAACAATCTTTTAAAGCCAGTATCTCTTGGCTGAAAGTTCCTCGTTTTTAGTGCCGTAGAATCCTATCAAGTTTTTACGATTCCTACTAATGGCTATACAATTCTACTAACGTTTTTGGTAGCAGAGTTTGCCTATTACTGGTATCATCGTTTAAGTCATGAGATTCCAATTCTATGGACTTTACACCATACACATCATTCAAGTTTATGGCATAATCTTACTACAGCAGTTCGCTTGAGTTGGCTAGGGAATTTTGTTAGTCCAGTATTTTTTATACCATTCGTTTTAATTGGATTTTCTACAAAAATTCTAATTGGAAGTCTCGCATTAGGATTGTTTTACCAGTTCTTTCTCCATACAGAAGCAGTAGGAAGATTAGGTTTTTTTGAAGGTTGGTTGTTGAATACTCCTTCGGCACATCGAGTACACCATGGTTCAAATGAAAAATATATTGATAAGAATTATGGCGGGATGTTGATTATCTACGACCGACTTTTCGGGACTTATCAAGCCGAAACAGAAAAAGTTAAATATGGTGTGACCACTGGCTTTTTGAGCCACAATCCTATTACCTTAAACTTTTTTCCCCTCTTCCAATATCTAAAAGGGAATTGGAAAAGAGAAAAAAGAATTGTTAACGAAAAGAAAAAAATTAATAAAAAATGAAAAACAAAATTTCTTTAAAACAACCCTCTGGTTAATGATGATTGCCCTTTTTACAATCCCCCTTATAACAACTTCATGTAGCGATGATGATGAACCAGAACCAGTAACCATTACTATTGATGATGCTGCAGAGTTGGTTGCTTTTTCGGTTGCCAACCGTACTTACGGAGCAGTCAATAACCTTAATTATGTTGCCAATAGTGTTTTAGGATTGGTTGCCTGCAATGAATCGGAAAGTATTTCTCGTACTGTTAACGATGTGTCGGCAGATGATGAAATTTCAGTTACCTATGATATTTCTGAGAATTACTCCAAGACTTGTGGTACAGAAGAAATAGTCAATTATAGTTTCAATGCTGACCAAATGTTGACCTCTGAGCGATTAGACCTCGACCAAGATTTGAATGGTTCGTGGACAGTTGGTGGTGTTGAATCTGGTTCAACAGAATTAACTTATAATGGCTCCTATAGCCGAAGTGGATTATGGACTTATAATTTAGAGGATAACCATATCGACAATGTGACTTTATAGTAGCATACTCAGCAACTTGAAAGCTGACCCTTCAGATGGAAGAATTACAGGTGGAACAGCAACATTTATGATGAATGGTACAAGTACCGTATATGATTCTTATTCCTATGAAGGCAATATAGAATTTCAAGGGAGTGATATTTCAATTATCACTTTCCAGACAGGAGAACAATATGAACTCAATCTTGAAACGGTACAGTAACACGTATCTAAATATTGTAAGCAATTGAAATAGACAAAAAATATGAGAAGAAAAATCTTACTTTCAGCAATAACAATTTTAACTTTTGTTATAAATGCCAAATCACAAGATACTCTTGTGTCGGCTTTTTTTGGACTTGATAATGGACTACCAAGTTTATTATGTAATCAACCAGGAAGCCTGCTAGATGGTATGCCTGTTAATTTTAAATTCCCATTAAATGCATCCAGTTTATCGGAAACTGATTTTGAAGTTTTGGATAGCCTTGGAAATATACATACCCCTATTTGTGCTTATTTGGCCCCAGCTAATGAAAACGGAGAAAATCGGACCGTGCTTCTGTTAGGTGAATTTGGTACCGCTGTTACCAATCCACCTGTTGAGGTAAGAGTTGTGGATGATTTATTTACAATAAGTACTTTGTTAGGTGAGTCCGCTTGTTCAGAAATCATAAATCTCAATGGTACATATACAACAAACGTAGTTCCGTTAGGTGATGGACCATCTTTGTTCTTTGCCCAAAAAATTGAGGACACATTAAATGAGTGTACTCTTGGAATTCAAACTATACAAGTTGCTTGGAACGGGGGTATTACTCCATATATTAATGGTGACACAGAATCCGACTTATTCCAATACTATATCGGTTATTCTGATAGTTCAGGAATTCTAATTCCGCATGTACCTATTTCGATAACAGACATAAATGACAACGACAATTTTCACCAACTTTGTTTTTCTACAAGTGATGAAATTGTTAAAATTTCAATGATGGCTAACACGGTCGAAGACCCAAATCAAGACCCAAATTTATACAGCGAAATTTATGTTAGTTCCTGCACTCCATTTACAAGTGTTGAAGAGAACCTTGACGAAAAAAGGTATAAAATTTACCCGAATCCGTTTTCAGATGAAATTTTTGTTGAGAATCTGCTTGGTGATGAATACTTCATCATTTATGACTTTTTGGGGCGAAATATTAGTGAAGGAAAATGTTCAGGAACCATAAATATGCCTGAAGCAAAATCAGGGATATACTATTTAACCATCCTAAACAATTCCAATCAGACAACATACAAGTTAATTAAAAGATAACTGTATCTCGTCCTAAAATGGTATAACACTATTTCAGGACGAGACACATTTTCCAAGTCTCCACAACATTGCGCATCTAGATTCCAGTACTGGGAAACCCACGGGAAGCCCTTCCCGTTACGATTCCAGAGCTGGGAGACCCACGGGAAGCCCTTCCCGTTACGATTCCAGAGCTGGGAGACCCACGGGAAGCCCTTCCCGTCACGATTCTAGAGCTGGGAGACCCACGGGAAGCCCTTCCCGTCACGATTCTAGAGCTGGGAGACCCACGGGAAGCCCTTCCCGTCACGATTC
>Ga0163110_10000719_pt1 | contig 16003 bp, 13 predicted proteins | sample CRUFie1St17metaG_FD_108703 | JGI IMG/M metagenome (GOLD analysis project Ga0163110, IMG submission 108703) | Marine microbial communities from the Costa Rica Dome - CRUD Field 142mm St17 metaG | ecosystem: Environmental > Aquatic > Marine > Oceanic > Photic zone | place: Costa Rica: the Eastern...
AGGGTCTCTAACCCCCGATACCATGGCACACAAAAAAGCGGCAGCGAGTTCGAAGAACGGACGTGAGTCCCAAAGCAAACGGTTGGGTGTAAAAATCTTTGGTGGTCAGCACTGCATCGCTGGCAACATTCTCGTGCGTCAGCGCGGCACCCAACACCACCCAGGCGAGAACGTCGGCATGGGCAAGGATCACACCTTGTTCGCGTTGACCGACGGTCAAGTCCAATTCCGCAAGAAGGCGAACAACCGTTCGTTTGTCTCCGTGATTCCCGCGGGAGACGCCTGATTGCAATCCATTTGAAAGCTTGTGAACTCCCGGCCCCAACAGGTCGGGAGTTCTTATTTTTGGACAACACAGAACCACTGACATGCTGACCCTTCAATGCCTGCGCGAGGAGCGCGACCGCGTGATTTCGGCCTTGGCCAAGCGACACGTCGATGCGGCGGCCACCGTCGACCACATCCTCGAGCTCGATGCCCAACGTCGGGCCACCCAAACCGAACTCGACCAAGTGCTCGCCGAGAGCAACGCCCTCTCGCGTCAAATCGGCGGGTTGATGCGCGAAGGCAAGAAGGAAGAAGCAGAAGGCATCAAGGCCCAAACCGCAGGCCTCAAAGACAAGTCCAACGCGCTCAAGGAAGCCATGGAGACCGCGGAGCACCAAATGAACGAGCTCCTCGTTCAACTGCCCAACACCCCGTGCGACCTCGTCGCGGCAGGCAAGTCGGCGGACGACAACGTCGAAGTCTTCCGCAGTGGGGAGCCCCCTGCAGCAGGTGGTCACGCCAAGCCGCACTGGGACATCGCCAAGGAATTTGACCTCATCGACTTCGACCTCGGCGCCAAAGTCACCGGCGCGGGATTCCCCTTCTACAAGGGCAAGGGGGCCAAGCTTCAGCGCGGACTCATTCGCTTCTTCCTCGAGCGCGCGGACGAAGCCGGGTACACTGAATACATCCCGCCTCACGTGGTGAATGCCGACTCGGGCTACGGCACGGGGCAGTTGCCAGACAAAGAGGGACAGATGTACCACATGCAGGACGACGACCTGTACATGATCCCCACGGCTGAGGTGCCCCTGACCAACATCTTCCGAGATGTGGTCTTGAGCGCCAGCGACCTGCCCCAAAAACTGTGCGGATACACCCCCTGCTTCCGTCGGGAAGCCGGCAGCTACGGCAAGGACGTGCGCGGCCTGAACCGCCTTCACCAGTTTGACAAAGTGGAGATTGTGCAGGTGGCCCATCCCGACGAGAGCTACGCCACGCTTGACGCCATGGTGGAGCACGTCAAGGGGTTGCTCGAAGGGCTTGAATTGCCCTACCGCATCCTTCGCCTCTGCGGCGGAGACATGGGGTTCACGAGTGCCCTGACGTACGACTTTGAGGTGTGGTCTGCTGCGCAGGAGCGTTGGTTGGAGGTCAGCTCGGTCTCCAACTTCGAGACGTTCCAGGCGAACCGCCTGAAGTGCCGCTTCAAAGACGAGGACGGCAAGAACAAATTCGTGCACACTCTCAACGGATCGGCCCTCGCCCTGCCACGCATTGTGGCGGCGCTGCTCGAGAACCACCAAGACCACGACGGTGTGGCCATGCCCAAGGCGTTGGTGCCCTACGTTGGATTCGAGCGGATCGACGCATGACAAGACGGGTTCTTTTCCTCTTGGTGACCGCAGCCTTCTTCAGCTGCAACCAGCCTGGCGACACCCACCTCGGCGACCTTCGCAGCGCAGAGCGCGATGTGCATGCCGGCATGTCCATTCTTTCTGCCTGGAACGTGGACAGTGTCGCAGCAGCGCGGGAACGCGTGGCGATGCGCTTCCAGGATTTGGATTGGCTCGTGGCGGATTCGTCCTTGGTCTACACCGTGGAAGACGGACAGCTCATCGGCGACTGGGCACGCGTGAAGCGCTTCCTCAAGGATGGCCCCACCCGGTTGACCACCCTCGACACGCAAGGAAAACTCTGCCTCTCCCAATTGGACAACCTCATGAAGGCCATTCGCATAGGCGCGACCGAGGACGCCAACGGCACGCCCATGGACGAAGCTTACTTCGACAAGCAGGCGGCCCGCGAACTGAAGGCGGCCGAGCAATGGGGCCTTGCCGTGGCCGAAACCGAGCGGTTGATTTCCCTCGGCATTGAACTCGAAGCCGCCACGCGCGCTTCCATTGACAGCCTCATTCGCGTCAAGCGTGCCGAATGGGCAGCCACCCTGTCCAACGAGAACGGATCATGAACCCCGCCAAGCCCATGCCGATCGTCCACCGCCTGCTTCAGGTGGGGCTTCTGCTCGCGTGTTTGGGCTGGATCACACCCCAAGCGGCGCACGGTCAAACGGATTTGGAGCTCGCGGAATTCTACTACAACGAAGGCAGCTACCCGCAAGCCAAGCTCTACCTCGAGGGCATTTGGAAGAAGAACAAAACCAACGCCGTGTACACCATGTACTACGCGACGCTGCTCGCGTTGGACGACTTTGACACGGCGGAGAAAGTGGTGAAGGAGCGACTCAAGCGCCGCCACAAAAACTCGCGATCCACGGCCCTGGTGGACCTCGGGTCGCTGTACCTCCACTTCGATCGCCGGGAACAGGCGTTGGAAGCCTTCATGGAGGCGCTTGAAAATTTGCAGCCCGGGCGGCCTTCTGCCGTGTCCTTGGCCAACGCCTTCATCAAGCTCGACGAGCTGGACATGGCCCTCGCCACCTACGAGCGTGCCGAGAAATTGGGCACGACCGGTTTCGATTACGAACTGGCCAACCTCCAAGGCATGCGGGGCGACTTCGAAGGCATGGTCGACGCCTACATGGCCTTGCTCAGCACCAAGCCCAATTACCTCCGGACCGTCCAAAACAGCCTCAACCGCAACTTGCGGCTCACGACCATCGAAGACAACCGCGAATTGGTTCGGGTGTCCCTGCTTCGCGCCATCCAGAAGTACCCCGACAACACGGTGTTTCCAGAGCTGTTGGTGTGGCACTTCAACCAGATTCGGGATTTTGCCTCTTCCGTGGTCCACGCCAAAGCCCTGGATCTGCGGCTCGATGAACAGGGCGTGCGGCTGATGGAATTGGGCAACACGGCCCAGGCCAACGGCGACACGGAGACCGCGCTGGAATGCTACCGCTACGTGGCCTCCATGGGGCCCCGCAACCCGTATTACTTCACGGCACGCAACGAAGTGCTGCAGGTGCGCTTCGAGGTCCTGACCGCCGAGGTGCCCGCGGACTTGGACGCCATGGCGGTTTTGGCCGAGGAGTATGCTTCCAGCCTTCGGGACCTTGGCGTGCGCTCCGAAACAGCGATGATGGTGAAGGACCGTGCCCACCTCTTGGCCTTCTACCTACAGCGCGCCGAAGAAGGCATCGAAGCCCTCGAGGCTTTGCTGGCCGAAAACGACTTGAACGACCGGGTGGCGGCCGCGTGCAAGTTGACGCTGGGCGACATCTACGTCTTTGAGGGGTTGATTTGGGATGCGTCCCTCCTCTTCTCCCAAATCGTCCTCGATTTCAAGGACGATCCACTGGGCCACGAGGCCAAATTCCGCAACGCCCGCGTCAGCTACTTTGGCGGCGATTTCAATTGGGCGCAAAGCCAATTGAATGCCTTGAAGGCCTCCACCTCCAAGCTCATTTCCAACGACGCCATCGACCTGAGCTTGCTCATCACCGACAACTTCAACCTCGACACTTTGACGTTGCCGATGGAGATGTACGCCCGGGCCGACTTGTTGCGCATGCAGCGCAAATTTGACGTGGCGCGGACCACCCTGGACTCCCTCACCACGGCCTTCCCCGGCCACGTGCTCGAAGACGAGGTGCTGATGATGTCCGCGGACATGTTTTTGGAACAGGACCGCCTCGACACCGCCATGACACTCTACCAAGAGGTCGTGGACCTTCACTTCGACGACATCACCGGCGACGATGCGCTGTGGATGCTCGCCGATTTGACCCACAACCGCCTGGGCGATCTGGCCACGGCGCAAACGCTCTACGAAAAACTGTTGTTCGACTTCCCTGGATCGCTGCATGCCGTCGAGGCCCGGAAGCGCTTCCGCGCCCTTCGCGGGGACGAACTCGAATGACCCCAACCCCACTTCCATGGTCCTCTACAACGTCACTGTCAGCGTCACCGAAGAATGCGCCAACGATTGGGTCAAGTACATGATGGAAGAGCACATTCCTGACGTGCTGGGCACAGGACATTTCCGCGATTTTCGCCTGTGCCACGTGCAGGGCGAGGCGGAGGGCGGCGTGACGTTTGCCGTGCAATACATGGCGCGCAGTGCCGAGGCCTTTCAGACCTACCAGCGGGAGTGCGCCCCTGCCCTTCAGGCGGATCACCAGGCCAAATGGGGCAGCAAAGCCGTGGCTTTCCGCACCCTGCTTCCCCTCATCGCCGAGGGCCATCCCACGGCCGACATCGATCCCAAGCAGAACTGATTCAAGGCGATTGCCGACCTTGTGCGCCATGCACGTTCGCGCCAAAAAACACCTCGGTCAACACTTCCTGCGTGACCTGGACGCCGCCCGACGCATTGCCGAGGGCATCACGAAGCACCGCGGGTGCACAGACGTCTTGGAAGTCGGACCCGGCACAGGTGCATTGACCCGACCGCTGCTGAATCGCGGCGACCTCGACGTCCGCGCCGTAGAGCTCGACGACGAGTCCGTGGCCTACCTCACTTCGCAAGGCGTGCTGGCGGAAGAGAAGGTGTTTGGGGTGGATCTGCTGAAGTGGGACCCCGACGAAGCGTTCCCGGGCGGGGCGCCGTTCATTGTGGCAGGCAACTTCCCGTACAACATCAGCTCCCAGATCCTTTTTCGCGTCCTCGACTGGCGGGATCGCGTGCCCGAATGCGTGGGGATGTTCCAAAAGGAGGTCGCCGAGCGCGTGGCCGAAGGTCCCGGATCGAAGACCTACGGCATCCTGAGTGTCTTGCTTCAGTCCTACTACGACATCGAATACCTGTTCACGGTGCACGAACAGGCGTTTGACCCCCCACCCAAAGTCAAGAGTGGCGTCATTCGCTTGGTCCGAAACGACGTCACGGAGTTGCCCCACGGCATCACCTTCGCCCACTTCCGACGCGTGGTCAAGGCCGCCTTCAGCCAGCGCCGCAAGACGCTTCGCAACAGCATCAAAAGCGGTGGGTTCGACGCCACACGCATCCCCGAGCGCTTCCAAGGCCAGCGCGCCGAGCAACTCAGCGTGGCCGAGTTCCACGAGCTCGCTGCCGCACTCCTCGACTAAGCTTCAGCCGACCGGCAACTGAATGCGCACAAACACCGGGAGGAACAACCCCAGATTGAATTCCTGCGTGTTTCCGCTTGGGGCGGCCACAGTCACCCGACGCGACAACCACTCGGCGCGGATCCCCCACATCACCGTCATGGGCATGGTGCCTTTTCCCCGACCTCGTTGCCATTCTAAGGTTCGTCGGGTGTGGCCCCAAGCCACGTAGGCGGAGGGGCCTCCGACTGTCGTTTTGAGCGCGGTGTGGCGGCTTCCAAGACTGCCCAAATTGGCCACTCCGACGCCCACCTCGCGGAAGGACTGCTCGAAGTCCGGTTCCGACCGATCCGTCCGCCAGAGGGCGTAGAGACGTGCCTTTCGGTCCCACACATTGGCTTCCAATCGCAACCCATCCATGCCCAAGAACGAGCTGGGCTCTTCCAAAATGTACCCCGCGTGAAGGCCCGTGGTCAGGACGGCGAGTGGACTGACCCACAAGCGGCCATGGTCGAGGTCAGGGAGGGTGGTGGTTTGGGCTTGAAGGTTCACGGATGCCCACGCAAGGACGCAGGGAAGAAGAAGTCGCAATGCTCGCATGACCCAAAGGTGAATCATGGGACACACCAATGCGGGGTGGTTGTGACTACTTTTGAGACAAAGGCACTTGAAATGAGCAAGGCCCAGACATTTGGCGAATTCATCATGGACCGGCAAGCGGACTTCCCGTTTGTGTCCGGTCAACTCACGCGACTCCTCACCGACATCGGGGTGGCGGCCAAAATCGTGAACCAACAGGTCAACCGCGCAGGTCTGACCTCGATTCTCGGAGCGTCCGGGAACACCAACATCCAAGACGAGCAGCAGCAGAAACTCGACGTCTTCGCGGACGACACGTTCATGCGCATTCTTTCCTCCGGGAAGAGCGTGTGCGGCATCGGGTCCGAGGAGCGGGAGGACTTTGTGCTGTGCGGGGAGAACGGCGAGGGCCGCACCGGCAAGTACATCGTGTTGATCGATCCGCTCGACGGGTCGTCCAACATCGACGTGAACGTCAGCATCGGCACGATTTTCAGCATCGTCCGGCGCATCACCCCCATGGGCGAGCCGCTGACCGAGGCGGACTTTCTCCAGCCCGGAACCGGCCAGGTGGCGGCGGGGTATGTCCTGTACGGGTCGAGCACGATGCTCGTCTACACCACCGGCACGGGCGTGAACGGGTTCACCCTCGACCCCGCGGTCGGGGAGTTCTTCCTGTCCCACCCGTCGATGACGTTCCCCGTGCGCGGCACCACCTACAGCATCAACGACGCCGTCAAGGCCAAGAGCAACCGCGCCACGCAAGCCTTCATCGACGGCTGCCGTGAAGCGGTGGACGCCCAGTTCCGAGGCCGGTACATCGGGTCGCTCGTCGCGGACTTTCACCGCAACCTCATTCACGGCGGCATCTACCTCTACCCCTCCACGACAGACAAACCGCAGGGCAAGCTTCGGCTGTTGTATGAATGTGCACCTCTGGCTTGGATTGCCGAAGAGGCCGGCGGGTTGGCCGTGGACGACGGCGGGCGCATCTTGGACAAGGTGCCCGTCGCGCTCCACGAACGCAGCCCCTATTACGTGGGGACCAAACATCTGGTGGAAGGCCTGATGGCATGCCGGTGGGCCCCCGCGGACGCGTTCGTCACGAATGGGTCCGCCACTGCCCGAGACGGCGAACCCGTCCCCTAACTTTGCCGCTTCATGCGGCCCACGGACCTCCTTCAATTCTACGTGCGCGACCCCAGAAATGGGGGATTGCGTGGTGCCGTGTCGCAACCCGGTGCGAAGGTGGAGATGCACGGGGCGGTGGGGTCGGCGATTCCATTGAGCATTGCCGGCTTTCTCAGCCACGAAGACGAACAGACCAACCCGCGCCACCACCTGTTTGTGCTGGACGACAAAGAGCAGGCGGCGTACTTCATGAACGACTTGCAGTCCGTGCTGGACGACACCCGGCCCGTGCTGTTTTACCCCCGTTCCGCCCGCGTGCCCTACACCGAAGAGGAGACGGTCGAGAACGCAAACGTGGCCATGCGGGCCGAAGTGCTGAACGAGATCAACGGCGGACGCGACGGCTTGTGCATCGTGACCTTCCCCGAAGCCCTGGCCGAGCAGGTCATCACCCGCAAAGAACTCAGCGACCAAACCTTCACCATTTCCATCGGCGAGTCCTACACCATGGACTTCCTCGATGAGGTGCTGCTGGCCTACGAATTCGAGAAGGTGGACTTTGTCTACGAGCCCGGCCAGTACAGCATGCGCGGCGGCATCGTCGACATCTTCTCGTACAGCTTCGACCACCCCTATCGCCTCGAGTTTTTTGGTGACGAGGTGGACTCGATCCGGAAATTTGAGCCCACCTCGCAGCTGAGCGTGGCCAAAATGACGCGTGCCACCGTCGTCCCCAACGTGGGCAATTCGCGGCTGCACGACGCCCACGAACCCTTCTTCAGCTTCCTTCCTTCGGATGCGGTCATCTGGATGGCCGACGCCAAGCGTTGTGAAGCAGGACTTGACAAGGCCATGGAACGTGCGCGTTCCCATTACGACAGGTTGAGTGGCGAAGTCAAGCGCACCCCACCCGACGAATTGTTCCTTGCGGGCGAGGCCCTGGAGGGCCTGCTCGACCCGTTCAGCGTGGTGGAGTTTGGCGGCGGCACGACGTGGCCCAACCGCATGATTCTCAAGTATAGGATGTCAGCACAGCCGGCGTTCAACAAGCAGTTTGACCTCATCGCGTCCAACCTGCGTTCGAACCACAAAAGCGGCTACGTCAACGTGGTCGTCAGTGGCCAAGCGACGCAACTCGAGCGCCTCCACGACGTCTTCCACGACCGCCTCGAAGAAGGCGAGGAGCCCGTGCCCTACAAGCCCATTCCGATGGAGCTCAGCGAGGGGTTTGTGGACAAGGAGCTCAAGGTTTTGGTCTACACCGACCACCAGCTTTTCGAGCGCTACCACCGCTTCCGCCTGAAGGAAGGCTTCCGCAAGAACAAGGAGGCCTTGACCATCAAGGAACTGATGTCGCTTGAGGTGGGCGACTTCGTGGTCCACATCGACCACGGCATCGGGGAGTTCAGCGGACTCCACAAAATCGAAGTCAACGGGAAGATGCAAGAGGCCATCCGCCTCACCTACCGCGGCGGGGACGTGCTCTACGTGAGCATCCACAGCCTGCACCGCATCTCGAAGTACAGCAGCAAGGAAGGCACCCAGCCCAAAATCAACAAGCTCGGCACCAACACCTGGGCCAAGACCAAGCAGAAGACCAAGGGCCGGGTCAAGCAGATCGCGTACGACCTCTTGCAGCTCTACGCCAAGCGCAAATCCGCCCCTGGCCACTCCTATCCGGAAGACGGTTACCTGCAGCACGCGTTGGAGGCGAGCTTCATGTACGAAGACACCCCCGACCAAAACGCCGCGACCCAAGCCGTGCGCGAAGACATGCTCAAGTCCACACCCATGGACCGCCTCGTGTGCGGGGATGTGGGCTTCGGGAAAACGGAAATCGCCATTCGGGCGGCCTTCCGTGCGGCATGCGATGGCAAACAAGTGGCCGTGCTCGTGCCGACGACCATCCTGTCAATGCAGCACTTCAAGAGCTTCAGCCGACGCCTGCGCGAGTTCCCGGTCACTGTGGAGTACATCAACCGGTTCAAGACGGGCAAAGCGCTGACCGAAACCCTGAAGCGCGTGGAGTCTGGCGAGGTGGACATCTTGGTCGGCACGCACGCTCTCGTCGGCAAGCGCGTCAAATTCAAGGACCTGGGCCTGTTGGTGATTGACGAGGAACAGAAGTTTGGGGTGGGCGTCAAGGACAAACTCAAGACGCTCAAGGCCAACGTCGACACCTTGACCCTCACCGCCACACCGATTCCCCGGACGTTGCAGTTCTCCCTGATGGGCGCGCGCGACCTGAGCATCATCCGCACCCCGCCGCCCAACCGGCACCCCGTCGACACCATCATCTCGGGCTTCAACGAAGAAGTCATCCGAGACGCGATCGTTTACGAGCTCAGCCGTGGAGGCCAGGCGTACTTCGTCCACAACCGCGTGGGCAACATCAAGGAAGTCGCGGGCATGATCCAGCGCCTCGTGCCCGACGCGCGCATTGGCATCGGCCACGGCCAAATGGAGGGCAAAGACCTCGAGGACGTGATGGCGCGCTTCATCGACGGCGCCTTCGACGTGTTGGTGGCGACCACCATCATCGAAAGCGGCATCGACATCTCGAACGCGAACACAATTCTGATCAACGAGGCGCACAAGTTTGGGCTCAGCGACCTGCACCAATTGCGGGGACGGGTCGGGCGCTCCAACCGCAAGGCCTTCTGCTACCTCATGGCGCCGCCGTTGAGCGCCCTTCCGGCAGAATCACGCAAACGACTCCAAGCCCTCGAGCAATTCTCGGACCTCGGCTCGGGCATGCAAATCGCCATGCGCGACCTCGACATCCGCGGGGCCGGGGACCTTCTCGGTGCGGAACAGAGCGGCTTCATCAACGACCTCGGTTTCGACATGTACCAGCGCATCCTCGCCGAAGCGGTGAAGGAATTGAAGGAGGAACAGTTCAAGGACCTCATGGAGGCCGAGCAAGCCGAGTCAGGTCAGTACGTGGAGGAGACGGCCTTGGAGACCGACCTCAGTTTGCTGATCCCCGACCATTACGTCAGCGACATCCCCGAGCGAATTTCACTGTACCGCGAGCTCGACAACCTCCACAACGCGGCCGAACTGCAGGGCTTCCGCAACCGGCTGGAGGACCGCTTTGGGCCGCTGCCCGACGAAACCGAAGAACTGCTGGGCACCATTCGCCTCCGGTGGGTGGCGCAACTGCTTGGCATGGAAAAACTCGTGCTCAAAAGCGGCAAACTCATTGCGGCTTTTGTGTCCGACGAGGACAGCGCCTACTTCCAGAGCGCCACGTTTGCACGCGTCTTGGAGTACTTGAAGAACCACGCCAAAGACGCCAGCATGTACCAGCGGAACGGCGGCTTGAGACTGAAAATCGAAAAGGTGGAAACAGTCCTTCAGGCCTTGGCCATTTTCGAGGACATCGCGGGCATGACGGCGGACGAAGCCGCAGAGCTTACCAGCGCCAAATCAGAGCCACTCCCCCAGGCCGCGCCATCGGCAACGAGCTGACCTCCTCGCCCACGAAGCGAGCCGACAAGCGCTCACGCACGGCACCCATGCCCACGTGGGCACGCACCGCCAAATGAGATCCGACAGACCACTGTGCCCCGGCCAACAACCGCGCTTCTTCACGGGTTTGCAAGGCCACACCGGATGTCGCGCCGGAAAGCAATTGGGTGTCTGCGGTGCTTCGCTGAATGCGGTAGCTCTCGCGGGACACGTCCACACCGAGGAACCACGACGCACCGAGTTTGTGGTCTTGTTGGGGGAAGACCAAGGTGCCAAGAGACATCACTGAGCCAGAAATCACTTCGCCTTTGAGTCCCTTCCACGAAGGCGTCATACCCGTCTCCGTGCCGATGTATCGACCCGCCGCGACCTGCCACAACCACTCGGACGATTGGGCATGTTCAAGTTGGACCACAGCGTGTCCACCCAGCACCCGAGAGGCATCCACCCCAATCCCCCAACCCTGCGAAACAGGGCTTTGGGCACACGCAGAAGTACCCCCTGCAAGGAGGAGTCCGGCGACCCAGAGACGGAGATGTGTGATGGCCTTCATGTTAAGCTAATGTAAACAAAACGTTACGCAAACGCAACACCGACCATTTACGATGTTCACATTCAAAAGGTTACAACCTTCACTTTGGGGCAACACAAAACCCCACCAACAGGCGGGGCATCATGGATTTGCTGGAAATGGGCCGTGAATCAGCGCACCACGACGTGCACCGATTGGAGGCCGGCCACCTTCAACAGGTAGCCCCCTCGGGGCAACCCGGACACGTCCAAGGTGCTGCCACGACCTTCTCGGACCAACTGTCCGGAGCCCGCGTGAAGCGTCCAACCCTGCTCGTGACGTTGGTTGGCAGACCAAATCACCGACCTGCCCACCGACGGGTTGGGGTACACCCCGACCTCAGGCGCCACAGCCTCGGGTTCATCGATGGAACTCGTCTCCGGACAGACTGTGAAACAGGTGCCTTCCATGGCGGCATCGCCGCCACACACCGTGTAGCATCCCACGATCCACGTCCCTGTCTCGCACCCCGCGGCGCGGTGGCGATTTTGGGTGGTGACTGGGGGGGACCACGTCTGTGTTTCTGTGCCAAGCAGCCACTCGGTCGAACCGTAGGTGGTTTCGACGCCGATTCCGGTTTGGTCTGCACCCCCCATCACAAACAACTCCGGCGCCGCATGGTCCAAGTGCGTTGACACATGGTAGCTGTGCGGGGAAGCCATGTCAAACGGTGTCCACGTCATGTCTGCGAGGTTCAGCATGGCCCCGGAGGCCACCCCCTCGAACAGGTTCAAGTCGCCGTTGAACACACGCCCCCCCGTCACCATCACCACGTCGGGGAGCTGCGTCGACAGGGCCACCAACGTGGCGGCATGGTTGTCGACGGGCACGGGAAGGGGGTCGATTTCCGTCCACGTGTTCGCGTTGGCATCGTAGACTTCGCAGGACGCGAGTTGAAAGCCCGCGGCAGCGTTGAAGCCCCCGGTCGCGAGAAAAAGGTCCCCGCCGAGGGACGTCAACGTGTGGGACGCGCGGCCGACATTCATGGGGGCCACTTGCGTGAATTCCTGGGTCACCATGTTGAACACCTCGCAGGACGCTGTCTCCCCTAGGCCGTCAAAGCCTCCGGTGATCAAGACCTCGTCGTCGTTGAGCAAGACCGAGCGGTGGTTGGTGCGCGGCGACAGCATGTCGGGCCCCGGCTGCCAGCTTTCTTCGCTCGCCACGAACACTTCTGTGGACGCCAAGGTGTAATTGCCGTCAAAGCCCCCAAAAACCCACACCGCGGGGCTGTCAAAGGCACTGGACCACGACGATTCCGCTTGAAAGTCCATCCGCGCCTGCCCCATGGGTTCGGTTTCTTCCCAGAAATAGGGGGCGTCCCCATCCCATCCTTCGTAGCCAATCTCGGCGCTTGCCGTCACAGCCGTCCCGTCAAAACCACCCATGGCCAGTTCTGCAGGCCCAAAATCTCCGTAGCCAAGCGCGGTCAAAAGCACCATCTGGAACGACTCGCGGTACTCGACCATGGTGCTCGTTTGGGAGACATTGAAGGCCGACGTTTGCGCCAAGAGCGACGCCGACAAGAGGAGGAAAAAAGTGGTGATGGATGGGCGTTACATGCATGCAAAGTAGCCCATGTCCGACCCTTCCTACCTTCGCGTCACCATGTCCAGCACGACCGCACACGTCCTCCCGTTTGACCATCCTGACACCTTCCTGGAAGGCCAGGTCATGGTGATCGACAAGCCACTCACGTGGACGTCGTTTGACGTGGTGAACAAGGTGCGCTATGCCTTGCGCGGTTTCACCGGCGCCAAGAAAATCAAGGTGGGACATGCAGGCACCCTCGACCCGCTCGCCACAGGGGTGCTCGTGGTCTGTTGTGGCCGTGCCACCAAAACGATCGACACGCTCCAGGCCCAAGCCAAGGTTTACACGGCGACCATCCGACTCGGTGCCCACACGCCCTCTTTGGACGCTGAAACGGAAGTGGATCGCTGGGCCGAGGACCCGGCCCGGGTGACGGGTCTGACCCTCGACGACGTCAAGGCTGGAACCGACACCCTGACCGGCACGCTGGAGCAGCGACCGCCCCTCTTCAGTGCCAAGAAAGTGGGGGGCGTCAAGGCCTACAACGCGGCCCGAAAAGGCGCCGACATCCAACTCCGCACCTCCACCGTCACGGTGACTGCGTTCGAGGTGGACGGCATGACTCCAGCCGAAGTCGACGGCCACCCCGTGCGCGACGTGGACGTGACCATCCACTGCAGCAAAGGCACGTACATCCGCTCGCTGGCCCGCGACTTGGGCGATCACTTGGGCGTGGGCGGCACCCTGACAGCCCTGCGCCGGGTGTCCAGCGGCGACTTTCACGTGGACCACGCCTGGCGCGTGGAGGACCTCGTGGCCCAATTGAACCGCGACAACGCAAACGCCTGAATTGGCGGGACTTTCAGCCCTGAAAAACTTGACTTCAAAGGTGTTTTTAGCTATTTTCGCGCGCCGCTGAAAAACCGCATTTTTCAGGGTCCTGAATACCTCACCCCACAACCCCTGCATCCATGGCAATGCAACGCATGAAGCTCTCCCAATTCCGGTACGATGTGCCTGAAGAATTGGTGGCCCACTACCCCCTCGACAACCGTGACGACAGCCGTTTGATGATCATCAACCGCGAGACCGGCACGTTCGAGCACCGCATGTTCAAGGAAGTGGTGGACATTTTCGACGAGGGCGATGTCTTTGTCGCGAACAACACCCGCGTGTTCCCTGCCAAGATGTTTGGCAACAAGGAGAAGACGGGAGCTGTGATTGAGGTCTTCTTGCTGCGCGAGTTGAACCGCGAAAGCTTGCTTTGGGATGTGCTTGTCGACCCGGCGCGGAAGATCCGCATTGGCAACAAGCTCTACTTCGGCGAAAACGACGAGTTGGTGGCCGAGGTCATCGACAACACCACGTCGCGTGGACGCACCTTGCGCTTTCTGTTCAACGGCACCCACGAGGAGTTCATGCAGACCGTGCACCAGCTGGGCCAAACCCCTCTGCCTCGCTACATGACGCGCGACGCCGAGCCTGAGGACCGCGACCGCTTCCAAACCATCTACGCCTCCGAGGAAGGCGCCGTGGCCGTCCCCACCGCGGGATTGCACTTCTCCAAGAACCTGTTGAAGCGCCTTGAAATCAAGGGCATCGACATGGCGTTTTTGACCTTGCACATCGGCCTGGGCACGTTCCGTGAAGTCGAGGTGGAAGACCTGAGCAAGCACAAGGTGGACAGCGAAGAGTTGACCATCAACGAAGAGTGCACCCGCATCGTCAACCGCGGCATCGAGAACAAAAAGCGCATTGTCGCTGTGGGTACCACGTCCCTCCGTGGCCTCGAAACGTCGGTGAGCACGACGCAGACCCTGAAGCCGTACAAGGGCTGGACCAACAAGTTCATCTACCCCAAGTTCGACTTCCAAATCGCCGACGCCCTCATCACCAACTTCCACACGCCACAGAGCACGTTGTTGATGACCACTGCGGCCTTTGCCGGCCACGAGCTGACGATGGAGGCCTATCAGGAGGCCATCAAAGAGAAGTACAGGTTCTTCGCATACGGAGATGCCTTGATGGTGATTTAACTTGAACCCAAACTCGAACTCATGAAATCTCTTTTCCTCTCTCTCGCTGCCATGGCCATGTTGGTCGCAGCGCCCGTCCTCGCCCAAGAACAAGCCATCGGCGAGAAGGCACCCATGATCACCGCGCCCTTGATGGGCATCGACGGAAAAGCCAACACCCTGCTCGATTTGAAAGGGGACAACGGCCTTTTGGTCATTTTCTCCTGCAACACGTGCCCTTTCGTGGTGGGAAATGCGCACAAAACAGAGGGTTGGGAAGGACGTTACAACGGCCTTGCTGAATTGGCCGAGTCCCTCAACATCGGCATGGTGCTCGTCAACTCCAACGAAGCGAAGCGCGAAGGCGACGACAGCTTACCCGCCATGAAAAGCCACGCCATGGAGGCGGGGTACACCATGCCTTACGTCGTGGATGAGGGCTCCAAGTTGGCCAACGCCTGCGGCGCACGCACCACGCCCCACGTGTACCTCTACAACAGCAACCTCGAGCTCGCCTACCGCGGCGCCATTGACGACAACGTGAACCGCGCGGAAGAGGTGAAAGAGCGCTACTTGGACATGGCGATGCGTCGCATGGCCGAAGGCAAGAAGATCAAGACCTCAGAAACCAAAGCTGTGGGTTGCTCGATCAAGCGCGTACGATGACGTTGGACCTCTGACGAGGACCGCCCATCAAAAAACCCCTCGGCGATGAGGGGTTTTTTTGTGCCTTACAGCGGGATGTTGCTGTGCTTCTTGCGCGGCATCTTGACCGCTTTGTTCTCCAGCATCTGGTAGGCCTGCATGAGCTTCTCGCGCGTGTCGCGCGGGTGCACCACTTCGTCCACATACCCTCGGCTGGCGGCGTTGTAGGGATGGGCGAAGAGTTCCGCGTATTCCGCTTCCTTTTCCGCGAGCTTGGCCGCGGGGTCGTCCGCCGCCGCAATCTCTTTGCGGAAGATGATCTCGGCCGCGCCCTTGGCGCCCATCACCGCAATCTCCGCTGTGGGCCAGGCGAGGACGAGGTCGGCCCCAATGTGACGTGAATTCATCACGTCGTAGGCGCCTCCGTAGGCCTTCCGCGTGATGACCGTGATGCGAGGCACCGTGGCTTCGCTGAACGCGTACAAGAGCTTCGCGCCGTTGGTGATGATGCCGTTCCACTCTTGGTCGGTGCCAGGCAAGAATCCTGGAACGTCCTCGAGCACGAGCAGCGGCACGTTGAAGGCGTCGCACGTGCGCACGAAGCGCGCGGCTTTGGTGGAGGCGTCGTTGTCCAACACCCCAGCGAGGAACGCGGGTTGGTTGGCCACCACCCCCACGCTGCGACCAGCCAGACGCCCAAAGCCCACCACGATGTTCTCCGCAAAGTCCGGCTGCACTTCGAGGAAGGAGTCGGCGTCGAGGATTTCGCCGACCGCATCCCGAATGTCGTAGGGCTGCTGGGCGCTTTCAGGCACCAG
>Ga0163110_10000721_pt1 | contig 15988 bp, 10 predicted proteins | sample CRUFie1St17metaG_FD_108703 | JGI IMG/M metagenome (GOLD analysis project Ga0163110, IMG submission 108703) | Marine microbial communities from the Costa Rica Dome - CRUD Field 142mm St17 metaG | ecosystem: Environmental > Aquatic > Marine > Oceanic > Photic zone | place: Costa Rica: the Eastern...
AACACCTCTATTTACGTGAGCAGAATGATCAAAATAAACATAATCAGGTGAACGATGTATTCTTACCCATTCAACAGGCTTACCATCATAATGCTCGTAGTTTTTATCAATTGCCTTTCTAATCGGCTCAAGTTTAGGACTGTCAGTTTTTACATTTTGATGGCAATTCCAACATGTTGATGCAGTTGGAACGTTTGCGTGACCTGAGTTTTCAACAAAAGAATGACAGTAACGACAGTCCATACCCAATTGACCAACATGCAATTTGTGATCATAAGGCACAGGCTGGTCAGGCTGATATCCAACTCTGGTGTACTTGGGAGTAAAGTAATAATTAACGGCAGCACTTACCCCGATGCCCAGTAAAATTAGAGCACCAATTATTTTCAGAGGGAGCGTGTTTGTCCAACGCGGGAAAGGATTGGCCATTTATGTATTATTCAGTATTTCTATAATAGCTTGTGAAAATTTTCACAAGCGAAATTTGTACAAATTTCACTTATTTTTTTTCGATTTCGAAGCAGTCCAAGATATTAACGATGTGTTAATTTTGGAACTTTTAGAAAAAGGAGCCAAAAAACCAGAATAACCCTATAAAAACAGGGAATTTACTAATTAAACATGAAATTCTAGATTCTCGAACGAAGAGCGGCATTTTTCATCACAGAATTTGCCATATTTCTCTTCACAAGACTCGCAAATAAAAACCTGATCATTACACGGCTTCCAAGCACAATTTCGATATCTCGAACACGGCTCATCACAATAAATACAATTGGAAACTATTGTTGGATTACTAGAATTAACTGCGACTCCGATTCTTTGGTCGAAAACGTAACATTCACCTTCAAAGTTTTTCCCTTTAGTTTTGGAATCCTTTCCGTAATTGATAATCCCCCCATCAAGTTGAGCAACGGATTTAAAACCTTCTTTTATTAAAAATCCTGACAATTTCTCACATCTTATTCCACCAGTACAATAAGTAAGTATTCGTTTCTCCTTGGCATCAGAAAAATTATTTCTAATCCATTCAGGAAAGTCCCTAAAGTTATCGACTGGCGGGCAAACTGCACCCTTGAATTTACCCAAATCAGATTCGTATTTATTTCTCCCGTCAAAAACAATCACGTCACCATTTTCCATTTCATCTAGAAATTCTTCAGGCGCCAACCTTTCTCCGGTACTGTTATTAGGATTAATATCTTCATCTTCTTCAAGATGTAATGAAACAATCTCGGGTCTAACTTTAACAGAAAGTTTTTTGAAAGCATGCTCTTCAGCAAGATCTATCTTAAATTGCATGCCATCATTACCGAGATCAGACAAAGTTTGGCTTCTATAGATTTCAGTTGCCCGCTTGTTACCTGAAACAGTTCCGTTTATTCCTTCGTGAGAAATAATTATTCTTCCCAAAATATCATTATCCTGACATAAACTTTTTTGCTTGGCAGCAAAACTTTCAGGATCATCAATTTTTACATATTGGTAATAAAGCAGTATCTCAAAATCCATAGTGCTCGCAGTTCATTTGGCACAATCAGTGCATAAGGTACTCCCCGGCAACGCTTCAAGCCTGTCAAAATTAATCTCATTATTGCATCCTTGGCAAATCCCAAAGGTGGGAAGCGAAATATTAACCAGTGCATTTTGTAGCCTTACTTCTTCATCTCTCAACCGTTCTAGGGCTGCCTCATTGACATTTTTATCTTGAAGAGCTTCAAGCCTTGTCAACCTACCTAACCCTTTGTCTGGCGAGATAGGCTTCGTTAGTTCCTCTAAATCAATAATACGTGAACCAACCTCTACGGAACGTTCCAAAATCTTCTCTCTAAGTTCTAATTTTTTAGATTCTTCCATTTGTGTTGAATCGTCGACCTAATTAAAAATAACTCAAGATCATAAAACCCTTACCATTAATGTGTTCATTGCAGTCTAATACATGCATTCGCTTGCTCAATAACTAAGGCGTATTAATGTAATTACAAAATAATAAATGCTCCATTGGTTTAAAGACGGAAACTTTCCTTTATACCTGGCTCCCATGGCCGGAGTTACAGATAGAGTTTTTCGCTCGATCTGTAAACACCTTGGCGCAGATGTAATGGTGACAGAATTTGTATCCTCTGAGGGAATCATTAGGCGAGATGATCGCACTAGAAAATACACTGAATTTGATGATCAACAAAGACCTGTAGGAGTTCAATTATTTGGCGCTGACGGTGAAAAGATGTCCGAAGCTGCAAAGAAAATTATTGATTGGAAAGAACCTGATTTTATTGACATCAATTTTGGATGTCCGGTGAATAAAGTTGTATCTAAAAATGGTGGTTCATCACTTCTTAGAGATTGTCCAGTTTTGGCTAAAGTTGCTTCTACAGTGGTTAAAGGCGTTGGGGATCAAGTTCCTGTAACAGGTAAAATACGCATAGGATGGGATTTTGACTCAATAAATGCCGTAGAAGTTTCAACAATCTTGGAAGAATCCGGAATGCAAGCCGTCTCCATTCATGGCAGGACTCGTTCACAACGTTATAGCGGAGAAGCTGACTGGAATGTTATCGATGAATGTTCCAAATCAATATCCATACCAGTTATCGGTAATGGTGACATATCTTCAGGCCTTGATGTCCAAGAAAAAATAGAAAACACCTCCATTTCAGGAATCATGATAGGCCGTGCAGCAATGCAAAACCCATGGGTTTTCAGAGAAGCCAAACATTATTTAAAAACTGGCGAACAACTGCCTCCAGTCGACCTGACCGAACGCTGGGAACTCATTGCCAAGCATTGCCGTGAGGCAATTAGTTGGGGAAGATATGGAAATGAAAAACAAACTCTCATGGCTATGAGATCCAGACTAATGGCTTATTCGAAGGGATTGCCTAGTGGCAAACGCTTAAGACAAAGAATGTCTCAAATAGTTTCAATCGATGAAATCAATGAAATAGCCGAAGAGCATATTAACTTTCACGCCCAAAACAAAAAAAGCTCAGAAACCTTGACTGTTGCATAAATAAATAAAAATCTAATTAAATGCCAATCGACCCCAACCTCATATTTTGGATTGTTTTTATCGCAGTCATCATAATTTTCCTTCTAGATCAAATTTCAGAATTTTTAAACTTAAAGGCGTTGGTCCCGAAAGTTCCTGAGGAATTCAGTAATGTATTTGACGACGAAAAATATGCTCAATCACTAAAATACACTAAGGTTACTACAAAGTTTGGCTTCGCAGATTCAACTTTCAATTTAGTGGTATTTCTTCTCTTTTGGTTGTTGGGAGGATTTGGATGGTTAGATGGTATTGTCTCAAGTTTCAACTATGGCCCGGTTGCTTCTGGATTAATTTTCTTTGGCATACTCATCTTTTCTTCGAGCATACTCGGGCTTCCTTTTGAACTTTATGAAACTTTCAAAATTGAGGCAGAATTCGGTTTTAATAATACAACTCTAAAAACATTCATATCCGATAAAATAAAAGGTGTTTTGTTAGGCGCCATCATAGGCTTGCCAGTACTTTCATTAATTCTATGGCTCTTTGAAAATATTGATATGGCATGGCTCTGGGGATGGATATTCATTTCTTCTTTCTCATTGCTAATGGCTTATTTAGCACCAGCAGTAATACTACCAATGTTCAATAAATTTGAACCTCTTGAGGACGGCGAACTTAAAACGGCAATAAACGAAATGTCCGAAAAGTGTAATTTTCCTCTCACTGAGTTGTCTGTAATGGATGGCTCTAAAAGATCAAAAAAATCAAATGCCTTTTTCACTGGTTTTGGTAAAAATAAAAAAATCGCTTTATTTGATACTCTAATTGCTAATCACAGCACTAAAGAGTTGGTTGCCGTTCTTGCTCATGAAATTGGGCACTTTAAGAAAAAACATATTATTCAAACCTTGATAATTGGAATTGCACAAACCGGGGTGATATTTTTTCTGCTTGGTTTCTTTATAAACAGCAAACCACTATCAATGGCTTTTGGTGTTTCAGATCCAAAAGTTTATTGCTCCCTCATATTTTTCACTCTTTTATTCAAACCAATCAGTAAAATACTTTCAGTGATAATGAACATTTTAAGTCGCAAAAATGAGTTTGAAGCAGACGAATTCGCCGCAAATGTAACTGAAGACCCAGATTCATTGATAAGTGCCCTTAAAAAGCTTTCCGCAGATAATTTATCGAATCTTACTCCTCACCCTTTCTATGTTTTCATGCATCATTCACATCCTACTGTAAATGAGAGAGTTAAGGCTCTTCGGGCAATTGTATCTAACTAAATAATTTATTTTAATTGTAAAAAAATTATACGGTTGGCAAGATACCTGCTTGAACTTTTTTAATCAGCGAATAACTGTTAAAAAATGTAAAAAGAAAGGCGTGAAATGCCCGCCCAAACACTCAATCACTCTCAATCCCAAAATTTCGAATTACGCACTGCAATTGCACCACAAATGCAGCAAAGTCTTGGTGTACTCCAAGCCTCAACATTAGAGCTTAATCAAATGATTGGCCAGGAATTATCAGCCAATCCGGTCCTTGAAGAAGAGTCTGTAGAAATTTCACTAGAAGAGGAAAAGCTTGATAAGGATCAGGAGGATCTTGATGAAGAATTATCTGAGATTTCACAACTTGATGACGATTGGCGTGATTACTATCAACAAAGCCGATCAACTAGAATGCGGACTGATGAGGAAAATGAAAAATACCAAAGAAGAATTGATTCCCTTGTTGAGCCACAAACTCTAACAGAAAATTTAACTGAACAACTCAACACAACGGATTGTGAAAAGGACGTTCACGATCTCACTCAAATCCTTATTGGTTATATTGATGATGATGGATTTCTATCTCAAAACATTGAAGATCTTGCCCTAGAAAATGGAATTCCATTTCAACCCCTAAAGAAAGCATTAAATACTCTGCAGTCATTTCACCCTCCTGGCATTGGAGCACAAGACCTTAGGGAATGCCTTCTTATTCAACTTAATCGATTAGGAAAGGAGCATAGTCTTGAGCACAGGATTGTAGATAAGTATTTGGATGAATTAGCTAGAAAAAGATACCCCCAAATCTCTAAAAAACTTGGCGTAACAATTGATAAAATCACTGAAGCTGCGGAATCTATCGCAAAGCTTGACCCTAAACCTGGAAGTGAATTATCAGAGGGTAACAATCATTTTATAAGTCCAGATGTGACGGTCATAAAAGATGCAGATGAATATCTAATCAACATAAACGATGAAACGATACCTCGTTTACGTATTAGCAATACTTACAAGGATATAATTGCTGGAGGAAATGCCACGACCGATACTAAAGAATATATACGCGATAAAATTCACGCCGGTAAATTCCTTATTCGATGCATTGAGCAAAGACAGGAAACTATAAGAAAAATTTCTGAGGAAATTGTCAAACGACAACGCGACTTCCTTGATCATGGAGTTGCCCACCTTCACCCTATGAACATGGCGCAGGTCGCAGAAGTTGTTGGGGTTCATGAAACAACTGTTAGTAGAGCAATTGCAGGAAAATATATTGCCACTCCTAGAGGGGTATTTGAAATGAAGTATTTTTTCAAACCAGGCTATGAAACTAGTGACGGAGAATCATTAAGTAATACGAGTGTTAAACAGGCCGTTAGTGATCTTGTTAAAAACGAAGATCATACCAAGCCCTACAGTGATGATAAAATCGTAAAAAAACTCCATGAACAAGGAATCAAATTAGCTCGCCGAACAGTTGCTAAATACAGGGATGAATTAGGGATTCTTCCGAGTCACTTGAGAAGAACTTATTAATATCATTTTAAGTTCAAAGCTATATAGATTTACTTGACCAAACAACTCTACTGGAGCAGTAATCTCTTGTGATTAATGAAAAGGATATTTTAGCATATTTGGAAAAAGTCCAGTATCCAGGGTTCAGTAGAAATATCGTTTCTTTCGGATTAGTTAAATTAATTTCTATAGAGGAAAATGATGTTGTTATTAATATTGAATTAGCGACCAAGGATCCATCAATTCCCAACAAAATTCATAACGACTCTCAGGAGGCCGTCAAATTAGTGCCTGGTATTGGCAATGTTAAAATTAACATCGATATTAAATCCCCCCCTGAACAAATAGGTGAAAACACTATCGGCCAATCATCATTACCGGGCGTCAAAAAAATCATAGCAGTCGCATCCGGTAAAGGTGGAGTAGGAAAATCAACAGTAGCAACAAATATCGCTGTAGCACTTTCACTGCTTGATGAAAATATTAGTGTAGGCCTATGCGATTGTGATCTTTATGGACCAAGCATTCCTCTAATGTTTGGCCAAGAAAGCGCCAGGCCCACAGCAACAGATGAGAACGAAATTATTCCAATTGAAAGTCATGGAATAAAATTAATGTCTATGGGCTTCTTATTGGACGACAGCTCACCAGTTATAGTAAGAGGACCTCTAGCAACACGATACACTCAGCAATTTCTTACTGGTTGTTTGTGGGGTGATCTAGACTATTTGGTTTTAGACCTCCCTCCCGGAACTGGAGATATTCAATTAACGATAGCACAGTCAGTATCACTTGATGGGGCTGTAATTGTAACCACCCCTCAAGAGATGGCACTTATCGATGCCAGAAAAGCAGCCTCAATGTTTGCAAAAGTAAACGTTCCTATACTTGGGATAGTTGAAAACATGAGTTACTTCCTCTGTCCTAGTGATGGCGAAAAATATGCAATATTCGGTCAAGGTGGAGGCGAAAAGGAATCAGCTAGATTAGGTGTTCCTTTAATAGGTCAAATTCCTATAGAAATGCAGACAAGAGAAGCCGGAGATTCTGGCAATCCTATTGCCTTAGGAGAATCCGAAACGGCAAAGGAATTCAAAAATGTTGCGGAAAAAATTATCGCGAGTCTGAATTTGTAAATTTAGTTTAGTCTATCGAGCCTTGTTGACTTGAAGAACAAAGCCAGTCAACAATGTATTTATGAGCATTAGTAGATTCTTTCTTGGTTGGGATGAGCCACTAATAGAACTTGCGAATGCTTTTTTAAAAAAAGAAATTTCCAATGAATCAGGAAAAACTCTCATTGTAGTTCCTTCAAAACAAGCAGCCAGGAAGTTAAAATTTAGATTTAAAGAAAACTTTACTGCTAAAGAAGAAATACTGTTTGGCACACCAGAGACTGCTTTAGAAATATTTGAGCAAAGTGAATTAAAATATGCTGATCAGAATCAACAACTATTAGCATGGGCAATAACTTTAATAAAAACCAACTTTGAACAGCTCAAAAATATATTCCCTATTGTTCCAAATGATAGATCCATGAATTGGGCTCTAAGAACAGCTAGAGTATTCATTTCATTAAAAAACGCACTAAGGGAGGGAGGGTTGAATATTTCAGATGTCAGTGAAAATAAAGAATGGGATTTTGGAGACACCTCAAGGTGGAAAGAATTATCAAGATTAGAACAATGCGTTGAATCATCACTTCAAAAAAACGGCACTACTCACAAAACAATAATTGGTTCTAAACCTGATAATTTGGGTCACCAAATTAAGAATATTATTTTAATTGGGTTACCTGATCCTCCTAAGATTCTTACCAAAACATTAAAAAATGCTTCATCAGCAATTGATATTAAAATTGTAATTTATGCTCCAAAATTGAATGAAGATGAATTTGATTGTTGGGGTAGACCTATTAAAGAAATATGGAAAAATAATTTAATAAATATTCCATTTGCTGATGCAGTCATAAACCAAGCATCGACACCAAAAGAAGAGGGCCAAAAAGTTGCCGAAATCATTAATAAATACAATGACCCCTCAGGTTTGGTAGGCATTATTATTAATGACAAGGAAATCACCGCGAGCCTTAGAGATGAACTCCAAAAAAACAACCTTAGTACCTACGACCCTTCCGGACAACCATTCTCTAATCATGAGCTCTATGCTCTCTTGTCCTTAATAAGAAAATTAGTTGCTACAAAATCTTTTAGAACGGTTTGCGAAATCTCACAATTTCCTGAGATAACAAACATAATACCCTCCCCTGATAAGCACCAACTAGAAAATGAAAAACAATCACTAATTAATAAAATTCTTATAAAGCTAGATGAAATAAATAATCTTCACATGCCAAAAGATCTGGATTCAGGTCTTAGATTTACTGCCAATAGAAATAAATATGAGGACGTTAACTTGGCATTAGTAGAAATAAATAATTGGATCAATCATTTTGAAAACGATCTAAATAAATATCTCCCTTTATTTTTTGAAAAAATTTACTCTGATCGAGAATTTGATTCATATTTGGACCAGGACTTTACCATCTTCGCTCAAGCTCTTTTTTCTCAGTTAGATGAAATCGAAAGGAATAATTTACAAAATATAGGACCAGTCGATAAATTAGATTTATTGATCCATTCTCTAAAAAGTGAGAGAACTCAGGAGATAAAAGAAGAACATTCTATTGAACTTCATGGTTGGCTAGAAGCCCTATGGGATGATAACCCACACATCATCATTGCGGGTATGAATGAGGAGTTTGTACCAGACAGAATTACCGGTGATATTTTTCTTCCTGAAAGCCTGAGATCTATTATTGGCCTAAGATCCAATGAGTCAATGTTGGCAAGAGATAGTTATATATTCAAAGCATTACTAGGCTGGAGAAAATCAAACGGAAGAATTGATATTACATTGGGAAAAACATCATTAGAAGGAGACAATCTAAGACCATCTAGACTCCTTCTGCAATGTGAGGACAATGAACTACCAGATAGAGCTTTAAGATTATGTTCTCACTCTAATGATAACAATACAATACCCCCTTGGACCTATGCTTGGGAACTCGAACCCATTGAAATAGATAGAAAGGCAAAAATATTCAATCAAATATCCGTGACTGAATTTCGGAATTATCTCTCCTGTCCATTTCGCTTTTATCTCAAAAACATTGCAGGAATGAATGAGAAAGATACTTTAAAAATGGAGATGGACGCAAGAGAGTTTGGTACTCTTTGCCACCAGGTACTTGATGACTTCGGTAAAAACACAGAAATCAATGAAAGTCAAAATGCGGACGACATTTATAATTATTTGTCTGAGAAATTAGTTCTAAGGGTAAATAGGAAATATGGAAAGAAACCCTCAGTTCCAATACTCTTTCAAATTAGCTCTATCAACGAAAGACTAAGGTGGTTTTCTTCATTTCAAGCCGAACAAAGATTATTAGGGTGGAAAATTTGTCATTCAGAATATTCAATCCACGAAAAAGAAGAAATTGAAATTGGCAGTCTAAAACTGCGAGGAACCATCGATAGAATCGAAATAAATGAAAACGATGGATCTTATCGTATACTGGATTACAAAACTACGAGCCATTCAAAAACCCCAAAATCAGTACACATTAAGAGGGCAAGCCAATCTAACATAGAGAAAGAGACGGAATGGAAATATGGTAAACTAAAGGATAAATACTTTGAATGGATCGACCTTCAATTACCTTTGTACCTCTACGCGACAAAAAACATCTTAAAGAGCAATAAAATTTCGTCGGGCTACTTCAATATTGGTTCTTCAAGAGAATCAACAAAAATTGAAACTTGGAATGAACTTGAGGATGACTTTTTAGAAAGCGCAATAAATTGCGCAAGAGGCGTTTCTTCAGCAATCTGTGATTATAAATTTTGGCCTCCTAACAGCTCTCCAAATTATGATAACTATTCCGAAATCATTTTTGGAGATTGTAATTCCACTTTTAATTCAAAAATATTTTCTGATATTTAAAAATGAATAAGCCTGTTAATTTTCTAAATGAAATTATTCCAGCTTCGGCAGGAACAGGGAAAACATATAGGCTTACAAACAAATTCATTCAATTAATGTATCAGGGGGTAAAGCCCGAAAGCATTGTTGCATTAACCTTTACAAAGAAGGCGGCTGCCGAATTCTTTGAGGAAATCCTAAAAAAACTAGCCAAGTGCTCAACAGATGCAGATTCAGCCAAATCAATTGGTAAAGATTTAGGGTATCCTGATCTAAGCCAAGAAAAGTTTCTTGATCTTCTTAGAGTTTTTATAGATGCAATGCCAAGGCTCGAACTGGGAACTCTCGACAGCTTTTTATATAAAATAATAAATCAGATTCCTTTTGAAATCGGTATTGACAATGAATTTGAATTAATGACTGATTATGAAATCCTCATAGAAAGGGAGGCTGTATACCGTAAAGTATTTGAAAACAGCGGCAAATCGGGTGAAGAATTTTTAGTAGCTTTTAAACTAGCAACTTTTGGGAGAGAGGATTCTGGAATACTCAGAAATCTTGATGATTACATCAACAATCTTCACAACATTTACCTTTATAACCCCGAACCCCATTATTGGGGTAATGAATTACATATTTGGCCGAGCGGATTTGATTGGGAAGTTCTTGATAAAAACACACTAAAGAATAAAACAAAAAAACTCTTAAAGTTAATCAAAGAGAATAATGATAAAGACATCATAATAAAAAAATGGAGAACTTATTTTGATTGGGTACTTATTAATGATTCAGGCAACCCTGTTCCGTCAGACCTTAGAACTCTTCACAATAATCTTCTACAGGCAAGAGATGAACTGAATAAAGGCGATGCTTCAATAAATGTTTCACGAAATAAACATTTTATTGAAGGAGAACAAGCGGATCTTTTTCTAGAGATTTTATCACACATAGTGGGCACTCAGATAAAAGCCCAAGCAAGCAGAACAAGAGGACTCTGGAAAGTCTTACAATCTTTCGAAGATGAATATCAGAGAACCGTTAGAAAAAGAGGCCGACTAACTTTTTCAGATCTCTCTTATTTTCTTTCTTCAAATCATTCTAGAGAATCATTCGGAGGCCTTGTTGCTGATTTGATAGATAAAGTCGAATATCGTCTTGACGCTAAATATCAACATTGGCTACTAGACGAATTCCAAGACACCAGTAGAGAACAATGGAATGCCATTAAGAATCTTATCGATGAGGCGGCGCAGGACCCAGAAGCTAAAAGAAGCGTTTTTATTGTAGGAGATATAAAACAATCAATTTACGCATGGAGAGGCGGAGACACTCAATTATTCAGGGAGCAAAGGGCGAAGTATCGAAACTTAGGATCACAGCGCTATCAAGAAACAAACCTTAATTTATCAAGAAGATCATCTTCTCCAGTAATTGAAATGACGAATTCTATTTTTGGAGACATTGATAAAATAAATACCTTATTCCCTGCGATCTCCAATGAATGGGAATTTCAAAATCATTCAACAATTCATGATAAAAGATTAGGGTATGCAACTTGGATTACCCCCAATACAAATGAAGGAAATAAATTTGAGGCAAGGCTTGAAATCGCAGCAACCATCATTAATGAAATTAATCCAATTAAAAAAGGAATTGATATTGGGGTACTTGTCCAAACAAAAAAAATTGGCAATGAAGTGACCGAATATTTAAGAGAACACACAGGAATAAAAATAACTAATGAGGCAAATATCTCAATTGCTACAGATAACCCATTAAACATTGCTTTAGTCTCAATTTTTAGATGTGCCGCACATCCATCAGATGACTTCTCATGGACTCATCTGAAAATGACACCATTTTGGAAAATAATTAATGATAAATTTTCAAATATAGAAGAGTTCAGTCATAACGTCAGGTCGTCAGTTTGGAGAAACCAATTTGCTAAGACCGTTGAATCATGGATATCTTCTCTAGATATTGATTTGGATGATTTTAATTTAATGCGAGCCGAACAGTTTTACACAGCAGCCTGTATCTACGACCGTCGAGGTGGCCGCTCAATAGATGACTTTATAAGATTCATGGAGAACTATAAACTTCGTGAAACTGGTCAAACAGGGTCAGTCCAGGTAATGACCATACACAAATCAAAAGGTTTAGACTTTGACGCCGTTATTTTGCCTGAAATCGAGGGCAATTCATTTTCTGCCCTTCGTCCCGGAATAAAAATAAAAAGAAATGAAAACCATGATACCGAATGGATTCTCAATATGCCTAACAAGGCATATATTGAGCTAGATGATGAGTTAAGCGACTTTTATTCACGTGAAGCTAAGAACAACACATATGAAGAAATCTGTAAATTCTATGTTGGCCTTACAAGAGCAAAGTATGCCAATTACTTAATCAGTGACGAGATTAACGAAAAATCTAAGAGTAAAAATTTCATCAGTTTACTCTCTAAGACAATAAAAAAAGATGATCTCAATCACGGAATTCTTTACGAATTAGGTGAAAAAGATTGGCACAAGGAATTGGATTTAAATGAAAATTCTTTAAATAAAGCAACCATCCTAGATACTAGACCAATTATAGATGAGAAACTGAGAAGAAAACCAAATTACTATTCGGAATCTAAATCAAAAAGCTGCATCAATAAATTAAACTCTAGCGATATATTTATCGGTAAATCTAATTAAATAGTTAACGATCGTTATTAACCTATCCATTAGTTGTTTTTTCAAGACCAGAATAGAGCTTAGCCATTCGACTTGAGTGTTCATCATAGGCCTCCTCAAAAAGCTTAGTTGCTTTCTCATCACCTATAATAGCACCAGAGGTTAAAACCTTTGGTGGTTTACCAGCTTCAGTTAGTAACCGAGCTATTTCGGCTTTGAGCGCATTAATTATAACACACCCTCCAACCGTCGAACCCGGAGAAACGGGTGTCTCAAGATTATCAATTCTCATCATTGAATCACCTAGCGGCGCACCTGTATCCAACACCTCATCTGAGAAATCGATTAATTTTTTACCATCTTCTCTCTTAGATTTACTTCCCTCACAATGATTTAGACTCACTAATCCTGCCACCCAAACTCCATGCTTTCTAAACTCTTCAGCAATTTCTACTGGAACGATATTACAACCACTTGAGGAAACGACTAAAGCACAGTCTTCATCACTGATGTTGAAATTTCTCAAAATTCTAGCCGCGAGCCCACTGACATTTTCTAAGAACATGGCCTGCCTCTGACCATTAGATCCAGAAACCTGATTATGAAAAGTTAAAGACAACTCCACTATAGGATTAAATCCAGGATAGGATCCATACCGCGGCCACATTTCCTCTACCATTATTCTAGAATGCCCGGAACCAAATAAATGTACTACTCTTCCCTTTAGAATTGTCTCAGCAAAACGTTCTGCAACCTTTAAAATTAAAACCTCCTGCTCCCTGACTGTATTAAGAATATTGTCACATGCTTCGATATAACCCGTTGTTAAACTCATTACTTCTCATTAACGCCAAAGTTATCTTTTGTAAACTAATGACGATAATTGTTGCCAAATACTTAATTCTCAAACATTCAGAACAGAATTATAAGCTGCACCATAAGCTCCCGCCCAAAATCCCAAACTCGCAGGAACTATTTTTACTGAATGACCGTCTGGCCTCCATTCCCTAGAACTCATTAGTTCTTCAAGCGGATCAAATAGATGCTTTCCAGCTTTCGCAATACCTCCACCAATAACAATTCTCTCTGGATCTAGAACGTTGATTAAAGAAACTAAAGCAGCAGCAAGTGCTCTTAGAGATTCCATCCATACTTCACTAGCATAATTGTCCCCGGAGGCATAGGCATCAATTAAATCATGTGTTGTTTCAAAGCGAGAACTGCTTCGCTCAAGAATCGTCGCATTACCAATGGCGTCCTCAATACTTCCCGGTGTTGAGCAAATATCCGGAGTTCCCTCGAAATTAACTGACATATGGCCTAAATGACCAGCTCTTCCAATAGACCCTTTCAAAAGTTTTCCATCTGACATTACTGCTCCTCCTACTCCTGTTCCGAGAGTAATCATAATTACATCACTAAGACATTTTGCAGATCCTTGCCAAACCTCACCCATAAGAGCAGCATGAGCATCATTTATCACATGCACAATATGATCTGAATCAATAAGGTTAGTCCAATCAAGCCCTTCAATTCCTTGGAGTCTACCTGGCATGTAACCAATAGCCCTACCATTCTTTTGCACTAAACCAGGAGCTGACAAGCCAATATTAGAAAGTTTTTCCCCTGCTTGATCAGAAAAGCCATCAATCAATTTCCTTACAGAACTAACAAATACCGGGGAGTCATCAATCAATTTTCCATCCTCGGTAGGTACCATTCTCTGTTCTAGAATTTTTCCACTTATCAGATTAAATAACGCAGCCTTTATTTCCGTTCCACCTATATCAATCCCTATTCCTATCTTATCCATAATTAGTCAATATACGTTGAATATTATTCATATAATTTTGTAAGATCACAATTACTATTAAGCATTCTTGCAGTATTCTGATAATTGAATCAAAATAATGTAATTGGAATTATAGCACTAAATGAATTTATATAGACTTTCAATATTCCTAATCATTACCAGCAGCTCTCTTTTGAGGTCGGAAGAAATTGAATTTAATAGGGATATCAGGCCTTTATTAACTGACAGATGTTTTTCATGTCATGGCCCCGATGAAAGAGCACGTAAGGCAAAGCTACGGCTTGATACCTTTGAAGGAGCAACGAAAGATTTAGGTGGCTATGCTGCAATAATACCTGGTGATCCAGAGAACAGTGAACTTGTAGTGAGAGCAATTCACGAGAGTTCGGACGAAATAATGCCGCCTACAAAGTCAAAGATTCCAAAGTTAACTTCAAAAGAAGTAAACACAATAAAGGATTGGATTAAGAGTGGTGCTAAGTACCAACAACATTGGGCCTTTACGCCAGTCAAAAATCCAAAGTATGACAGCAAATACAATCTCATTGATTCATTCATTGAAAAGCGCCTGAAAAAAGAGGGGCTAATCTTTTCCAGTGAAGCAAATCCTAATACTTTAATTCGAAGAGTCTACCTCGATCTAATTGGTCTTCTCCCAACTCCTGAAGAGATCAAATCCTTCGTTGAGAACAATTCAAATAATGCCTATGAAAAAATTATTTCTAAATTATTAGACAGTCCACATTACGGAGAGCGATGGGGAAGACACTGGTTAGATCAGGCACGTTATGCAGATTCACATGGTTATACTAGTGATAGTGAAAGGCAAATGTGGCCATTCAGAGACTGGGTCATTTCCTCACTCAATGATGATATGGGATTTGATCAATTTACTATTGAACAAATTGCAGGCGATCTTTTACCCAATCCGAGCAAAAAACAAATTACTGCAACTGCATTTCATAGAAATACACTAATTAGTCAAGAAGGAGGATCCGACCCTGAACAGTTTCGCGTCGAAGCCACTATGGACAGAGTAAATACAACTGGAGCAGTGTGGTTAGGGCTTAGTCTTGGTTGCGCCCAGTGCCATGATCATAAATTCGATCCTATCAGCCAGAAAGAATATTACGAAATGTATGCCTTTTATAACTCAGCTGAAGACAAAAACAATACAGGTCCAACGATTCCGATCATTGAGGGAGAGCTCATTAACTCTGCAAAAAAGAATGATAAAAACAAAGTCAATTTGATGATTATGAGAGATCGAAAAGATCCGCGTGAGACCTACCTACTAACTAGAGGAGATTTCACAACACCTGACAAAGAGTCTGGTCAATTAAGTCCAAATTTCATCTCCGCAATTTCTATTAACGAGGACAAAGAGGAGAATAAGAAAACTCGCTTGGATCTAGCTAAATGGTTAGTAGACCCAAACAACCCACTTACTGCAAGAGTTACAGTTAACAGAATTTGGATGCGCTATTTTGGTAAAGGCATCGTCGAAACGGAAGAAGATTTTGGCACTAGAGGTTCTTTACCTAGTCACCCACAACTTTTGGATGCACTGAGCTCCTATTTCATCAAATCAGGATGGTCTATGAAAAAAATACACAAGTTAATTGTTACTAGTAAGACTTATAGGCAATCATCAAAAGTGACTCCAATTTCAATAAAAACTGACCCTGCTAATCGATTACTTTCAAGACAATCAAGAATAAGG
>Ga0163110_10000722_pt1 | contig 15980 bp, 15 predicted proteins | sample CRUFie1St17metaG_FD_108703 | JGI IMG/M metagenome (GOLD analysis project Ga0163110, IMG submission 108703) | Marine microbial communities from the Costa Rica Dome - CRUD Field 142mm St17 metaG | ecosystem: Environmental > Aquatic > Marine > Oceanic > Photic zone | place: Costa Rica: the Eastern...
TCAGGTCCGTTCAGAATGCCAATTGACAGAATTTTCTCTATAAAAGGATTTGGTACTGTTGTTACGGGAACCGTTATTTCAGGTTGTATAAATTTAGGTCAAGAAGTCAAAATTGAACCAATTTCAAAACTGGCAAAAATAAGAGGAATTAATACTCATAACACTTCTACAAAAAAAATCACAATAGGACAAAGGGCTGCTATTAATTTACAAAATATTGATAAAGGTGATATAAAACGAGGTTATCAATTAGTTGAAAATAATTTTTTTAAACCAACCTTTTCAATTATAGCAAAAATCGAAACACTTGATGACATTCAAAAGCCAATTAAAAGAAACCAAAGAATTCGTATCCATTTAGGTACAGCGGAAGTTATTGGAAAAATTTATATTTTTACTAAAAATAAATTAGAAAAATCCGATTCATCAATTGTTTTAATTAATTTTGAAAAACCAATTTTAGCTACTTTCAATGATAAGTTTATCATACGTCATTATTCTCCAATTTTTACTTTAGCTGGTGGAACGGTACTCGTTCATTCAAATGAAAAAAATAAATTTTTTAATAAAAAATTAAAATTATCTGAAATATCGAGTTTTATTTCATCTATTAATAACAAAGAAACTATCAATTTTTTAGAGCATATAATTAATGAATATCATTATAATCCAATTATTTTTAATGATTTGTGTATTCAATCAGGTTATTCCAAAAATGAGCTTTTGGACTTTATCAAAAGAAATGATAACATAATTGATTTTTCACATCTAAATAAACATTGGGTTTTAACGAAAAAACAATTTCAAAATATTAAAGATAAATTAATTAAGGGTACAGAAAATTATTTCAATAAACATAAATATGCATCAAGTATAAATAAAGAAGAATTAACGAATCTTACTAAGATAAATTTTGATTTTTTAGATATGTTACTAATTATGCTAGAAAAGGATAAATTGATTGAAAGAAAAACTGATGGTTGGTCTTTATACAAACATAAGATTAATCTCAGTAATGAAGATAAAAAATCTAAAGAAATGCTTTTAGATATTTTAGAAAGTGAAAAATTCAACACTTCTTCAATATCTGATTTAATGAAAAAAATAGGAATTAAAACTGAGAAGGACTTAAATAAAATTATTAAAATATGTGAAACGGAAAAATTAATTGTAAGAATAAGTCAAAATATCATTTTATCTGAAAGTAACTTGAAAATTTTAAAAAATAACTTAATTAATTTTTTTGATAAAAATCAATCTATCAATGTATCTGAATTTAAAGATTTATTTAATATATCAAGGAAATATGCAATACCTATTCTAGAATATTTAGATAAAATAAAATTTACATTTCGTAATGGTAATACTAGAGAATTAATAAAATGATTAAACAAAACCAAAATAAATCTACCCCTGTTATGAAACAGTTTTGGTCTATAAAAGATAAACATAAAGATTGTATCATTTTATTTAGAATGGGAGATTTTTACGAAACTTTTGAAAAAGATGCCGAAGTAACATCTAAAATTCTTGGTATAGCATTGACAAAAAGAGCAAATGGGGCAGCAGCATCTGTTGCTTTGGCTGGATTTCCGTATCATTCGCTAGAACAACATTTATACAAACTTTTGAAGGCAGGTAATAAAGTTGCTATATGTGAACAAATGGAAGATGCATCACAGTCAAAGGGAATAGTTAAAAGAGAAGTGGTAGAAATAGTTTCCCCAGGTATGAACGTATCAGAAAAATTTTTAGAACAAAATAAAAATAATTTTATATGTTCATTGTTTTATGATAGGCATGGAATTGGTATTTCTATTTTAGATTATTCAACAGGCGAGTTTTATTCAAATATAATTGATCAAAAAGATGTAAATAATGTGATTTCAAAGTATGATATATCTGAGTTAATTTTAATTGAAAATCAGAAAAAGTTATTTAAAAATTTTAGATCATTAAATCATTTATATACAAATACTATACCAGATTGGATTAATGACCTCGATTTTAATACTGAAATATTATGCAACCATTTTAATGTAAAATCACTCAAAGGTTTTGGTTTAAAAGATAAAAATTCATCTGTTATATCCTCAGGCATGCTACTTTATTATTTAAAAGAAAATTTTACTTCTAATTCTTTACATATCGATAATATAAAATCTTTATCATATAGTAATTCAATGCAGTTAGATTACTATACGATTAAAAATTTGGAGTTATTTGAATCATTACTTAATAATAATAAGAAAAAAGGAACATTCATTTCTTCAATTGATAAAACAATCACTTCATCTGGAAGTCGTCTATTAAAAAAATGGATAACAAATCCACTTATTGATAAAACATTAATTGATGAAAGATTAGATTTGGTTCAGGAATTTAAAAATGATTTTGATTTTATAGAAAAGATAAGAACCGAATTAAAAAAAACATATGATATTGAGCGAATAATTTCAAAAATTTCTTGCTCCAAAGCAAATCCATCTGATATAATAAATCTTGCTGATTCATTAGAATTTCTAAATCAGTTCAAACTTATGCTATCAAAAGATAAAGTTTTTTTATTGACTCTTGTCGAAAACATATCTGACACTAAAGGTCTTGTTAGAACTATTATTAAAACTTTAAAAAAAGAACCTACTATTAGCATTAAAAAAGGTAATTTCATAAAAGATGGTTTCTCAAAAGAATTAGATTTATTAAGGAAAATATCAAACGATGCTAATGATTGGATGCTAGAATATCAAACAAAGTTAAAAAACGAAACTAATATTTCAAGTTTAAAAATAAAATTCAACAAAATTTTTGGATATTATATTGATGTTACAAAAATTCATTCAAATAAAGTACCGGACAATTTTATCAAAAAACAAACATTGGTTAATAATGAGAGATATTTCACGCAAGAGTTGAAAGAATTTGAACATAAAATACTTAATGCTGAACATGAGATATCATCATTAGAAAATGATATTTTCCAAAAATTATGCAATGAAATAATGCGTTATATTTCAAAAATACAAAATAATTCCTTAATTATTTCTAAAATAGATATTTTTTCATCATTCGCCTTTATTTCAGTAAAAAATAATTATACTCGTCCAGAAATTACCCAAAATTATAATATTGAAATTAAAAACGGTAGACATCCAGTAATTGAAGAAATGTTTATGAATGAGAACCAATTTATTTCTAATGATACATTTTTAAAAGAAAAAGAATATTTATCTGTTATCACAGGTCCTAATATGGCAGGAAAAAGTACATATTTAAGACAAATTGGATTAATAGTAATTATGGCACAAATAGGATCTAACGTCCCAGCAGAATATGCAAAAATTGGCATTGTAGATAAATTGTTTACCAGAGTAGGGGCTAGTGATAATTTAGTTGAAGGAGAATCAACATTTTTAGTTGAAATGCAAGAAACAGCAAACATAATTAATAATGCTTCCCAAAAAAGTTTAATTTTATTAGATGAAATTGGAAGAGGAACTTCTACATATGATGGTCTTTCAATTGCTTGGGCAATTACAGAGTTTATACATGATAAAATAAAAGCAAAAACTTTATTTGCTACGCATTATCATGAACTTGTAAATCTTGCAGAAGATTTAAAACATGCTAATAATTTAAATGTTTTGGTTGAAGAATCTTCTGGAAAATCAGACATTGTGTTTTTACGAAAAATTGTTTCTGGAGGTACTGATAAAAGTTATGGAATCTATGTTGCAAAAATGGCAGGACTTCCAAATCAAATAATATCAAAATCAAAAGTATATCTAGAACTATTAACTAAAAAACAAAATAGTGAATCTTTAATTTCAAATGATGAAATAAAATCAATTATTAAAGATATGGAAGATGATAACATAAATATTTCAAAAGATTTTATAAATGAATTAAATAAAATTAAAATTAATGATATATCTCCAATTGAGGCTTTAAATATTTTAAACGAATTAATTAAAAAATATAAGGATTAATTAAAATTTTTATGAAGTTATTAATAATTATATTCATTTCAATTAATTTTTTATTTTCTTATAATATTTTTGATCATTCTCATGATTTTAAAATGTCGACTAATTCATTTGTAGCATCATTTGAAAACAAAAATCGTATTTATAATTTTTTAAATCCTGCATGTAATTCTAATTCAATGGATCATATGTATTCAATACTTGGAAGTAAGTTTAATGGAATATTAGAAAATCAACAATTATATTTCTCAATATATACACCATTATTAGAAAACATTTATATAGGTTTATTAAGAACCTCAATAGATGATATTTTTAATACTTCAAATGCTTGGGAAGATTATAACCAAAATGGAAATGTAGAAGTAAATGAAATTGATTATGGAATGATTACTACATTTTCACATACAAATATAGGGTTACTACTATCAAAGCCATTTAAAATTAAAAATTATAATGTTGGAATAAATGCTAAATTTGATATTTTGAGTATTCTTGATGAAAAATCATTGTCACATTCTTTTGATTTTGGAATAATAAAAAAATATAAAAATATAAAAATTGGTTTAGTTTTTAAAGATTTTCTAAATCAAACGTACTGGACAACTGGATACAAAAATAATATTGATTCAAAAATAATTTTTGGCTCAAACTTTAATTTCAAAAATTTTAATAATAGCATTGATATAAATTTTTTGAATGGAAATTATATGGTGGGATCTAGTTATTTTTATAATGATTATTTTTCATTATTATTGTCAAAATCTTCATTAGAAAAAATAAATTTAGGTTTTTATATAAATTATAAAAAATATAATATAGGTTATTGTTATATAATTCCCCAAAATGACGACTTAGGATATTCTCAAAAATTTCTAATAGGAATAAGTAATATTTAACAATTTTTATATTAAAATTATTCATATTGCAGATTAACATTTTAGTGTGTAATATTAATGCCTTTTTAGAAAGTGTATAATAGAAGGCAATTATAATGATAACAAGCATGACAGGATTTGGTTTAGCAGATAGAAAAAATAAAAATTTTTCTATTGAAATAAACATTAAATCAACTAATAACAGATTTTTTGATTTAAATATAAGAATCCCAAGTACAATTAATTCTTTAGAAAAAATAATCCATGATAAATGCAAAGAATATTTTATCAGGGGATCTATTCAATTATTTTGTAAGATAAAACTTAATGATTTGAAATCAAATAATACTAAAATTGATAGTAATAAACTTGATAGTCTTTACAAATCAATTGTTCCAATTGATAAAAAATTTAATAAATCTAATGTTTCATTAAATGTTTCTATTGATAATATTTTAAGTAAGTTAATATCAGAGGAATTTGATTTAAATGAAAAAAATCAAAATTTAATTTTAAATACTTTTGAAAAAGCTTTTTCTGATTTGTTAAAATCTAGAAAAAGTGAAGGTAAAAAAATTGAAAAAGAAATAAAAAATAATCTCAAAATTATTAAGAATATCAATTCTAAATTGATAAAATTAGAAGATAAAAACAAAAAAGAACATTTTGAAAATTATAAAAAAAGAATTAAGATAGTATTAAGTCAATATGACCTTGATTTGGATGATAGTAAGCTTTATAGAGAATTAGCTATATTTTCAGACAAATATGATATATCTGAAGAAACTTCCAGAATTAATTATCATATTGAAAAATTTGAATATCATATTAAAAATGAAAATCATCCTGGAAAAAAAATAAATTTTTTATGCCAGGAATTATTCAGAGAAATAAACACAATTGGTTCTAAATCTAATAATAAAGTAATAAGTACTTTAGTTGTAGATTTAAAAACTAGTTTAGAAAAGATAAGGGAGCAAATACAGAATATATTATGAAGAACAGTTTATTAATAATTTTAGCAGCACCTTCAGGAACTGGTAAAAGCACAATTTGTAAAGAATTAATCAAAAGAAATAATAAATGGAAATTTTCAGTATCTGTTACAACAAGAATTCCAAGAGAAGGTGAAATTGATGGTAAAGATTATAAATTTATTTCAAATTCAGATTTTGAACATAATGTGAAATTTGGAGATTTTATTGAATGGGAAATTGTTCACGGAAACAAATACGGAACTTTGTGGTCAAATGTTGAAGATGCTTCAGGAGTTATGATTTTTGATATTGATGTAAAAGGTGGATTAGCGATAAAAGAAGAATATCCAGATAATACTTTATTACTTTTTATAGAGCCACCAGGAGATAATATTAATGAGCAAAAAGAAGCTTTACATGAAAGATTAGTTAAACGAGGCAATGAACAAGAACTCGCAATAAAACACCGATTAAAAAGATTTGAAACTGAAATGGAGTACAAAGAAAAGTTTGATCACTCATTTATAAATAAAGATTTAAATAAAACTGTAGATAAAGTTGAAAAATTAATTAAAAGGAAAATAAAATGAAAATAGAAGCAATCAAATTAAATGATATAGTATCAGATAAAGCTGATATTTATACAAGTATAATGGTTATTTCTAATAGAGCCAGACAAATTATTGATAAGCGTTTTTTAGAACAAATCAATTTAGAAGATATTGAAGATTCAGAAGAGTTGGTAAATTTTTCAAAAGAGGATTTTGATAAAGAAAAACCATTAATGCAGGCATATAAGGAATATATTAATAAAGAGTTAAATTGGGACGCTGAGTCTAAAGAAGACTCAAATGAATAACCATTTAGTTCAGAGATATTTTAAACAATATCAAGAACTATATGGAAATATAATTTATACAAATGAGATAAAAAAAGCATCTTTCAAAATTTTAGGTAATACTAATTCAAAATATGTTTTTATTAAAAAATTTTCTGATGATAAAAACGAAATAAATACTTTTTATAAAATCTTAAATGCTTTAAATATGTCAGAAGATAATATTTTAGTGATTGATTGCATTGAAATTGAACATCAAAAAAATGATAAATTAATTTCTTATCTAAATAAATTGACTTTAAAAAATATAATAATTATGGGTAAAGAATTATCACAAAATATTTTGAAGACTAAAAATAATATTAAGCAAATGAGTGAGAAAGATAATTTTTTAAATAAAACAAAAGTTATCCCAACTTATAGTTTAAAAGATGTAATAAGCAATACAGATTTAAAAAGAAGTTTGTGGAATGATATAAAATTTTTGAGAAATCATGAGTGAAAAAAGTAAAACAAGACAATCTCCTTATTCTCTATCTGCAGAAAAAGCAGTATTAGGTTGCTTACTATTAAATAAAGAAGCAATATATAAAACTGTTCATTCTTTGAGTATAAATGCATTTTATGATGAGGCTCATAAAACAATTTATAAGGCTATTTGCAATATGTTTGAAAATGGTAGTATTGTAGATAGTGTAACAATAACTGATCACTTAAAGAAGAACAAAGAATTAAAAAATGTAGGTGATACTTATTACATAACTGGTTTAGTAGAGGATGCGCCCTCTTCTGAAAATGTTGAATACTATGCTGAAATTGTAAAACAAAAGTACACATTACGTACTATTATTAATACTGCAATTGATATGAGTACAGAAGCATATAATGAAGAATATGATCCAATTGAGATTTTAGATCATGCAGAAAAGAAAATATTTGAATTATCACAAGAAACTGAAAGAGGTGAATTCGTATCAATAAATCCAGTACTTGAAGAGGTTTTGAAAGAGTGGGGAACAAAAACTGATTCAGGATTATTTGGTATACCTTCTGGTTTTTTAGATTTAGATGAAAAGCTATCTGGTTTTCAAAAATCTGATCTAATTATATTAGCTGGTAGACCCTCAATGGGTAAGACTGCTTTATGTTTATCTATCGCTAGAAATGTGGCTGTAGATCATGATAAAAGAGTTGGTATATTTAGTTTAGAAATGTCTAAAAAACAATTAGGCGAACGTTTAATATCTTCTGAATCAAGAATTAATAGTCATAAAATTAAAACTTCTCAATTACCAAAAGATGATTGGAGAAAATTATCTACAGCAGCTAATGCTTTATCTCAATCAAAAATTTTTATTGATGATTCTGCTGGTTTAAATGTAATGGAATTAAGAGCGAAAGCAAGACAACTAAAAGCAGAGAAAAAAATTGATATTTTAATTATAGATTATATTCAACTTTTAAATGCTGGAACTCGTTCCGAAAATAGACAACAAGAAATGTCTTACATTTCAAGATCTCTGAAAGCATTAGCAAAAGAACTTGATATACCAATTATATGTTTATCTCAACTCTCTAGAGCAGTAGAAAATAGAACAAATCATCGTCCTATCATGTCTGATTTAAGAGAAAGTGGAGCTATTGAGCAAGATGCTGATATAGTTCTATTTATATATAGACAATTTGTTTATACAGAATCTGAAGAAGATAAAAATATTGGTGAAATTATTATTGCTAAGCATAGAAATGGGCCTACAGGAACTGCTAAGGTAACGTTTATTGCAGATTATGCTAGATTTGAAAATTATGAGTATTCAGATAGGATTTCTGACGTTCCATTTTCATAGAAAAATTTTAATATGGTAATAGAAAATATTAAAAGTATTATTGGCTATTCTTCAAATTCACTTCCAAAAGATTTTTCTAAACTTTTAACCTCTTTAAAAAAACACCAAAATTATGATGAAAAAACTTTAGATCTAGTTTACGATGCTTACAACTTTGGAAAAGCTGCTCATAAAGGACAAAAACGAAAATCAGGTGAACCGTACTTCATTCATTGTGTAGCAGTAGCAACTATACTAGCTGACTGGGGTATGGATAAAAATATGGTTATTAGTGGCCTTTTGCACGACACTATTGAAGATACTAATATATCCAAGGATGATATAATCAATAGATATGGAGAAGATGTTCTCTATTTAGTTGAATCAGTAACAAATCTATCTGGTATAAAATTTAATAGTAGAAATCATAAGAAAGCAGAAAATTTTATGAAGATGTTTATATCTTTTGCTAATGATATAAGAGCCATCATAATAAAATTAGCTGATAGACTTCATAATCTGAGAACAATTTCATATTTAACTAAAATAAAACAGAGACGTTTAGCATTGGAATCTAAGGAAATTTTTGCTCCTTTAGCACATAGAATTGGTATGAATAACATTAAAATGGAAATGGAAGATATAATATTTTCAGTACTAGAGCCATCAAATTATAAAAAAATTAAAAACTTAGTTAAAGCAAATGAAAAAGAAAGAAAAAATTATATAAATACCTTTATTGAGCCTCTTGATGATGAATTAAAAATTATAAATGTAGAATATGAAATTCTAGGAAGAGCTAAACATTTTTATTCTATCCACAATAAAATGAAACTCAAAAATATAACTTTCTCTGAGATTTTTGATCAATTTGCAATTAGAATTATTGTAGACAAAGTAAAAGATTGTTATTTGGTTTTAGGTTTAATTCATCAAAAATATACTCCTCTTCAAGATAGATTCAAAGACTATATTGCTATGCCAAAAAGTAATGGATATCAATCTATACACACTACAGTTTTTGGAAAAGAAGGCAAAATGGTTGAGGTGCAAATTAGAACAAAAGAAATGAATCAAATAGCAGAAATAGGAGTAGCCGCTCACTGGATATATAAAGATAAATCTGACCAAATTCAACGAAAAGAAAAAATTTTAGAAAAGTTTGCTTGGATCAGAGATATGTTAGACGAACTTAGTAATGAAAATAAAAACGCTCAAGAGTTCATGGATATGCTTAAAACTGATTTATTTCATGATGAAATTTTTGTTTTTACGCCAAATGGTGACGTTGTTCAATTAGTTGAAAATGCAACACCTATTGATTTTGCTTTTGAAATACATAGTGAAGTTGGATTAAAATGCTCAGGAGCTAAAATTAATGGACATATTGTGCCATTAAACACTGAATTAAAAAATGGTGATTCAGTGGAGATTATGACTTCTGATAATAAACACCCAAGTTATGCTTGGCTTAAAGTAGTTAAAATGCCAAAATCAAAAAATCATATTAAAAGATGGATTAAGAAAAATGAATACAAAGAAAAGATTATTTTAGGCAAAGAAATACTTGAAAAAGGTTTAAGAAAAATGAAGAAAATTTCTATTCTTAAAAAGGTAATTGGAAGTTTTCATTTATTTGATAATGCAAGTGAAGAATCAATATATATTGACTTAGCAAATGGTGAAAAAACAGTAAAAGATTTAGTTAAAAAAATTGAACCTAAAAATGAATTAACTGAAATCAATGAAGATGAATCTTTAACACAAAAATTCATACGTAAAGCTAGAGGTATTGCAAAAGGTGTAACTGTCGGCGGTATAAGTAATACACTAATTAATTATGGAAAATGTTGTAATCCAATTCCTGGAGATGAAATTGTTGGATATGTTACACAAGGTAGAGGAGTGACAATTCATAGAGCCTCATGTAGCAACTATCCATTATCAGAAACAAATAGATTGATTACTGTTCAATGGAACTTATCTGATGATTCTTCATATATTGTTAGATTAAAAATTGATGGAGAGGATAGAAAAGATTTAGCTAAGGATATTATTGAATGTACATCAAATTTAAAAATGAATATATCTAGTATAAATATGACTGCAGATTCTGGCTTGGCAAATTGTAATTTAATTGTAGAGGTAAGAGATATTAAACAATTAAATAGACTACAAAATAAATTAAAAACGATTAATAGAATTTATAAAATTGAAAGGCACTAAGATTTGAAAACAGTAAAATATAATAAAGATGATTTAGTAAAAAAATTACAACAAAAGTTATTATTTCCGCATGATGATATGAAATTTATGGTTGATAATTTTTTAGAAACAATTTTAGATATTTTGAAACAACCAAAAGATAATATTAGAATAGAATTAAGAAATTTTGGTATTTTTGAAGTTAAACCAACTAAAGCAAAACCAAAAGCTCGTAACCCTAGGACAAACGAAGAAATTTTTGTTCCTGCACATAGAAAAATTTCATTTAAACCTGGGAAAAGTCTTAAATCTGAATTAAAAAAAGAATGGAAAGTTTAATTGAATAGAATTCTAGCTATTGATTTTGGCGAGGTTCGTGTTGGTCTTGCTTTATCAGATTTGACATGCACAATATCAAAACCTTATAAAACTTTAAATTATGATAGTATGGATCATTTATTCAGTCAACTTTTGGATATTATAAATGATAAACAAGTTAATAAAGTTGTAGTTGGTATTCCTTACAATATGAAAGGTGAAGATACAAAGCAGACAGAAAAAGTAAGAGATTTTGTATCAAAACTTGAATGTATATTAGGGTATGATGTTATTTTGATTGATGAAAGACTGACATCGTCTGAGGCTGAAAAATTTATGCATCAAATGGATATAAAAGTAGGATATAATAAAGATAAGGTTGATAAAATTGCTGCTTCAATTATTTTAAATGAATATTTAGAGACCATTTGATGTATAAATATATTTTAACCATTATTTCTGCTATATTAATGGGATTATCACAACAACCATGGAGTTTAGGATTTTTAGCATGGTTTTCTCTTTTTCCATTTTTTTTAATTATAGAAGAACAAACCACTTATAAAGGAATTTTTAAATACTCATTCATTTGGAGTTTTGTATATCACCTAATTTTCTTTTTTTGGATTTCAGATAATATTGGATTAGATAGTCAAATTTTAAGATATCTAATTATGATATTAGTTGTATTGGTTTTAACAATAAATATTTTTACTATTTATGGCATTTATTTTTATTTAAAAAGAAAATTAAATTTTAACATTATTTCCTTACCATTTATAATCGTTTCAATAGAGTACGTTAGATCTTTAGGTTTTTATGGGTCTGCATGGAACTCTTTAGCTTACACTCAAACAGATTTTCTTATAATTTCTCAAATTATTGAATACACTGGTATTTTTGGTTTAACATTTTGGATTGTTTTATTAAATGTTTTAATTCTAAATCTTTATTCAAAAATAAATTTTAAAAATATGTTTATTTTAGTAATAGTTTTTTTATTTCCCTGGATTTCAGGTTCAATTTTAAAAACTAACTATAAAATAAATGGTGATAAAATAAAAATAAAATTAATTCAACCAAATGTTGCGCTTGAGGAAAAAAGAAGATCTTTAAGAGGGTCACTTAATAAATTAATAAATCTATCTAAGAAACCTTCTAATCACATAGCAGATTTGATTATATGGCCTGAAAGTAGTATTAGTGGAAACTTCTATAAACAAGATAATTATAATAAAAATCTGTCTCCTAAAATGAATGATTTCTTAAAAAATTCCAGGTCTATTTTAGTTGCAGGAGCAGACTTAAGAGTTAATAATAGCCGATATAACTCTGCATTACTGTTTAAATCAGATTCTATTATATCTATATTTAATAAACAGAAATTAGTTCCAAATGTCGAAAGAACACCAGATATTTTTAATATGATCGGTCTTAATATTGGATTAACAAATTTTGATATTGGTACTGATATGAATATGTTTTGGATTAATGAAACTAAATTTGCTACAATGATTTGTATTGAATCAGTTTTTCCTGATTTAACAAGAAAATTTGTAAATCAAGGTGCAGAATTTATCACATATATTGTAAATGATGGGTGGTATCCAAGAAACCCACAGTTAGATCAGCATGCAGATAGATGTATTTTTAGAGCAATTGAAAACAGACGATATGTTGCAAGATGTGCAAATACAGGTGTTACTATGGTTGTTGATTCATATGGGAACATTACTGAAAAAATTGAGTTCAATAAAGAGGGAGTATTAGAAGCAGAAATTATTTCTTCAGACAAAAAAACATTTTATACCAAATATGGTGATGTATTTTCTATTTTTAATATAATAATTATTGTGATAATGATCATCAAATCATCAATATCACGTAGAAAAGAAAAAAATGAAAATTTTTAAATTATATATATTGCTAAGTTTAATATCTTTATCATTTTCTCAATTAAGTCAGACTATTGATAAAAATGCATATAAATCATTAATTGTTCCTGGATGGGGGCAGTTAGAACTAGAAGAGAAAAGTAGATCACGTAATTTTTTCATACTAGAAGCATGTTCATGGTTATCTTTCCTTGGAAGTTCCTATGCAAATAATATTTATATTGATGATTATATGTCTTTTGGCTCATTTCACGCTGATATAAATTTAAATTTAATTAATGATAATGAGCTTTCTCTATTAATTGTACATATGAGTCAATATGATAATATGTATGAATTTAATGAAAATATGGAAAGGCAAAGAAGATTTAATGATACCTATCCAGATACACCTAAATATCAATGGGACTGGGATAGAACAAAAAATAGAAATACATTTAATCATCTTAGAGTGAAAAGTTCAAATGCAAAAAAAATAAATAATTTTACAGTTGCTGCTTTAATTGTCAATAGGATAGTTTCATTTATTGATGTAGCATATTTAAATGGTCAAAATAATATTAAATTAGAATCTGCTTTGTCACCTACAATCGGTGATGGTATAGTATTTAATTGTCAACTTTCTTTTTAATACTTTTAATTTACTTTTACATTTTATTAAATTTTGAGGCTTGAAATGCCCCGGTAGCTCAGCTGGATAGAGCAACGGCCTTCTAAGCCGTAGGTCATACGTTCGAATCGTATCCGGGGTACGTAAGAAAACCTCTCATTTATTGAGAGGTTTTTTGTTTTCAAACGATTATCAAATATTGTTTATAATATTTAAATATGTTAAAAAATTAAACTAATTAGGGGTAAAATAATTTTTCATATTTATATTATGAATGTATAATTAAATAAAAATATTTATGATAAAAAAAGAATCAATTAATGTATTTGGAAAAAAACTGGATAGTTGTTGTAATAATCCTAAAACAGGTTTTTTTAGAAATGGATCATGTGATACTTGCAACGAAGATGTTGGAGTTCATACTGTTTGTGTATTAGCGACAGAAGAGTTTTTAGAATTTAGTAAATCTATAGGTAATGATTTATCAACACCAAATCCAGAGTTTCAATTTCCAGGTGTCAAACCAGGTGACCGATGGTGTTTATGTGCTTTACGCTGGAAACAAGCCTATGAAAATGGAATGGCACCTCCTGTATTTTTAGATTCAACACATATGGATACCCTAAAATTTATTGAATTAAATATTCTTAAACAGTACGCTCTAAATTAATTAAATATTTTATATGAAAGAATTAGAACTAGTTAAACACGCTACAAAAGCACAAAAAAATTCTCAATCAAAGTATAGTAATTTCGCTGTAGGTTGTTCAATATTATGTGAAGATGGAACAATAATTTATGGGTGTAATATTGAATCAGCAGTATATCCAAGCACTTTATGTGCTGAAAGAGTCGCAATATACTCGGCTTTATCACAAGGTCATACTAAATTTAAAGCAATAGCAATTGTATCAGATAACTTTGCAAAACCTTGTGGTTCATGTAGACAAATCATTTATGAATATCTAGGTGACATACCAATTTATATTTCAAGTACGGAAGGTAAAGAATTTACCACCCACTATATTAAGGACTTATTACCCTATCCATTTGGCTAGATTAACTAAATATTTTTTGAATTATAACAGTAGTAAAAACTGCTCCTGCTAAGGCTAGAGCACACATAAGCAGTAAGATAATCATTCTGATTATGCTAATTTTCATTTAATTTTAAATTATAAATGTATACAATAAGATTAAACCACTTATTGCTAACATTGCAAGTGAAGCTATATACTCTCTAAATGTATTTTTCATTCTCATATGTGTAAAAAATGCACCCATCATTAACACAGAAATACCAAGAGATCCTATTGTTACAACTTCATTAATACTTGAATGAAGCATGATACAAAAAGATATTTTCATAATTCCAATTAAATCTCTAAACCATCTCGGATATCCATATCTTTTAAATTCAGCTTTAACATTTTTATATCTTACAAACCATACAAAGAATATTGCAACTGTAGCAATTATTTTGAAAACTTCTACTATATATACCATTGATATCATGATTAATCTCCAGTTAATTTAAAATAAAAAAGCCCCATAAATTATGAGGCTTTTTTATAAAATGATATTACTATTTTAATAGTGTAATTTTTTGAGTAGCTGTAAATGACTCTGTATTTACATTAACAAAATAAACTCCACTAGGTAGGTTATTAGCCTTCCAATCAATAGAGTAATTTCCAGCACTTTTAAATCCACTAAATAAGTTTTCTACAACTTTACCATTTATATCATAAATGTTAACAGCAATATCAGAATACTGATTAACTTCAAAACTTATTGTTGTATTTGGATTGAATGGGTTAGGATAAGTTGGATTCAATTTAAAATCTTCAGCAAATTCTATAACTGATAAACTACCTGATTCTAATCCTAGTACGGTACCATCTTCTAATGCAGCAAACACACCAAATGCCGGATCATCACCAGATAAGAATCCAGACGCAAATACTACAGCTGAACCACCACCTAAACCACTTAATGGTGCAACAAAGTCTGCGATTGATTCACCGCCTGTTGGAGCAATACCAATAGTATAATCACTTGCAGGTACTTCTACATAACCTGAGAATTCACCATATGATAAGTTTGGTACTAATACACCACCATCTGCTAATATATCAACAGCCGGAGCATCTGTAGAACCATGATAAACGTTTAAGCCTACATTACCTTCTGATGCACCAAATGTTGTACCTGCAGCAGCAAGTCCAAATGGAGTATCTTCATTGCCTAATAGACCTGTAGCAACAACTACATATTCGCCACCTTCTTCAAGTGTAAATGGGAACTCTGCAATTACTTCGCCTCCTGTTGGCGCAATGCCTACTGTAAATTCTAATGGCAGTTCTAGTACACCAGTTGCAGTTCTGTATTCAAAACCAGGTACTGCAAGTGCGCCATCAACATATACATCTACTGTTGGTGATGCA
>Ga0163110_10000723_pt1 | contig 15966 bp, 15 predicted proteins | sample CRUFie1St17metaG_FD_108703 | JGI IMG/M metagenome (GOLD analysis project Ga0163110, IMG submission 108703) | Marine microbial communities from the Costa Rica Dome - CRUD Field 142mm St17 metaG | ecosystem: Environmental > Aquatic > Marine > Oceanic > Photic zone | place: Costa Rica: the Eastern...
GTTCGTGACGGTCAGCCCGATTTCGTACTCGCCCGGTGCGACGTTGCTCCAATCGACGGTGCCCCCCACCAAATCGTCATCGTTCTCGGGGTCGCCGTCGTTGTCTTTGTCTTCGGTCAGGTCAAGGTCCCATGCATACCCGTCCTCTGGAATGTATTGGGAGGTGGAATCGCCAGAATCAGAGGATGATGCATCCAACTGCACGGTGGTGGTTTCGGTAACAGCCCGGTCGGTGGTGCTTTTGTCTCGCGCACAGATCCACACGAGAATGTGCCGTGTTTCGGTGATTTCCTCGTCCTCACAATCCTCGTCGTCTGCATACTGCGTGATCTCGGCTGTCGGTGCCTCCGCACTCTCAGGCGCCACCACCAAATCACGAACCTGCTCGGAGGTCGAGCTGCCGTCGGACACCTCGAGGGTGATCTTGTAGGTCTTGGCCTCGTCGAACGTCCAGGTCGCCGTGAGCCCGGTGGCGTCGATATCGATGGAACCCTCGGTGTCGAAATTCCACCGGTAGGTCAGCGAACCATCACCGGGCGTGGAGCTGGAGGCATCAAAACTGACGGTCATGCCCACCTTTACGTTCTTGCTCGGACTGAAACTGAACACCGCAAGGACCTCTTGCTCGTCAGCCCCTGCGCCGTCTTCAAAGATGCAGCCGGCCAACGACGAGCAGAGCATCAAGCCCGCCATGAGCAGGGTGCGTGCGTACCTTCCCATGGGCCGGGGTGGCGGCTCGGTCATCAAAAGGGCTTCCTCGTCTTGACGAGGTCAGAAGGAGAACAGGCTGGTTTGTTTGTTTCCTGCCATGAGGTCCTTTGCGTCCCAGTCGAAGGCCTCGGTGATTCGCCCAACAGCGGCAGCAAGACGTTCAGCGTAGAATTGACCGTCGTAGGTCACCTTGGCCTGCTCGTCTTCGTTGTCCAGCCACGGCACGGCCTTCATTGGAGGTTTCCCGGCGTCGGTGACCACGTAGGACACTTTCATGCCCGTCGTGAATCCGAGGCCGCGCTCGATCCGTTGTTTCGCCACGCGAACCTGGACCATGCTGTCCGGTTTGCTGTAGTCCTTGGTGAAATCGACGTCGTCAGGGGTCTTGACCGGCGTACGGACCACGCGACCTTTGCAGGATTTCGCCAGCACCACCTCGCTGGCAGGTACCTTCCCGCTGCGAAGCGCTTCCACGCGTTGCTTTGCATAGGCCACCAATTCGTCGCCCTGGTCGGCCAGCGCAAAGCGGAAGATTTCCTTCATCGTCGTGGTCAGGTAACTGAAGGAATCCGTGCGTTGTGTTTCGTACCCCCGGACCAGCATTTCGTGGGACGGCCAAACAACCTGCCCGATGTAACGTTTCTTTGCGCCGTGGCTGAAGAAAACCGAGAGCCCTTTCTCAAATTCGAGCACCGCTGCGTCGCGGCTGTAGGTTGCAGCTAGCGCTTGGCCGAACTCAACCATGCTCTCAACGGCCGCTTCGTGGGCTTTGACCAAAGCCTTGGCGTCGTTGTCGCCCGCCCGAGCGCTGGCTCGCTCTTCCTCGCTCACTTGCCGGGGAGCCTCGGGCGAAACGGGGCTTCGAACAAAGATGGAGTCGGTATCGGAATAGACCACGCCGTGACCTTCTTTTTCCACGGCGGCGATGATACCTTTGATGTTTTGACGCGCCCAAGCGGTGATGGAAGAGCCCAAGTCGCGATGGGTAAAGCGGTAAAATCCACTGGCGAAGACGCCGTAAAAGGAGTTCATCAGGATCTTGACGGCGTACTGCATGGCGTCGTGGAAGGCTTCGGCGGCGCCGTCTTCGGCGGCCTTTGCTCCTTTGATGGCGGCTTTGTGTTCGTCTCGCTGGGCCATCAAGTCCTCGAGCAAGGCCGGCACCATGCCTTTGCGGTCTTCCGCGAGTCTGAATTTGCTCTCAATGGGCGAAGTGTGGTACCGGCCTTCCGCTGGTGGGTCCGGTTGGGCGGGGTCGACGCGGGTGGTGTAGCAGATGTTGTGCCCGATCATAATGGAAGGGTACATGCTCTTGAAATCGAGAACGGCGATCCAAGGGTGCAGCCCTGCCTCGACATCGTGGACGTAGCCGCCCGTGATTTGGCCCTCTTTGGCCTCGGCAGAACCGGTGAGAGGGACGGCGACGTTCTCTCGGTCTGCCAGACGAATGACGAGCGAATCGATGAGTTGACTGGTGCTCCCGTTGGCTGCCGTCTCAAACGGTACCATGGCAACAGCGGCCACGGCCTCTTTTCGCCGAACGGCTTGAATCGCTTGCAGGATGTCAAGCGGGAGTTCGGCGTCTCGAACACAGTAGGCCATGACCTCATCGGGTCTTGTTGCCCATTCATGGTCCATGTTTGAAGCATCAACGTCCATTTTGTGCTTTTCTTGGTCGTCCGGGAACAACAAGGTTGCTACGAAGGAGAGGGTTTCCCGACGGGGCCGCAACGCCTGACGTGCTTGCCACCATGCATCCATGACGACGCGCCCCGAAAGGTTCCATGCACGGTTGCTTTGTCGTTTGGGAGCAAGTGCATCGCGCTGGCGCTTCAATTCCGACTCCAGAGGCGGAGCACGCCCCCACCCAAACAACGCCTTGGTGCCCTCCCAACCGCGGCCACGCTGCAACACAGCGGTGCGGTCGGCCAGCCTTGGAAGGTCGAAATTATCGATGTTGTAGCCCGTGATGATGTCCGGGTCCGTGGATTGAACGGTGGCGGTCAGCCCCTCGAGGATTTCCTGTTCCGTCCCGCGATAGGAAAACACCTCACGCTCACCCGTGCCGAGGTGTTCCACACAAGCCGCAGCGCACAACACCGTTTCGTGTTCGATGCTGGTTTCCAAGTCGAAGGAAAAGAGGGTGTAGGGGACTTGGAAAGGTTCGGTTGAAACGATGTCGCTCACCTCACATCGGACGGTGCAGTCCACCCCGTACCGACCCGAACCCCCGGCTTCAATGACCTCGGGCTTGGCGATGGGGCCGTCTTCGCTGCGACGGTCGACGACCGCCCCCTGAAAAGCGACGTGCATCCCAACATCACCGTCCAAGAAAAAACGGTTCACAAACGGAATGTCGCCGGAAAAAATCTGCCACGACCTCGATTTGAGCGCTTTCCTCAACGAAGGCACGTGAAAGGGTTGTTCCACCTCGACGGTCCACACGGGGCGTTCCCCCAATTGGGTCCACTTCACAACCGGACCGGTTACGCTGACGACGTTTTCCATCGCTCGCACGTGAACGAGACGGTCTTGCAGGAAGGCGGGAAGCTCCTCGTCCTTCGCCCACGTCCCGATCGGAGCGATTTCAAAAGTAGGGCGTAAACCGTGGACGAGCAAACAAACGGATTCACCGGTGTCCGTTCGACCGAACAACTCCACGACGGTGAGGGGTTGGGCCGCACCGTCCACCACGGTCTGTGAGGAACGGTAGCGTCCACTCACAATGCCCATGCGTCCTTTCATTTGGCGACCCCAATCAGATTCAGGGTTCCGCCCCATTAGAACCCATCTGCGTGGTTTCATGAACAAACCGGGGGCAACCGCAAAAAAAGGAAGAGCAATCCTTGAAAGCCTCATCACAATGGGTCTTTTTGTCAGGACGGGTGAGCATGAACGAATCTTTCGACTGGGACAGCCTCACGTTTTCACTCACACCAACAGAGACGATGTACCTGACCACGGCCAAAGCCGACGAGCCATGGATGCCGGGTGAATTGCGGCCCTACGGCGACGTCCCAATGTCTCCCGCAGCGGGCGTTCTCAACTACGGTCAGGGATTGTTTGAGGGGATGAAAGCCTACAGGACATCAAAAGACAGGATCGTGTTCTTTCGGCCCGAAGAAAACGCTCGAAGGATGCAACGCGGGGCTGACCGACTGAAAATGCCACCCGTTCCGGAATCCATTTTCGTTGATGCTGTGGAGCAGGTCGTCGCCGCCAACCAGCACTGGGTCCCGCCCTCTGGAAAAGGCGCCATGTACGTCCGACCCCTTTTGATGGGCAGCGGGCCTGTGCTCGGTGTTGCACCGGCACCCTCCTACACCTTCCTCATCTACGTCACACCCGTTGGGCCTTACTTCAAGGGCGGGATGGTGGCCATTGACCTCCTCATTTCCGAGAACCATCACCGAGCCGCACCCGGAGGATCGGGCGGCGTCAAGGCGATCGGCAATTATGCGCCGGGAATGAAGCCCAGCAAAGAAGCCAAGGCGCTGGGCTACGCAGAGGTCATCTACCTCGATGCTGAAACGCATACGGACATCGAGGAAGTGGGAGCAGCGAACTTCTTCTGCGTCAAAGAGAACGTGCTCTACACGCCGGAGCTCACCGGGACAATCCTTCCCGGTATCACCCGCGATTCCATCATTCAACTCGCTCGCCATCGAGGCTACGAAGTCGTCGAAGGCAAGGTTTCCGCTGCGTTTGCCATGGACGCTGACGAGGCCTTCTGTTGCGGCACAGCCGCCGTGATTTCACCCATCGGTTCCATCACACATGACGGCAAGAAAACGGTTTACGGCGACGGTCAGCCGGGGGCCGTGACGGTTGAGCTCTACGACGCTCTGACCGGCATCCAAAACGAAACCGGAGAAGACGTGTTTGGTTGGCTTCACCCGTTACCTTGACGACGGGAGACCAGCGCCCACGCCATGAACAGCGACAGAAGCGTGGCCGCTGTGGAAAGGAACGGGGTGTCTTCACCCTCCGAAACAGCTTGCTCCACCACCTGAGGCGGTGCAGGTTCGACCGTGATTTGACCGGTCATGCCCATGGATTCGTGGGGTTCACAAACAAATTCGTAGGTGCCGTTGCTTCCTGGCTCGAAGGTGTAGGCATAGTCCACCTCGCGGGCCGGCTCACCGGAGTCAAAAACACCGTTGGCTTCCACCGCGTTGTGCGGTAAGGCTTGGCCGCTCCAATAAAACCGAACGGTATCGCCCTCGGTGATGGTCACCTGCGAGGGAGAAAAGCGCAAGTTGGTGCTGTCAACGCTGATCACAACGGTTTCAGGCTCATCGATTTGCGGCTCAATATCGCCTTGAACTCCGCCAGCGAGCAACAAGACGGTCAACAACACCAGAAGGGTTCGCATGTTCAGAAATGACCCTCAAAGGTTATCAATTTCTGTTTTGATTTCAGCGGTTCTTGAAACTCTTTCGTTTCTTGAAACTGCTCCGCTGTTGCGTATTTTTCCGCTGGGATCGAGCCCGGCGGTCCCCGGCTTTGGGCCCGCTGGCGGATTGCTTGACGGCCTCTTGGCGTTGGTTTCTCTGCATCTGACGCCACTGACCGCCGATGAGTTGCAGGACCTCTTCCTTGCTTCCTGCGCCAATGGATTCCTTTGCACCCTTGGCCGAGACCCAAAGGCGACCTTCACGACCGTGCGGGCGACTCGGGTGGGAGGTGTTTTCCTCGCGCTTGATTTTTCGCAGCCCTACGGCACGGGCTGCCATGAACAATCCCTCGAGATCCGGCTTCAGAACGGAAGCGTCCTTTGGTACGCGCCGGCCAGAGCGCCGAGAACGTTTCATGTCAAAATAACCCGGCCAAACACAGAGTCGGTCGGGGTTGTGGTCCATGGTCTCGCCTCATCCGCCGGTCACGGCGTGTTCTCTTGAAGCCGTCGCTCGGCTTCACTCAAGCAAAACGCCGTTGATGACACCGTCTTTGCCGGGTCGTGAGGTGATTCGCACTCGACCTTTGTCGGTGTCGATCACGGCGCCCTTCACGAGGATGTTTCGCCGAACGTAGTTGGGGTCCGAGGCGTTCTCAACCACGCTGTGGATGGTTCCCAAAGTCGTCTTTCCAGTCTTTGGGTTGTTGATGCTGACTTGGTTCGCAGCCATCACTCGAACCATGGTGTTGCCACCGGTTTTGCGGTAGATCTTCCGCTTGGGTTCGCCCACGAGAGCGAATTGCTTCTCCGTAGAGATTTCAGTGGCTCGCTTGCCGCGTGCCTGAACCTTGCGTCCGCCTGATGGTTTGCGTCGTGAAATTCCGTGCCATTGAGCCATGGTGAAGCCTCCTGCGTCGCCACCGACCAGCACGGGCTATATGAAAGCAACCCTCACACACAGCCAACGTCGATTTCGGACAGGCAGTCCCCGTTAACGTCGGTCAATCGGGCCACAACACGGTCGCCCGGGAGAAGTTCGCCCACCCCCTGGGGGGTTCCCGTGAACACCATATCGCCCTCCACAACCGGGGCCCATGCTCGAAGCGATTCAATTTGCTGACGGGGTGTAACCGACATCTCGTGCAGCGGAGTGGACTGCCGGAGCACACCGTTGACCTCCAGCGAGAGGTGGAGTCCGCGTTCCGATTCGACAAGCGCCTCCCATGTCCCGTCCCACGGCGTCCAAGAACCGACCACGGCGGAAGAGGCGAAGCACTTTGCTTTGGCCCAGGGCAATTGCTCGGCTCGGAGCTCGCGCTGGGCCGCCCGGTCGGTCAAGTCCAAGCCCACCGCAATCGCCACCGGCTCGAGGTTGGCGTTGACCCGCACCACGCACTCCACCTCGTGGTGCACTTCACCGGGGTGTTGACTGACGGGAAGCGGCCCCGTTTGATGAAGGCAGGCCGCCGGTTTGACGAACAAAATCGGTTCCACGGCCGGTTGATTGCCGAGTTCCAAAGCGTGCTTGGAGAAGGTTCGGATGGTGCACCACATCGCCATGGTTACAGCATGCCGTGTCGGTTCATCAAGAGCGCGATGCCCAAGGATGATAGCCTCGTGCCGCGCGTGCGTTGCATGGCCAACGACTGGAGCATCCGTAAGCGCCGACCGGTCCGCCGGAAACACATCGCACCGCTCCTCAAAGTCTTGGAAACCGACCTTGCCATCGATTTGAACGTCGACGGTGCATTCCTTGAAATGGCCGAGTACGGAACGTGGACAATGGTGTTTGTCGACCGCACACCGCTGGTGATCGAACTCCTCGATGAGGACGAGGCACGGTGCGTGTTTCTTACCCTGCGTGGGTTTCTGCAACACATGAATGCGCTGAAGTGGGTGGAGGTCGACCACGGCGCCATTCCCTTTTTGATGAACGGAGCAGATTGCATGGTGGCCGGCGTTCACGGAGCCGAAGCATCGGTTCAAGCCGGGGATTTGGTCTGGATTCGGGACATGACGCACAAACGCCCGCTGGCCCTGGGATGGGCGATGGACGACGCCTCGGCTCTGGTGGAGAACACCAAAGGAAAGGGCATCAAAACCGTTCACTGGGTCGGCGATGAATTGTGGGAAATGGAATGAACAAGGCCCAGAAGAACCCAAATATGGGACGAACCTACACAACCCTATGATGCGATTGGCCAGCTTCCTCACGGCCCTCTGCTTGCTCTTATCAGCCACAGCCGGTGTTCAGGCCGGAGAAGCTCAAGGCGGCGAAGACGTCAACCCGGGAGACGACGTCCCGTTCACGGTGGTAGAGCGCACAACTCCCTCGCAGGACAGCACGCCATGGTCGCTGAGTGTTGCGCTCGACCAAAACGCTGTGGACAACGGAACGACATTGGAAATCACCACCCAAATCTGCCTCAACAGCGGCATTTGCGACCCACCTGTCAAACAAAGCGTTGAGGTGAGCGAAGACGGCAGCACGTTCAGCACCGAACTCGAACCTCCCACCGACCATTCCTACGTGAACTGGCGCGTCCAAGCGACCTATCCAGACGAATCGACCGAGAATTTCCCCAACGGCGACTGGTACAAAACCTGGTCGTCGTGCTACTACCAAGACGGTGGTTACGAGGGCGTTCACGCTGACGGTGACGGCTGCAACGTCCCGGGAGCGGGTGAAGGAGAGGGCTTCTTGCCCGCAGCTGGCCTGTTGACGGCCTTGATGGCTATGGTTGGCGCCGTCGTGGTCGCGATGCCCCGACGAACATGAATTTAATCGGTTGCCTGATGTTCCACCAGGCGTTCGATGAAGCGACGTTGTTCAGCCGACCATGAGGTCAACAAAACGCTCACCTTGCTTCGTTTCGAGTTCAGTTGGCCCTCTGAAAAGCCAGCGAGCATGAGATCGCTCTGAACCAGTGGGAGACGATCACCGGTGGCGATGAAGCGACAGCCACCGTCCTCAGCGCTGGCGGACCCCCAAGCAAAGTTGAGGGTTGAATCCTCCACGTCCACTTCAATGCCTCCTGCGCGCAAAAAACGCTGGAGGGCTGCCAACAACGCATGGCCGTCCCCCTTTGTTCCGTCGTCAACGCCACCGTAGGCCGAAAGAAAATCCAGCTCCGTATCGTTTTGCTCCATGAGATGGTCAAGGCCGCGGGCGTCGCCTTTCATCAGCCCAACTCCTCAACGGAAAGGCTCGTCCACCCGATCAATCGGCCGTCAGAAGCGTCGGCGAGCAGAGAAAAGGACCGGTCGATTTCTCGATTGAACGTCTCGTCGCCCACCACCACTTCCTCGTTTTCGACCCATGTTCGCTGGAAGTCAACGGTGGTGGCGCCCGACGTATCGAGGAGGTCGCTGAAGTCAATGCCGAAACCTGTTCCGGGGACCACAACAAGGTAGCCCACGCTGGTTGATTCGTGCAGGCCGCTTTGGGTGAACAGCGCCTCGGCGCCGGTTAAGGCCGGGTAGCGTTGCGCTTCCATCAATCGTAACTCAATGTCGTGCAGTGGAAGGGTCTTCGGGATGGAATCTCGGTTGTGCGAAACCGATTCATCGAACGTGCCTTTTCCAATGAATTCGCACGTGAGAGCCCCTGCACTCCCCGAAACGGCAAAGTTCACCCAACCTGCGGTGGTGTCGGAGTCCACCCACGACAGGTTCCACTCGGTTGACGTGCCGTTCTGCTTGCTGACCGCACGCCATACATAACCGTCGTTTTCAAGGGCCGAAACGGCACCTGAAGCTGCGCCGCTGAACTCGCTGATGCAACCCATAGCGAGGTCAAGCGGGTGGTCTCGGACGGTGGAATTATCGGGAAGGTGGGTCTCGTCCACGCCCCAATTCACCAGTTCGTCGTCATCGGGATTGAGTTCATTGGCTTGCGGGCGATTGTCGTAGGTTTTGCCCAATTCAATCGCCTTGATGCCGCGAGAAAGCGTCGTCCGCTCAAACGTGTGATGGAGTTCAAGTTCACCTTCGGGCAACACGGCGTCGACACCGCGCTGTTGCCATGCCGAGCAACTGCTTTGCGATGCGTCGCTGCTGCTGATGGCGACGTCAACCGTTTGCCTAGCCGCCCAAGGGCTTTCTGCATCGAGCCACATCGTCATTGAAGCATATCCAAGGCAGAAATCCCGAATGTCTCGGTGGCTGGCCGTGACCTTCCACATGTTGGTCGAACCGATTTTTTCGGACCCGGTGACGCGCCATTCCCAGCCTGAACTCGTTCCAGTGGCGCCTTTGGTGATGTAATCGTTGCCGAAGAAATCCGCAAGTTCAACCGGTGCTATCACCATGCCCAAACCCGGTGAAAGTTCTTCCAAACCGCCCAGCAATCCCCCCACACCGTACGTGAAGCCCGTGCCTTCGTAAGCCGTACCGGAAAGGGTTGCGGCAAAGTCCAATTCCGTTGCGAGGACCACTTGTTCGCGCAGTTCCCTCCACGTGGTGAGTTTCAAGTCCGCTTGCCCCGTTGTTGAATCAATGGTGGTGTCGGAACATTTCCCGAGGAACTCGTTATGACCGGAGACATCGAACTGGGAGAACGACATGTCGTTCACGCTCTCCACGCCCAACCACGGCAACCCTTGACCTCCACGGACTTTCACCGCACCCAACCGATCGTCGTTGGATTGGGTGGTCAGTTCGAGTCGGGAGCCTTCGGTGATGGAAACCGTGCTGTCACCTTGGAACATCAGCCGAATTTTGCAGTATTCGGGAGGGTCGTCCAAACGGTCGGTGACCAGTTCCACGTATTCCTCGGATGCAAGAAAACTGCCTTCGGTGATCATGTAGTTCATGGAATCGCCGTACCGCAATGAATCGGCGGTGAACGGTTCGAGTTGGTTGTTCATGTAATACCAACCGCCCGCACCGAGCAACACCAGGGTGAGCATCACGGCAATGGTTTGCCGGCGACGTACCATGTCCATCAGCGTCATCGCGCCTTTGCCTGAACCGCTCGACGCCGATGCTGTGGAAGACAAGGTATCGGGAAGCGGAACTTCGCGTTGCTCCCCCGCCGTATCAGAAACATCGTCCTCATCCACCAAGTCCGCTTCCAAAATCTCGGCCTCAAGGACCTCGTCCTCAACGTTGTTTTGAGCGGAAACCTCGACCTGTTCGTCCTCATCTGCGGCCGCAACCGCCGTGGGAAGCGGTACACGCTCCATCGTGTCGTCGTCCTCAAGAGACAACATCACGGGTTCCTCCTCGTCGTTTTCCGTGTTGACGGGGGAGGGTGCTTCGTCCTCGGCCGTGGCCTGGAAGGTTGAGGTTTCCTCGTCAAACACCTCGATGCCCAGGGTTTCCTTGTCCACGCCCGCCTCGAGCAATCGCACGAGCAACTCCGCTTTTTTCCCGGTCGCAGAGAGGTCGTTCAAAACGCAAAGCGCCTTGAGTTTCGCCACCGTGAGGTTGCTCGTTGGCTCCTCTCCCATGGTCTTACCTCGACAAACCGTAGGCCTGATGCCTTTCAAGGCTGGCGTTGATTTGATGGCATTTTGCTTCAAATCCAAAGCCCGGAGCGACCTTCAGCCTTCGTGAGGGACATAGGAGCCGTCAGCGTCTTGGACGTAGACGGTTTGATCGTAGGAGCCGTCGGGTAACTTCCTGAAGAAATAGCCGTTTTCTGCGGGCTCGTACGTTCCCTCATCGCCCACCGAAGCGGGTTGTTCGGGCGCATCGTTGTCGGGTTCTGGAGCGGCTGAGTCTTCCGGGGCATCCGCAGGCGCTTCGCCGGGTGGCCCGGACGGTCCCGTCGATTGGGCGGGCGGTGCACCGGGTGGTCCGCTGGGTCCTGTGGGCGGTGCGCCGCCGGGCCCGGCCGCGATGCGGGCTTTGCTGGCCTCGGAGAGCACCTTGGACTCGGTGGTCTCGTTTTCACCTTCAAGGATCGATCGAAGCACCTTGCCGTGCTTTTGAGCACCAACGAATGCAAAGGCGGAAAGGCCAAGGCACAACAGGCCTAGCGCCCCACCGAAGAACTGGTTCGGGTAGAGTTTGCCCTCCACGCTCATGGCGTGTCCGGACGACGTGATCTTGTCGCCGTTGCCGTCGATGTATTCAGCGATAAGGCAGTACTGCCCCGGGTCGATGTCAAATTCAAAATCGTATGTCCCGTCAGCCAAGACTCGGCTGGTCGCCTCTTGGTATTGATGTTCGTGGGATTCGCCGCCCTTGGCCGTTTGCATCTTTTCACTCACGGATTGCACTTCGGTGCAATCCTCCTGCTGAATAACGTAAACCGCGATGTTGATGGCGGATTGTGCGGGAGGGTCATCGGCCGTCACCGTCAACCGCATGGGGACGTCAAAAGCGTCCTCGCCTTCGAGAGGCAAACCCCAAACCAGACCGATGTCTTTTTCTGCAGACTTGCTAAAGTCATCGAAATCGGCTGAAATAGGCATGGGGAACAGCGCGAAACCGAAGAGGATGGCCGCCACACCGAGGTAGAGAAAGACGTTCCATCGGGCTTTTTTGAGTCGCTCTTTGCGTTCTTCGATGGACATTTCTTCCATCAACTCGTCTTGGTCCTCGTCAACAGCCAGTGCGCCCGCTGCGTCAAGTTCCTCTTCGGTCATGAAAGCCCGACATCCGCCGAGCACTTCAAGACCGCGACCGGAGAATCAGCGCACAATGGGAACCGATGGAACCAAGAACGACGCCATGGGGCCACCCAGCATGGGGCTACGCTTGGCCGTTCTGAGTCGGGGGCCGCGGCTGTACAGCACGCGTCGCATCGTCGAGGAAGCCAAAAAACGGAACCTCGATGTTGAAGTCTGCGACCCGATGAAGTTCTCACTGGTCGTTAATCAGGGCAGCGTCGACGTCCTTCACAAGGGACGGCCCTTTGCCAAGGACGCCATCATTCCCCGAATCGGCCACTCCATCACCCAGCACGGTGTAGCGGTTCTTCGACACATCGAACAGCTTGGCATCTGGACGGCAAACACGGGGCAGGGGATCCTTCAAAGCCGCGACAAACTCAACGCATCGCAAATCCTTGCACGAAACCGAATTCCCGTTCCCAAAACGGTCTACGTGCGGGACATCTTGGACGTTGAACAAGCCATCGAAACCGTTGGCGGTCTTCCCGTGGTGGTCAAAGTCACCCAGGGCACACAGGGCGATGGTGTCTTTTTGCGCCACACCGCATTTGAGGTTCGTAACCTGGTCCAGGGGTTGTTGATGACGGGGAAATCGGTCTTGGTGCAGGAATACATCGCTGAATCCCACGGCAAGGACATTCGCGCTCTGGTGGTGGGAGACAAGGTGGTTGCCTGCATGCGAAGGCGTGCTCGCGGCCGGGAATTCAGGAGCAATTTTCACCTGAACGGCACGGTGGAAAGTGTGGAGCTTCCCGAAGGGTACGCTGAGGCAGCGTGCAGGGCTGCTCGTGTCCTCGGGCTCAACATCGCCGGTGTGGACTTGCTTGAAGGAAACAACGGTCCGCTCGTTTTGGAAGTCAATTCTTCGCCCGGACTTGAAGGCATTGAGAAAGCCAGCGGGGTAAACGTCGCCGGTGCGATCGTCGATTACGTCACGCAAGACACGGCCTTTTCTGAGGTGGACATCAGTCAGCTGCTGAGGACCGTGCCCGGCTCGGGCGTTCTCTCCCTGCAAATGCGAAACCATCCGAAGATGGTCGGAAAACGCCTCAGCGAAGTCTTTGCCTCCGTCCCTGTTTTCGCCCTCTCACGCGGCGATCGTTTGGTTTGGAACCCCGACGAAGAAGTTCAGCTCCGTTACGACGACGTGCTGGTTTGCTACGGGGAATTGACCGAGCTGCGCACCTCCCTTCGCCAGGCCATGCTGGGCGTTCCCAGAGAGGCGCTGATGTTTGACGAACAGGAACACGACGGTGAGCAAACCGAAGGCTAGTCCTTCAGCGAGGTTCAACCGCACCCTCAGGACGAAGGTGTTCGCTCAGACGGCCACAACAGGGACATCCGTGCTCTCCGGACCAGAAGATAGAGTCCAGCCGTTGTGAGGATGCTGGCGGCGATGGGTATCGGCCCCCATAACCATGCGTCAAACCAGCCATCGAAAATGTAGGCGATGGGGTAGAACGGTTCAAGTCCGTAGGCGCCTGAATGCGAGGGAATGTCGGCCAGCACGTGGGAGAGGTAGGCAACGGCTGAGAGTTTGGCTGCACGGCTCCTGCGCCAGAGCGGGAGAAACACGATGGCCCAAAAGAGAAGGCTGTGAGAGAGCAGCCAAACGTGATAGGTCCAGTGGTCGAGGATTTGCGGGTGGTTGACAAAGTCAATTCCCACCGCAAAAGGTATGTCTCGGCCTGCCAACCAACCGAGGTAAGGATGGACCAGGACGACGTTGGTGATGTCAGGTAGCACACCAAACCCGACCCCAATCAGGCGCCGATGCTTGATGTCTTTGGGGGCCATCTCCCCAACGATAAGACCGATGAGAGCGTGCGTAGCGGTGTCCAGTGAAATACCACCCTTATTGGAACGGAGTTGACACCGCCGGCCTATCAATTCCTCTGTACCCTGCGTTCGCTCCGAACCGTTGAACCATCAAGCGTCGCAGAAAAACAAATGAAGAGGCCCTGACAGCCAAAGGTCCAATGTCAATGATCCTGAATGCGGTGCTGGCCCTTGTTGTGTTCGCCGGTGTGTTGTGGCTCCTCTCACCACGCCTCTCCCCGTCAGTGGGTAAGTTTCTCGTGAAAATGGACATGACCAGCCGGCTCAAAAAGGCCGGCCTGACCCAGAAGAGCTTCGTGCTCCCCGACGGGCGCGGCGCTTGGTATTTGGAACGGCCGGGAAATGGACACAGCGACAAAAAACCGCTGGTGGTTCTTCCCGGATTGAGCGTGTCCATGCATTTGATGGGGGCGCAAATCGCTGACCTTCTCACGCACCTTCCCGAACGACGCGTGATCGTCATCGAGCTGCCCTATCACGGTCAACGTGTTTCCCCAAGGAGCGATTTCAACGATCCCGGTCTTGCGCTGAACGCCCTGACCGAGAGCGTGGCAGCGGTGGTTGACAACATTGGAGGACTGGAATCTTTCGACTTGATGGGATACTCCCTTGGAGGGGTTTTGGCCACGAACGTCGCCCTCAAGCATCCCGGTCGTGTCAACAAATTGGTTCTGTTGGCGCCGTATTACTTCAACGAGGCAACCACCGATGCATACAACGCCACCTTTGACGCCGGGCGGTGGCGGCATCTGGCCGCATGGCAGGGCCGAGATGAATTGGAGGCGTGGTTTTACAACTGGCTTGGGCTCATCAAAAGCGACGCCCCTCCGGGTTTCATTTTCAACGGGCTGGCTGCCCTTCGTTCCGAACAGTATCCGGAGGATTACTGGGTCGGATTTTACCAGCAACTCGACCGCGATTGCCGTTCAAGCACCTCGTTTTTGGCCGATAACGGGGTTGCGTTGCGCGGGCTGCAAAGCGACGTGCTTTTGCTTGCTGCATCCGACGACACGATTTGCGATGCGTCAAAACTGACGCAACTTTCGGAGGTCTTCAACCCGGATCGTTGCACCATCCAAACCGTGAATGCTGGCCACTTCTTTGCGCCAAAGGGACGGACCTTGTTTGAGGACAGCGCCGCCCAAATCGGATCGTTCCTGAGCCACTAAAGATGCACGGCGAGACACCGAGAGGCACAATCCCCCTCGTTCATTCGCGAACAATACATCACGTGAAGGTGCTGGACGAAACGAGGCCACCGAAGGTGAGAATTCGGTCTTTTCTTCAGCAGCATCCATCGCAGAGGCAACTTGGGCCGCATGGATCACAGGTACAACATTCGCAAGGCATGGACTTTCCATCGAAAGATAATAAATAAAGGTATTCAGATTATTATGTTTCGTCCAAACATTATCACTGCACAACTCCGGCCCAACGGGGGTGGGACGCTGGAGCAGGTTTGCATCGACAGCCACGCCTAGTGAACCAGCTCAATCACCAAGTCTGATCGGCTGGAAAGTTCCACGTCGCGCTCAAAAGCGATGGAGAAAGGCCCGCCTTCCTCGATGTTCACAAACATTCTCGTGGAGTTTGAGTACGCTCCACCACCGTGGTCAATCTGTTGGGCTGTGACGGCCGTCCAACTTTTGTTGTCAAAATCAATGTGCGTCACGCACTCAAACAGCCCTGGACACTCAAACCACGCATAATAATGGCCCCTGACGTAACTGTCCGTCGTGCGAAAGTCCACACGTGCATAGACGGCTGAACGAATCCAGTCATCGTCTCGGTCTGAATTGTACTGAACCATTTCCCATTCGTAAATGCGGTATTCTTTTCCTTCAACGGTTTGGTTTCCGACCTCACCGTTGAACTGTCCGTAAATACGCTCTTGACATTCTGCCTGATTGTGAACCCAGACCTCTCCGGTTCCAAGACAATTGGAATCCTCACCATCGAACGAGGGCAGGGCCGTGGAGATGATGAGGGTCAGAAGCGGTAGGGCGAACATGGAGAGAACGAACCATGCGCCCTTTCCCCCCAATGCGGAGGGGACGGGCGTTGGCGCAGTTGGCCTGCTTGCCACCTGCTCCGGGGCCTTTACCGCCGGGGGCATATCACCTGCCGGAGGTTCGTCCCCGGGCTGGGGTTCAGCGACCATATCGGACCAAAAGCTGCTCACAGGATCACCCCTTTCCTGGAATTATACGGACATTTTGCCCTGATAAATTATCTGCCGGCATTGGAGGTTCAACGGGCTAGCATGTACAACGGGTCCCCTCGCAGTCTCTGCGGTGCCGTGGGTAGGGACGAATAGGACGGACTGCAACCCCTCGTGAATAGATGTCATGTACACAAGGGTGTTGTGGTGAACCTCTCGTGAGCATAAGCAAA
>Ga0163110_10000726_pt1 | contig 15929 bp, 3 predicted proteins | sample CRUFie1St17metaG_FD_108703 | JGI IMG/M metagenome (GOLD analysis project Ga0163110, IMG submission 108703) | Marine microbial communities from the Costa Rica Dome - CRUD Field 142mm St17 metaG | ecosystem: Environmental > Aquatic > Marine > Oceanic > Photic zone | place: Costa Rica: the Eastern...
ATATGAGTCCAAGTATCCTGAGCAATTGTAGTTGCACCAGAAACTAAGATATCAGAACCATTTACGTTATAGCGAAGTTGACCAGATTCAAGATAGATACGAATTGCTGGTTCGGTTGCAGATGATGCACGGAAATCAAAGATGGTAGCAGTGCTAGAAAGAGCAGCAGAGTTAGCATAGATTTGTGCCTCAATAGCATAATCATTGTTACCAAAGGCATATTCACTATTGCTAGGAATATCAATACGAGCAGTACCGTTTAGATAAAGAGAACCAGTACCAAATTTCTTCTGCAAAGTAGAAATAATTGCTCCACCAGCAGAGATAGGAACATTCAAATCAGTTGCACGTCTTGCAACTTTACCAAGATATACAAAGTTACGAGCATAGTTAGTACCAATAACTTCTGCAGTTGCATTTTCAGTTCTAATAATATCACCAGAGGTTAGTAAACCATCAGGAGTATACTTAGCATTGTTATATGCTAATTTGTAAATTCTAATAGTTTCACCATCAGTCAAATCACCTGCAAGGTTAGAGTAGTTGACAATATTATTTCTAATTTGCTCATTAATAGTAAATGCACCTGTAGCATTTTGATATTCAAGAATAATATTGCTAACTTCTTCAGCATTCGGGAATTTAGTATTAAATTCAATTGTAGAATCTGCAAGATCAGTTAACTGTAACTGAGTTTGAGAAATGTTATCAAGAACAACGTTCTGGAAATCAATACTAGTAATTCTGTTGAATACTAATCCGAAGAAACTAGAACCTTCAGAAATAATAACTTGGTTATTTGCTTCGTTAGTAACGGGGTCTCTGTATGATTGAATACCAATAACTTCTGCAACAATTCCAGACTTACTACCGATAATAATATCACCGATGACAATATCAAAGAGACCAGGAGTTGACTGATAAGTACCAGCAGTTTTACTCAAGACTACAGTGTCGCCAACTTCAATCTCAGTACCAAATACATTGCTGTTAGTAGCATGACCAACAACTGCAGTACCATCAGTACCTCTGTTTGCAGTGACCGTATTACCTACTACATCTACAATAGTAAATCTTTCAGAGTCAATTTGATAAACACCACCAACATCAGGAACAATTGTGATTTGTGCTTGACTATCACCACCAGCGATAGTTACAACATCACCAATTAAATATCCAGTTCCTCTATTTTTAATTTCAACAGTATTAACTGTACCATCTGAATTTGCATCTAATTCAAGAGTCAAACCAGATCCAGATCCTCCAACGGTAGGAATACCTTCAGGAGTATCAATATACAGTGTACCATTTTGAGTAAGATTGATAGTTGCTAACTGATATCCATCAGCAACATCAAATGTATTTCCTGATGCAGACATACCAGAAGGAACTGTGGTAAGAACTACACCATTATTACCTTCAAGGTTAACCTGCTCAACAGTTGCCGCATCTCCTCTCAAGTTTTCAATAGGTTCTTTGAATTGGAAAAGATTTTGTCTTACTACATCAGTGATACTATCAAGAACAGCGTTGAATCCAGTAGCACTACTGAATACATTTTCACCAATTTGGAGAGCATCAGTATTATTTTCATAATAGAAGTCAACTGTAGTCTGACCAACAGCAACAACCCTTACATCAATATCAGAAACAATACCTCTAACAGTACCACCGATCAATGGGAAGATACCTGAGATATTACTCAAGTTCATTCTCTTGATATTTTTGAAATCTAATTGAGTTGTTGCATACTGAACATTTGCAGGAGGTTGAGGAGGAGCAGCAAACACGATGTTGGAACCCTGCACAGTAAACGCCTCACCAGGTGCCTGTACAATACCATTAAGAGTAATAATTAACTGATTAGCATTTGCAATAACTGGTTCAGTTACAACTTGACCATCATCATTCAAATTCTTAACGTTAAGTTCAAAGGAGATTTTTTCTCCATCAAACTGCTGTGAAATATCTTCAATCTTTTGACAAGTAGAAGTCAAAATCTGCTCAGAAGAAGTTAGATTCTTCTGTCTGAAACGAACCTCAGTGTTATCAAAGTCAGTATATACAGGTTCTACAAGAGTAAAGTTTTGTAGATTGGGTACAATAGCAGATTCTGCTAAGTTAACTGACTTGGTAAGTTCAAAAGCAGTAGTTTTATTTTCAATAATACCACTTTCAACTAATCCAAGTTCACCAAATACTTTGAAACCTGCAGGGTGAACATTAGTTGTTAATACATCTCTCCAATCAGTAATAGAAACAGGTGCCTTAACACTGTAAGAGAAGTCCTGATAGAAGTAAGAGTCTTGAATCTTCTGAATAATTTCTGAAGGTTTACCAACATCATCAATAAATCTACCTGGTGTGGTGGTAATAGCACCAACTTCTAGAACGCCTTTTGCGATACTTAAGTTATCAACAGTACCAGATGCTTTAGAAATTGTACCAGTTAGTCTTTCACCTGCGGTGAAATCGCCACTGTAGTTTACAATCTTAAGAATTCTAGGTCCTTCTTGCCATCCATCATTTTCGGAAACGTAACCAAATGCAGTTGCATCCTCTTGATTAATACCTTGATAAACATATTCACCTGCAAGGAAACGACCAGTAATTACGTTTGCTTCTGCAGCACCACCGAAAGAATCGGTCAAGAGAACTTGACGACCATCACCAGCGTTAGTAAAGGATAAGAAGTCACCGATGTTAGCGTTGTCTTGAGTAAGAGCAAGTCTTAATTGATCGTCTTCAAGAGAGTTTGTAATACCAGAAATTGCATAGTAAGTAGTAGTTGTGCTTAATCTACCGAAGGAAGAAATAGGAAGTGCAGGATCAACGCCTGAACCATCATCTACAACCTGTACAGTAACAGGAGCACCGTTAGTAATACCATGTGGGAAGGAGAACTGAAGTAAGTTTAGGTCAAGGTTAACAACATAGTTGAAAGAAGACTTCAGTGTCACAGCGGGTTCTGAAGAATATCCTGAACCAGGATCTTTAACTTCAATTTGATCAATACGCCCGTTTCTAATAGTTGCTTCTGCAGTAGCACCTACACCGCCACCACCAGAGATGATAACAGTAGGAGGTGTAGCATATCCAGAACCTGGATCAGTTACGGTAATACTGTCTAGTATACTTGTACTAGTTAACTGAACGTTAACTGGGAATGTAATCTCAGGACGTAAAGTATAGTCATGAGTATAATCAAAACCAAAGTTATTGTTCTTAAGTTTCTTAATCTTACCAATTTGGTCTGCTTTAACGAATACAGATGCACCAACACCGTTCGGAGGAATGACCACGTTAAGATCTGCACCAGAACCAGCAAGACCAGAACCAAGAATGCCAGGAATTGATTCAATATCAATTGTAGCAGTTGTGTAATTTTTACCAGGATCTGTGACTATTACCTCACTGATCTGACCAGGAATGGTGTTTCCATCATCATCCGTTCCATCTTCAACTGTAATATTAACTTTACCACCCTCACCATCTCCAGAAATATCAATACCAGTATATTCTCCAACAGCATATTCAGTGCCTGGTTCAGCAATATCAACTCTTTCAATTTTTCTGTTAGAAACAATACCCGATATAACTGGAAGTTTCTTATAGAAACCACCACCATTGATGAGACGAATATCACCAATAGGTCCTACAGCTGCCTTAGAAGAAGTAGTATAGGTAACTCTAGATGCAGTTGCATTACTTTCAGTTTCATCAAATAACGGGAACTTAAATATAGTAGCACCAGTAGTAATGGTAGCACCAGCAAGACGAGTGATAGTAAAATCACCGTTGTAAGGAGATCTAATAACATCTAAGTAAGTCCCAACGCCGACAGGAGAATTTGCACCAGTTCTAGAAGGATCAAAGTAGTATGAAATATTTGTAACTTCTGAGTTTACAGTCAACTGAACATAAGGTTCAGGATCAGATCCTGCTCTAATACCTGGCGTACCAACTCTTTGAATAGAGTTGAATGAATATTCAAGTTTGAATAGGTTATCTTTAGAGAACGATAAGAAGTATCCTTCAAGAGAAGGATCTCCAAGCATAAATTGATACTTGTGATTATAGAACATCTGAAGCACTGGATGCTTCGTATAAATGTCAATTGAACTAAACGCTGAGATTGCAGTTGCTGCAACGTTTCTCAACTTAACAGAAATTTCTCTAGAAGAGATTACTTGATCTACAGTAAAAGATCCGTTGAATTCTGCTTCATCATTACCTTCAATAAAGAGATTATCTCCAACTGCCATTCTATGTGCTCTAGCAGTCTTGTAGAATACTCTATCAGTTTGATTAACCGCACTGAGTTGAAGAATCTTTTCAAGGTTAGTATTAAGAGTAATTTGAGTTACAGCAGTAAGACCAGTGATGGTTAACTCACTTCTATCAGCGTTATATGATACTTGAGTATCTGTAGGAGTAATTACACTACCAATAATATAAGGTGAACCTGCAGGAGCAGTATCATCAATTCTTACAGTAAAATCTTCTTGAGCATATGGTTTGAATCTTGCAGATAATCCTCCAGGAATCGTAAAGATAAAAGTACCCTGAGTAGTTGTGAAGGGAACATTGGCAAACTGATATGAAGGAATTTCATTAACTTCACTACCAGAAGATTGAATCTCTCCACTGTTAGCAAATCCTTGCCAAGTTGACTGTTGACCGTATTGTGCAATGAATAGACTTTGATTATCCTTGTCAATAACTGTAGCAACTCCTAAAGTTTGACCAGCAGCATTTAATTGTGAAATCTGAGATCCTACGTCAATATTATAAGTTTGGTTAAGAGAAAGTCTAAGAACATTGTCTGCTTGTGCAGTTTGAGCAACTTCAATATAAAACTTACCATAAGTGGTAGTAGTTGCTTTTACTTTCTTACCACCAAGAGCAGGAATAGTAGCAGTTCTAGAAGACCATACATCACCTAAAGAAGTTAAAGGATCAGTATCAATAACAAGAGAAGAGTTTACATCATTATAATCAAGAACTTGTAGACCTTCAGATGCTAATGTAACTGTAGCCACAGTCATCGGTTGAGTGATGATTGTAGGATAAGTATATGCTGCAGTGGTGAAGTGATACTTAGTAGATGATCCGATAAATGTACCCTGACGAGTAGAATCTACATTTTTATCAGTCTTAATGATAAGAGCAGTGTCATTTACATAATGATAAGTCTTATAATATTCGTTATATTCGGAAGTAGTGTCAGGCACATAATCAGCACCAGCACTGAAGTCTCTTACATTATCAGTAATTCTAAATCCATCAACATCAAATGAACCAGCAGTATCAACTGTAAATCCACTAGATGCACCAGTCCAGTTTGGAGAGTTACCAAGGTAAATCTTGGCAGTAGAAGGAATAGTTAGAGAAGGAAGTGAACCACTACCCACTGCAGTACCATTAGCATAGATGGTAAACAAGTTACCATTCTTAGTCAATGCAATGTGTACATAGTCAATATCGTTAACAATAATATTGTTAGCAGATGAAATAGGAGTTGCAGTTCTCTGAGTGGTTGCCGAAGCATATAACTCAAGTCTCTTATTACTACGATTTAATTGAAGAGTAACACCTGGTTCGTTACCATGACCAATACCAAATAAGGTATGGTGAGAAGATCCTAAACCAGCAAGTCTACTGTCTTGAAGAAGAGCAGTTTCAGTTACAGCAAAGAATCCTTCAATAGTCCAGTTACCATTTGTATTGAAACTATCTCCATAACCCCAGATACCAGTGTTATTCTCAGGATTAATTTCAAAGTGAGTATCAGACCATGCAGATCCGTCATATGCATTGATTCTAAGTCCACGAGCACTTCCCTTACCAGAAGGAGCGCCACTAGCAATATTAGATCCAGTGTAATAGTCACCAATAAGGTTTCTATTAGTCATGTTACCAGTAGTATCTACTGGTTCAGTTTCAGTAGTTGCCTCAAAATCAAATAATCCAACAACTTCATTACGATATGCTTGACCAAGAGTAACTGGGTCACCAGAGTTATCAGATTCAATCGCATTGACATCAAAACCAGTGATATTACGGTTAACACTTAATTTGTTAGTGCTAACGATAGTACCATCATATTTCCACTTAATAATTTCACTCTGTTTTCTAAATGCTTCAGAACTCGCAGTAGATTCGTTGACTTCGTAATTAATTACAATATTATAATTACCAAATACGTCAACGTTACCACCCTGTGTCTTAAGGTTTCTAATAGTTCCATTTGGAGTAATTCTCTTACCCCAAGTAATAGCACCATCAGGAGTTACCTTACCAACAAATACACCAATTGGGTTAGAACCTGAATAAGATGTACCAGAGACAAATAAATCTCCAAATTCATCTAAATCAAAATCAGCATCCCAAAGGTTGTAACTAGTAGTATTGTAGTTCCTTACATTTTCAACTACAAGGGCAAACTGCTGTGCTTCACAAGTAGCAATAGCAAAACTTCTAACAGCACTAGTTGTATCAGGGGCAATTTCTAATAATACATAGAACTTATTATTATCAGGATTATATCTAATTCTTCTTACTTTTTCCGAGTCACTTGGAGTAGAAATCTTTCTCTTTTGCTGAATACCTAAGTTTTCGTTGAATACGATTAAGAATGCATCAAAAGGATTGCTTGAGTTAGTGTTTGTATGTCCACCGATTACCCACTTGTTCTCACCAACTTTACAGATAGAAGATACTTCATCTAAACGAGTAGAACCAGAAATACCAGCAAGTTCCTTCTGGTACTGAATAGTGATGGAAGAACCAGAACTATTCTGGTTAAACTTCATCAAAACAATATCTGGATTGTAGTTAACGTTTAGTGAATTTGGTTTTGTAGTACCAGCAACATATACGTCTAAAGTGCTGCTAGTTTCATCTACAGTAATCGTACTAAAACTGCAGAAAGTATTACCAGCATTAACATTAGGAGATTCAGATCTCGCTTGCTTTTGCCAGACAAGATCACCTGCAGGAGAGTGTTTTGCAATAAAACCTACTCTGTTGCCATACTGATCAACAGTATCACCACAACTATAGATGTCTTTGGTAATATTACTAATATAGACATCTCTAATTACACTATCCTTGAGATTTTGGATACCTGTAATAAAATATTCTGCCTTTTTGAATTCCTGTGGGTGTGAAATGATAAGTTTTGGATTCTCAGTAAATCCATTACCAGATTTAACAATATTAAACGTACTAACAGTACCGTTACTTGTATTAACGATAGGTACGATTTCTGCATGTTGTCCGTCACCATCAATGTCAACACTGATAGGAACATCATCAGTATATCCAGTACCAGTTTGAGTAACGGTAATTGATTCAATACCATTTACAACTTTAACTTTATACTGTCTATTCTCAATAGCATTGTTTGGATCATAATCCATCTGAACTCTGTCACCCACAGAGAGGTCATGTGGAGATGTAGTCTGCACAACACCGTGAGGAACGTCATCAATGAGTTCAGTTACATAAGAACCAACAGTTTTACCTTTAATAGTTTTTACAGTAGCAGAAATACCATAACCTTCAGTATCAGTATTATCAAAGAGTAAACGGTCATCTACCTGATAAGAATCGCCTGGATTCTCAACAACGAATCCATTAACAGCAGCATCCTCAAATTTAGTAATAGTTTCAACTTCAATATCAACCTTAGAGTCAAATCTAACTTTAGGGAAGTAATCAAAGAGTTCTAGTTTATTTTCTTCTAAGAGAGAACCAACATCAGTAAGTTCTTCAGCAGTATTCTCATCAAGTTCTACAGTTGCTTGGAATCCGATAAATTCAATATCAACGATATTTGCAGTAGTAGTTGCACCATTATCATCAGTATAAGAAAAATCTAAACCAATGTACTGATCGTAAGTACCATCAAATGCAGGATTAAAAGTTTCTGAAGAAACAATTCTACCAAGCACGGTAGTAGGAGTAATACCATCTCTTAAAACTTGGAAATTCAAAGCACCAGTGCTTTGTGCAAATTGACCGTTGGTAGTGTTATATGCAGGGATTACATAAGTTTGACCAACTTCCATGGTGATATTGTTGGTATCATAAGTCAAACGGAATACTCTATCGTCTTTTCTGGTAGCAAGACGTTGCATTGGAGTTTCAGAATCACCATCATGATCTGTCTGATAATTGGTGTCAATTGTTCCATCACCATCAGCATCTTCCCAGATAGGATCAAATGTCAACTCTAAACCATCTTCTGTAGTCAGTAAGTCAGCAGTTGCGTTAGGTTGTCTCTCAACATCAATATCAACATTCTCATATGGGTCACGATATCTGATAACACCAGTAGGAATGTTTACCTGAGTTGCAGTAGCAGATAAATTCCATTTATCAACACTAGAGTTAAAGTCAGGACCAATAATATACGGGAATACTGGATTACCTACAGAAGTAGCATCAATACAAACAAAGTAAGCGTAAGTACCTTCAGGAAACTCAGGAGTCTTACCAAAACGACCATTATAACGGTCTAAGTCACCTTGACCGAATGTATACTCATAATCATCAGTGAATGTACCAGCAGGGTCTACAGAAAGAAGAGGACCACCTGTTCTAACTGGAGTTGGATTAGTTTGAGCCTCAAAAACTAATTCTGATTTTAATCTATAACTTGGTTCTAAACGACGAATATTTGAACTCTGGTTAGTAGGATCTGTGTAACCATAAGGACCATAAATTGGGTTACCATCAAATGCCCAACCAATAATAGGAGAGTGTGCAATATTTGAAGTTGCTTCAGTAAGATTGCCTTGAGTATCTTCTAAAAGGTTATCTCCAAGAACAAATCTCAATCTCTTGGGATTAGTAAAGTGTGCATATTCACCACCGTACTGATTATTAAATCCAGAGAACACAGAACCTTGAGCATTGTCAAGAGGTGTATTTACGGCGAGGTTGTAAGTCCAGTCTTGTACAGATGCAGTAAATTTAGCATTTGAACCGACAGAACGTAATATAATAACTGTGGTTCCTGCTTCATAGTTGATTCCTCGGTTTACGATGTTAATACTGGTAACTCTACCAGCATTTTCACCATCAGTATCAATATTTGCTCTAGCAATAGCACCGAATCCATTACCATAGATTTCAACAACTGGAGGAGTAGTATACCCATTACCAGCGTTGATAACAGCAATAGAAATGATACGACCATTTTGTACGATTGCTTGTGCCTGAGCACCTTCTCCAGAACTCAGTGATACTGTGGGTTCTGAGGTATAGTCAGTACCAGCATTAGTAATATTAACAGCAGAAATAGAACCACGGACTTGTGCTTCAGCAGTCGCTCCAGATCCACCTCCACCAACAATAGTAATCTCAGGTTTTGTAGTATATCCTGTACCACCACTGTTAATAAGAATTCTAGATACTTCTTTATTAGTTACGACTGCAGTAGCAGATGCCCCACTACCACCACCTCCAACGATAGAAACAAGAGGAGGATCAGTATAGTTACTACCTTTGTCATTTACTTCAATTGCAGTAATAGAACCATTAATTACAACCTCACCAGTTGCTCCTGTACCATTTCCTCCAGAAATTGTAAGTGCTGGTGGAGATGCAGCGTCGTATGAATCACCCTGCTCAGTGATATTGATTGCGGTAATTTTACCAAATACCTTTTTAAGGTCTGATTTATAAGACCAGATAGATACACCGTTTACCCAAGAACCAATAGGACCTGGTTGAATAGTGTCTTTTGTAGAGATAGTTTGAGAAACCCTAGGGAATCTCATTAATTTACGCTGGTTGCCAGGTATTAACGCCTGACCCGCGAAAGGACCAATCTTGTAGTTAGGTATACCAGAAGCAGCAATGTATACATAATCATCATTAAAGAAGGCGTTTTGAATGTTAGTGGTGTAGATACTAATAACATTGTTGATAGATTCAACATCTGATTTACCCCTGTTAAGGTCAACTGAAATTAGAATATTACCTTGAGGGACAAGTGCTGCTGGTTGTGCAAGTTGATACTTGAATACGGTGGTAGATTCTCTTGATTGTACAAAGTAAGTACCGTTAAAGAGAATCGGGTTCGCACCGTAAATCGTTACCTGGTCACCAACAAGGAGACCGTGAGGATTATTGCAATAAACAGTGGCAGTTTGGTTGTTAACTCCTCCAAACTCAATTCTGTCAACTGATACAAGTTTTTTGACATTGTAGTTCCAAGTATTAAGTAATGGGGTTACTTCTGAAGCACCAAGTTTAGAAACGGTTAATTTATCGCCAGGAAGGTAATAAGTACCGTCGTCAGTCAGAGTAGTATTCTCTGCTTTAATTATACCAACAACTCGTACTAAAACCTCAGTATCTAAACCATAATTAACATAAACATAGAAGTTAGAATTGACTTCAGTAGCAGCATCCCAGTCCTCAACTACATTATTGACCGAACGAGTACATTCAATGAACTGGTTCAAAGATTTCTCTTTGTAACGAATTAGTTCGTTACCAATCATGATTTCACCGTTTCTCTCTGGCCAACCAATGGTAGAGTCAACAGTAATCACACTATCCGTCGTGCTAATAGCTTCAGCAAGTTTTGTTTTATAAGGAATAGTGAAATTCCCGATAATAGTCTCTTCAGACAGAACAAGTTCAAAGATTTCAAGTTCTGAGGTCTTAATGGAGATATAGTTCTCAATCAGAGCTTGAGCATTAGTAATATTGGGGTCAACTTGATCTTGGAACTGTTGTAGCAGACCATCTTGTAAATTTCTAGAATCTCCAGAAACAACAACACAACGAAGGATAGTATCTACCTGCCAACTAGCAGAAGACGGTTTTACAATCTGTTCTTTAGGATATGATACGCTAACATCCTCACCATAGAGGATTTTGAAGAGATAAGCGATAGAACCTGGTGTACCCTTTGAAGAATAGAAGGTACGAATATTTTTAATGACCGTATTGATATTAATCTTATCAAGGTCAATTTTTGGAATGTCTGGAAGATACTGTTCAGTGAACTTGGTAAGCATCTTCTCAATAAAGACACCATCAAGACAAGTTACACTTTGATCAATGCTATGAGCAACGGGATAAGTCTGATTATCGTAAATTACGTTTCCATCTGTATCATAACCAACAATAGAAGAAACACCACGAGAACAACCGACAAATTGTGCTTTAGTGTATTTTGTACCTGCTTCAGTTACACGGAAACCAGTAACCTCTCCAAATCCTACAACAGCAGAAGCATTTGCAGAAGGAGGTCTTTGAATTACGACTTTAGGAGGATTTGCAGGATCATAACCAGTACCAAAGTTGGTAATGTTGATATCAGTAATCTGTCCATTAAAGATTGATGCAGAAGCAAGAGCACCACTACCACCAATATATGCACCAGAAGCATCCTTTCTATTATCCACAATGTAGATAGAAGGAATGTCAACATATCCAGAACCCCCTGAAAGGAGTTCAATGTCAATGACTCTACCAGTAGAGTCTACTGTTACATCTAGGATCTGAGCAGCACCAGGATCAATTACAGCAATCCTAGGAGGAGTAACGTAACCTCTGCCTCGGTTAGTTGCCACAAACCCTGTTACAGTGCCATTTTCTACAGTTACATTAATCTCTGCTTGTACAGGATCAGCACCAGTTGGAGGGTCAATGTATACAGTAGGGGGAACTGTATAACCAGTACCACCAGAAGTAATCGTAAATGTATCTGGATCAAGTGATCCGTTAATATCAATTGAAGGAGTAGAGAACTTACATCCGCCAGGATCTCTAAAAGTTACCCTAGGAGTAAATGTATAGTTACTACCAGAGTTATCAAGATTAATTCCAGTAACTGAACCGTTTTGTACAATTGCAGTTGCTTTAGCAGGAATACCACCAGAAACTGTAGGAACTTCAATATCTACGATAGGTGGGTTAATATCGCTGTAACCAGCACCACCACCGAGTAATGAAAGACTCTTAATACCATTTACAAGAGAATATGCTGCAGCACCACCACCACTTTCGGTAGTTACAATGTCAACTGAGGGGGGATATTGAATCCTATAGTTAGATCCACCATCCTTTACTTTAATACCACTCAGATCACCACTGGCACCGATCTGAGCAACAGCAGTAGCACCACTACCAAAACTACTGATAGGTGCCTCAATAGACGCAATATATGACCTTGCATCTGAAGGAGGTGCATTCTTAAGTTTCAATACTGTATTTGCACCTTCAGTAACTACAGCATAGTCAGTGAAAGGCACTAAAAGGTCGTCCCCAATGATTACATTCAGGTAAACATCAAGAACTGGGTTATATCTATTTCCGCTAACAGTAATATTGTACTCTTTATTAGAAGAGTTAAATTGTGTAGAAATATTGTCTACAAGTTGAATGGGATCTTGTAAGAAACCTTTCAGATAGAAAATAGCAGTCTCTTCAACAGAGTCTGAAGGGTTTGGAGATCTAGGAGCATCGGTAAAGATAATATCAGTACCTGAGATTGTAAAATCAACATTAGGAATCTGATACTTACCAAAAAGACGAATTACAACGTGATCTGCACTAGGAGGAGCAATAGGGTTGTCTTCAGACAGTAATGGGAAGACCCTTTGTACACCATTGAAGGTTAAGTAAGGACTTTGGAGTTCAATCCACTTTTCTCTAAATTCTTCGTAAGATACACCGTCTGTAAGAGAGATTTCTGGAGATTTATCTGCCCTTTCATAGTAAATGATTTCATCACCAATTAAAATACTACCATCATTGTTCAAGAAGTTATCAACACTCTCTACAGTGATAACATCCGAATTTGCAGTAACAGGTTCTAAAAGTGAAGTGGTGCTTCTGATCAAACTAAAGTCATACTTATCAATATCCAAGTAATTTTGGAATTCATTGATAATATTCTGAGGTTGACCTGTTTTTTCCTGTGACTTGTAATAGTATTCAAGAAACTTCTCAAAGGCAGGAAAATCCGACTTAATAAAGTCGGGTAACTGATTGAGAACGTTCTGAGAGACCTTGTTTGGATTACTCGTTGTCATTGAAGTATATTATCGGATCAGAAACAGGCAATATTATTCAAATCACCCGTATTGCCAATTGTAATTGGGGTGATGGTAGCAGGCACTACTGCATACTGTTCAGGTGTCAAATTATTTAGCGGGATTGTAGATGGTGGTTGGGTTCCAATTGGAACAACTGTGATACTTGGTATTGGAAGCGATACAATTGTACCAGGCGTTGCTGGTTTAATATTTGAAACGTTAGTTGGGATAATCTGTACAGGAATAACAGAAGTTGGATCAGAAATTGAAACAGGACCGAAACAAATCTTACCTGATGAGTAATCTACGGTTCCTGCTCCATTATTAGTGTAAATCTTGCTAGAACCACTGTTATAGTATGTACGGAGGTTTCCAAAACCATCATCTTCAAAATACTGAATAACATCGGGTCTATCTGAAGTTACAAACTGACCAGACTTAATAACTGGTTCTTTATAACAAATACCATCTCCACCATTACCATTATCTCCATCTCCACCAGATCCACCACCATCTCCTCCATCATTGGAAGGATTAGAATCGTAGATAGGTGAACCAAAATTGGTGCAATAAGTATCAACAGTATCAGGGTTGACTGTAAGATACCTTAATAGTGTGGTTTGCACTGATGCAGAGTCAATAGAGGTATCAGCAAGACCGACTGCCTTATTATACTTGGATAATGAGAATGTAGATCCGAAATTGTTAATATCTTCCTGTCCCGCAAACTGTTCAATTGCACCTAGAACTAATCCTTGCAATTCCGCGATACTCTTACTTGTTTTAGTAGGATCGTAGAATACAAACAGAGATGTAGGTATATACAGAAACTCTGGGTCAATAATTACAGGTTCAATTGACGCCATGGAGTATTTACGCAAATCTTTTGCGATTTGCAGTTTTGTTGCGTTATTTAGAAGGTTTCCCGTTTTTGTTTTTACTGCAACATACACTTTTCCGTAAACTGGCGGAGAAAGTTCATCTCCTCCAAATGCAATTACGGATTCTGCGTTAGAATACACCTTTTTGGTGATAATTGAGTAATCTTGCGCGGTAACTGCGCGGAGTTGTGTAGTATAATCTCTAGGAGCGGTATATTTGATGGATTCTACTGATTCAGGTACGTCTCCAAGTTGTGAACGCTCATTTACAAATAATTCACCCTCAATGTCAGTAATGTCTCTACCATACTGATCCATCAGTTCTCCAACAAACTCAAATTCATTAATATCATTAGCATCTGCTTCATGAGTCTTTACATATGAGATATTGATAACTTCTCCGTCTTCCAATTTCTTTCCGATAACATCATCACCGAAAGTTAACTCATATCTTGCGTCTTCAGTTTCTGTAAGGAAGTAAACCCTAGAAGATGCGGTAATTTGAGTAATATCCTCACCGAGAACATAAACATCCTCTTGAGTTGACTGTGCATTTGGTTTGACAGTCACTTTGAGTGTAGTTGTATCTACTTTGTCGGTAGGAATTAAATATTTCTGTTTTTTGAAGGATGATACGGTATATCTGTAAGTCAGGATCGTTCCTTCATACGCCACGACTTTATTAAATGTTGCTAATCCGTTAGAATCTGTATTTGCGTTAATATCATCAAGAGTTACAAAGTTATATTCTCCACCAGTCGCTACAATACCTTTTTTCAAAGTTACATACTGAGGATAGACATCATTAAGCAACTCAGATTGAACTGTGAAGGTCAAACAGGTCTTAGATGCCCTAGAAGACCTAGGAGTGTAATTAAGCAGTTTAGAGATGCTTACAACGTTGTCTCTAATAGTAGCAGAAGAGAGGAATGCTTCATTAACAGCCATATTGGCGTTAAAAGCAGAATAGTAAGTATTATAAGCAAGTACATCAATCAGATATGACAGGGTTGCACCTTCAAAGTCAAAATCTGTGAATTCTGGACGAGTCCTCAAGTAATCCTTAATGGATGCCTTGATGGAATTGAAGTCCATCGCTGTAAGATCTGTTGGGATCATGTTATTCCGCTCTTTGTAAGATAAAATCTATAGTTTGTACAAGGGGTTGCCCGACAATCCTATATTCCACATCAACCCTAAGTTCATGGTAATCATCTTGAGCAGTAATATCTACTGCAATAACTTCAATCCTAGGTTCATAATTTCTAAGAGTATCTACAATCTCATCTTTGAGAGTATCTACTGTGAATGGGTCTAAAGGTTCAAAAAGCAATTGATATACCTTTGAACCAACGTCAGGTTGAAATAGTTTCTCACCAGGTGATGTCAAAACCAAGTTTTTCATCGCTTGCTTAATAGCTTGCTGATCCTTCAAGACAATAAGGTCTTTCGTAACTGGATTGCGAAGAAAACTATTCGCTAAATCCTTGAAATTACGAGAAACCTTAAGGTTTTTGGATTTTATTGGTTTTAGTGCCACTAGAAACGTTAGTCAGAGGATTTTTTATCAAATGGTTTACGCTTTTTCGTGTCCTTATTCAAATGGGCATCAGAACGAGGATCTGTAATTAGATATCTTGTTCCGAAGTCCTTATACATCATCTCTGGGACGCAATCTGGACGAATCATGGTAGTTTCTGTTTATTTTGGATAAACAGAACTTTTTGAGAGGTTACTATCTCTTATTTGTATTTATCAGCCTTTTCCTTGTCCGCGATATCTTTTACGAGCCTTATTGCGAGAAGTAGCAGAATACTTGGTATGCTGTCCACCACCTTGACGTGTTTTTTTAGGGCGGCTCTCAATCATTGGAGCGCCAGAAAGACCGACTTTTGCTTTTGCCATTAATTAGGGACCTATCATTACATTTGGGCTACCTTGGGAGATAACCGAGAGGCAAGGAGGACCTAAAGGGTCACCA
>Ga0163110_10000728_pt1 | contig 15890 bp, 21 predicted proteins | sample CRUFie1St17metaG_FD_108703 | JGI IMG/M metagenome (GOLD analysis project Ga0163110, IMG submission 108703) | Marine microbial communities from the Costa Rica Dome - CRUD Field 142mm St17 metaG | ecosystem: Environmental > Aquatic > Marine > Oceanic > Photic zone | place: Costa Rica: the Eastern...
TATATAAAGGAGATCCCAGCAAATCAAGATATGTCCAAGTTCTAGATCACATACCTTTAGGAAATAATAAAGCGAGAGTTATCGTAAGACACTATAGGAAATTTATGAAGAATAAGTTTATGAGAAAATTGGTATTATTCGAAGAAATTCAAAGAAAAACCTTTTATAAAATATTTAATGAAGATTACATGATATTAAAAACGCAAACATATAATTTAAAACTAGATTTATTGAAAAATGACGAAATTAAGCTTTTAGGAGAAGACAAAATGATAAAATATTATTGGAACTGGTACAGAAAATCAGAGGTTAAAGATAATCCTTGGAGGTATAGCAAGAAATTAGAAAATAATATGGATGTTTATGATGAATTAATTTTTAAGTACCCTCCTGAAATTAGTAAACTTGAAATTATTAATAATCTACAAATCATTAAAAAAACCATTATTAGATATGCTTCTCCATTAATTTTATTTTTGATCCTTGTATAAGAATGAGAAAAAATAATAGACCTGCATGGCTTAATTGGCTCTATCTATTAATCTTTATAGGCTCCTCAATTCAATTATTTTTTTTATGGAGTAGTAAATTTTCGTGAATAGTACTTACTGGCTTGAGGCTAGAAATGTTGATTCATATAAAGATGGTTATCAGGTAATAAAAAATTTGAATATTAAATTTAAGATTAAGGAATCAATTATTATCCTAGGACCAAATGGATCAGGTAAATCATCGATAGTAGATTTAATAAATAGAAATTTATATCCAGTTGTAAAAGATAAGAGTAGTTTTAAATTATTTAATAAAGAACTTATTGATATATGGGAACTACGAGAAAAAATAAGTACTGTAAATAATGAAATAAAGAAAAGAATATACCCAAACATTAAGGTTATAGATTTAATAATAAGTGGCTTATATGGCTGTTACAATAAATTAAATAATTCAAATAAAAATGATAAGAACTTAGCAAATGAATTAATAAATAGTATGTCACTTCAAAATATTGCTGAAAAAGAATTTTTTTCTTTGTCAGATGGAGAGAAACAATTTACTCTTATTGCAAGGGCATTAATAAAAAAACCTATTGTCTTAATCTTAGATGAACCAGCTATAAATCTTGATTTAAAATCCCAAATATTTTTGTACGACAAAATTCAAAAATTAATAAATAACAATATTAGTATTTTATTCATTACACATAATATAGATTTTATAAATAAAAATTTTAATAGAGTGATATTTTTAAAAAATGGCTCAATTGTTGAGGATGGAAATCCATCTCAAATTATCAATAGTAAAAATATAAATAATCTTTTTGATGTAAACATAACTCTTAAAGAGAATCAAAATGGATGGGATATATTGAGATGAATCTTATAAATTAACTATTATTAAAAAAATTACAATAATTATTATTAAATATAATAAATTTTTATTTTTATTAATTGAGAAACCTTTATAACTAATTGACGAAGATCCGCATCTTTTACAAACAATTTTTCCTCCTAGAGATCTATCTGAGATAAAATTATTAGAGCCACATCTTAAACATATTTTTTTCATGTTTTTTAAAATGATATATTTTAGATTTTATAAATAAATTATATTCTATTAATAATGTAAAGAATCTCATCAATAACTCATGACTTAATGAGAATGTATTGCAATAACGCATTTTTTCATACATAATTGAAAATAATTCTCATTATAGAAATATATGAATTTCCATAGTTATGGAGAATCAAATACTCAATCTGTAAGAATAATCACTGGTCAATCAGTTCTTATAGATCCTTCCTCTAGGCCAAAAGGTACCTGTCTTGAGGTTGAGAATGGAATTGCAAGAGTTTATTGTCCCTGCGAAGAAACTGAGGGTATGACTTTAGCTTTCCTTCAATCAGGAGATCAACTAAGAACTGACAGATTATGTAGTGAAGGTGTATGTGTAGAGGCTCTAACAGACCTTTCTTTTCATAGTAATGCTGAAATCAGTGATAATTCTGGATTTGATGCTGTAAATGAGTGGACCTTGCAATTGCTTAGAATTAGGCATCTTGGTAATGCAGAGCAAAGGCTTCAAGCTCTTTTTGCTATTTTAGTTAACAGATTGGGCAGAAGATGTGGGCAATGGTGCGAATTGCCATTTAGATTAACCCATGAAAGAATCGGAGAACTTATAGGATCAACCAGAGTTACTTCAACAAGGTTAATTTCAAGGTTGCGTTCTGCAGAATTACTCATAGCTCCTTTAGGAACACAAACTGTAAGCGTTGCGCCATCCTTTATAGAATCTTCACCATTAGAAAGTTAAAGTGATAACGCTTTTAATGAATTCAGAAATTCTTATTCAATCTATGTCAAAAGAGATTGAATTTATTACCAAAAGAATTATGACTATAAAGAAGGGTTTTTATCAAACAAGTAATATTTCTCTGAGAAAAAGATTATCAAACGAATATTTATATCTTTTTGATAAATTTGTAAATTTAAAAGGTAAAGTTTCTTTATTTAAGATTCAAAACAATAATAATATTAGCTATTCATCAATATTGATAGAAAAATATAAAAGATGTGAGAGATTAATTTACCAAAATAATAATTTATTTTTCGTTTAATTCTTTATCAATTATTAATATTGCAGAAGGTTGATTTCCTGAAAATTTAACTTTTCCTGATAGGTAAGCAAATGTATCTTCAGAATTTATTTGATCTTCAACTATGGGATCTAGAAATACATTGGTTCTAATATCTGAAACTCTTTCTGCTATCGAATAAAGTTGTTCTAAAGAAGTCGTTAAATCACTTTCCATTTTAAACGCAAAATTTATAAGATCTTGTATTGAATCCCATTGCTGAATTGGAGAAGGCAAATCTTTTAAATTTATTTTATAACCCCTCGCAATAAGATAGTCTGTAAATCTTTTTACATGGGACAACTCCTCATTAGATTCTTTAAGAAAGAAAGAACTAAAGCCTCTAAGCTCTCTCTCCTTAAACCATAAGGACATTGAAAAATATTGAACATTAGCATTTCTTTCCATAGTTAAGTGCTCAAAAAAATTATCTAATAAACTAATATCAAGTTCTTGCGCAACTGCCCTACCTGAGGGACCATACTTAAGTGACCGATTAAACTGCAGTGAATTTTCAGACATAATTCAACTTATAACTTACTAAATAATACACTATTATGTATAAAATGTGATATTAAATTCAAAAAAAGATACAGCAATATCACATTTATTGCTTGTTCTACTGATTTACAGATTTTTAAATTTATAAAAAAATTGTAGAAATAATTTAATAACCATTTATATTCACTTATAAAAAGGAATTAAATTAAAAACAGTTAATATTTAACTTATTTTATTTTTATAGCTCCCTGGATAAATAAAAAATTCATTATCTTTTTTGGGAAAAACATCGCATTTATCCCCAATAGCAAATTCATTATCACATGATGTCCTAACTCTTAATTCATCATTCCCAATTGATACTTTATAAATATAAAAATCACCCAGAAACTCTTTAGCAATAACTTTTGCTTTTCCATTAATAGATTTTTTTATCGAAATTGATTTTGGAGAAATTGATAAATAACTAATTGTTTTATTTTTTGGGTAATTAGATAATTTTAACTTTCCAAGACAAGTATTTAGATATCTATCCTCAACTTTAATTTTTAATGTATTGTTTCCTAAAATAAATCGACTTACAAAAAGTGTTTTTGGATTATTAATTAATTCAATGGGAGTATCATATTGATGGATAAAAGCATCATTCATAACGGCCACCTTATCGCAAATAGCCATCGCTTCTTCTGGATCATGAGTAACCATTAATCCACTAGCACCAAAGCTTTTTAAAATATTTGGTAATTCGCTTCTCAGTCTTAACCTAACATTTAAATCCAAGCTACAGAATGGTTCATCTAGTAATAAAAATGAAGTACCTGGTGCCAAAGCTCTCGCAATTGCTAATCTTTGTTTTTGACCTCCTGATAATTCATGGGGATAGCGATCTCTTAAAAAATCTATCCCTAAAACTTTTAGTAAGTAATCAATCCTATCTGCTCGATTTTTATCTTTTAAACCAAATTCTGCATTTTCATAAACGTTTAAATGAGGAAACAATGCATAATCTTGAAATACCATCCCAATATTTCTTTTTTCAGGTGGAAGGACAGATACTGGTGATGAAATTAAATTATCATTTAGAAAAATTTCTCCTTTTTGAGGTATTTCAAATCCTGCTATTAATCTTAGTAAAGTTGTCTTTCCACAGCCAGAAGGACCTAATAATCCCAACAATTCCCCCTTTTTTATTCTTAAATCTACAGAATTTAATATCAATTTTGAATTCTTATTCTTATCATATGTATGAGTTAAACTCTTGATTACTAATGCACTATTTTTCACTAATTCTTTAAGTTTACTGCCCTTGTTAAAAATTAGCAGAAAATAATAGTCCTATTAATATTAAGTATCCTTTTATACAACCCAAATCTATTGATTATTAAAATGATTAGAAAAGAAAGAGCACTAATCATTCTAAATGAACTTAACAAGCTCTATCCAGAACCACCTATACCTCTTAACCACAAAAATGCATATACTCTATTAGTAGCCGTTGTTTTAAGTGCTCAATCAACAGATAAGAAAGTAAATGAACTTACTAGAGATTTATTTGAAATAGCAGATACCCCATCTAAAATGGTTGAACTAGGAACCAAAAATATTTATAAATTCATAAAACAATTAGGTTTATCAAAACAAAAATCAAAAAATATATACCTACTATCAAAAATTATTATCGAAGATTTTGATGGCAAGGTGCCTAATACATTTGAAAGCTTAGAATCATTGCCAGGAGTTGGCCATAAAACTGCTTCTGTAATTATGTCACAGGTCTTTAAAGTCCCCTCCTTCCCAGTAGATACTCATATTCATCGTTTATCTCAAAGATGGGGATTAACTAAAGGAGATAATGTTGTACAAACAGAAAAGGATTTAAAAAAAATATTTCCTAGATCAGAGTGGAATAAACTTCATTTGCAAATAATATTTTTTGGGAGGGAGTATTGCACAGCCAGAGGTTGTGATGGGACAAAATGTTTTATGTGTAAAAAGTTATATCCAAATAGAAAAAAGAAATTTATAACCAAAAAAGCCTGAATCATTTATATTGTCATTAAAAGTATACTCATGAAAATTGCTATTACAGGTGCTTCTGGCAAAACGGGTTTCAGAATTGTTGAAGAGGCTTCAAAAAGTGGATTTGAAATAAAACAAATTGTCAGGAAGACCTCAGTTATTTCTAAGGAATTAGAAAAACATGAAATCGTAAAATTATCACTAGAAAACAAACAAAAATTAGATGATTCACTAAAAGGTATAGATGCATTAATTATTGCAACAGGAGCGAGGGCCTCCATAGATTTGACAGGTCCTGCTAGGGTTGATGCTCTTGGAGTTTATAGGCAACTAGAGAGTTGCAAAAGAGTAGGAATTAAAAGAGTAATACTTGTTAGCTCTCTATGTACAGGTAAATTTTTACACCCATTAAACCTTTTTGGATTAATTTTAATTTGGAAAAAAGTTGGTGAAAATTTTTTGAAAAGTTCATATTTTGATTGGACTATCATCAGACCAGGAGGATTAAAAGAGGATGAAACCATAGATGATCAAAATATTTTATATTCAAAAACAGATACCCAAACTGAAGGATCAATTCCTAGAAGATTAGTTGCAAAATGTTGCATAGATGCATTAAAAAATAAAGACTCTATTAATAAAATTATAGAAATTACTAGTTCCAAAGCCTATAAAAAAGTTGCATTCGAAAAAGCTATACAAAGTATTTGAATAATGTAAAATAAAAGAAAATATTATGTTAAATGAAGATAAATTCAAAAATCGATGCTCTCCAATTAATGCTTACAGACTTACGAACTAGAAATGAACCTATTAGACATAAAGCAGCTTTTAAAGGATGCCAACCTGAATTCCAAGCTTTAGTAGCAAGATTAATAAGTCAATTGGAAAATGAATTAGAGGTAGAAAAAAAGTTAGAAAGAGATTTTTAAATAAACAAACTTTAGATACAAGGGTTGAATATAAATAATAATATTTTAAAGTAAAAAAATAGTAGGAATTAGTATTAATAAGAATTTTAGTATGAAAAATTTACCTAATTACATAACATCCATAAGATTAATTTTTTCAATCCCATTGATAATTTTCCTAGAAACTAATAACACTTTTTTTGTTTGGTTAATAATACTGTTTGGTGGCATTACAGATTATTTAGATGGATATTTAGCTAGAAAACTTAAGCTCAAAACTAAAATTGGTGCGATATTAGATCCTCTTGCTGATAAGGTTTTTATAATTATTCCATTTATTTGGCTTTGTAAATATGAAATAATACCATTTTGGTCATTATCAATACTCTTGATAAGAGAATTTATTGTTGCAACATACAGAGGAATGCAGGTAAATGGTTTGCCATCATTAGTAATTGGGAAATATAAGACTTTTCTACAATTTATATCATTAGTTATATTATTTTCAAACTTTAACCAATTTCATATACATAATATAGGGCTGATAATGTATTGGATCAGTTTTGCATTAACAATATTTTCTTTGTTCTATTATTTAAAAATTAAATAAATCATTATCTGAATCAAAATTAAAAGAATCGTTTGATTTATATTTAAAATCATTTAGAAAACTATTTTTCAAACCATTAATAAGATTATATTTTGGTTCCCAATCTAAATCTTCTTTTATCTTAGAAATTGATGTTTGATAATGATTTAATCTTATTGGAAAGCTCTTTCTAGATTTGCGATCAAGCTTTCTATGATCAAATGAAATTAAATTAATATTATTCCTATCTATATTGCAAACATCAGCACAAATCATAATAAGGCCTTTTATGGTAATACCTCTATCACCTGAGCAATTATAAATATTATTCTTAGTATTTATATGACTTAAGCATTTAATCATTGCATCTGTTAGATCAGATACATGACCTAATTGAGTTATTAAAGATCCATCTAGGGGAATAGGAATTTCTTTAGAACTTACTATCCTTTCGAAAAACCAATTTTCAATTTTATTATAATTTCCAGGACCATATATGTATGTAGGTCTAAAACTCGTAAAAGGAATTTTGTTATCAATTAACCATTTTTCAGTTTCGTATTTCCCTTTATGTCGACTATCTTCATCAATTGGATCTTTTTCATTTATGGGTAGTTCTTGGCTCTCTTTATAAACACCTGCTGAGCTTACATAAACGTATCTATCAAAATTATGTTTTATATTATCTATTAAAAACTTTGTTTGATAAAGTTCACGCCCTGATATGTCAAAGATAACATCATAGTTTATATTTTTTAAATTTAATATGCTCTTTATATCATTCCTATCCCCTTTTATTAAATTTGATCCCTTTGGATTAGGATTATTACCTCTAGTAAATATGTCGACATCATGATTTTGTAAGATTAACTTTTGAACCAATGATTTACCAACAAATCTTGTGCCACCCATAACAAGAATTTTCATAATAATAATAATTTAAAATTAAAGAGTAACTTTGATAAATAAGTAATTAAGATAGTACTACGTTTAATGCAATTATTGAAAAGGTATAAAAAATGAAACTAATCCCTGCCATTGATCTTTTAGAAGGAAAATGTGTAAGACTTGTAAAAGGTGATTTCTCTCAAAAAAAAGAATTTGGCAACGATCCTGTAAAACAAGCTAAATTTTGGGAAAAAGAAGGCGCTGAATGCATTCATATTGTTGATTTAGATGCAGCAAAAACAGGAAAACCTCTTAATGATACATCAATAAAGATGATTTCTGAATCCATAAGCATACCTATACAGATTGGAGGAGGAATAAGATCTAAAGAAAGAATTGAACAACTTTTTTCATATGGAATAGACAAAGTAATTATGGGTACATCAGCAATTGAAAATAAAGATTTGGTTAAAGAATTAGCATTAAGTTTCCCAAGAAAGATAATTATTGGAATTGATGCAAATAAAGGTAAAGTCAGTACAAGAGGATGGTTAAAACAGTCTGATACTAATGCGATTGATTTAATAAAAGAATTCTCAAATTATGAAATTGCTAGCTTTATTATTACTGATATCAATACAGACGGTACTCTTGAAGGTACAAATGAAGAATTCATTAGAGAAACTCTGCAAAATACTAATATTCCTGTAATAGCTTCAGGTGGAATTGGTTCATTATCTGATTTAATATCCCTTACAAAGTTTGATAATAGTGGTCTTCATGCAGTAATAGTTGGCAAAGCACTCTATGAGGAGAAATTTACAATAAAAGAAGCAAATGATATTCTTTCTTCAGAAAGATTAATGGATTATCCTATAAAAAATAATCATTATGCTTGAAAATTAATTCAAAATTCAATTGGGACTGGAATTTAGCTGTTTTATTAGTTAATTTAAAATAGAGTTGATTGTCTTTTAATTGAAAACGACTAAAGAAAAATCAATATTAATTATTGCACCTAGTTTAATTGCAGAATCAATATCATTAAAATTAACATCATTAGATAATGATCTAAATATATCATTAGATAGAAATGACCCTAAAATTTCTCCAAGCTTAATAATCTGGAATATTCTTAACTATGAATCTGAAGATTTGATTCGTCTAGAACTTATTAAAATAAAAGAAAAATGGTCAGACTCCAAGATATTAGTAATTTTCTCAATTGAATTTATGAAGGATTATTCACCTTTGCCAAATTTAAATTGTGAAGGAACAATATTAAATCCACAAGTGGAAAAAGTTCTGGATTCGATAAAGATAATATTAGATGGAGGTAGGGTCTTTGATCTCAACGCAAAATACCCTGAAAATTTCAATATTAAAAAAGAATTATCATTTAATCAAAAATTTCTTACATCAGGTCTAAAACAAATTGATAGTGAAATTAATAATATCTTTAGTTATTTAAACTATGAGAACACCCCTAAGCTATATAAATTCATATTAAAAGGCAGATTAAGAGAACTTATTACTGCAAAATCATTACTTATTTTTTTATGGGGAAATACTTTAGAATTAAATTCCAATAATGTATTTTCAGACATTCCAAAATCAGATCTGGAAACTAAAGATAATACTATTTTCATAAAAAATAAAAATTCTTTGGATATATGGGAGATAATATATAGTAGGCTCTTAAAAAAATATAGTTCAATAAAAATTGATATTGATCTTAAAAATCCAGATTTAATACTTACTGGTCTAAAAAAAGAGTATATAAATAAATTGCTTACTAATATACTTAGTGAATTAAATAAGCTTATAAAAAATACCTGTGAAAAAAATGGTGAAGATTTTGATGAAGAAGAATTTATTTCTCTAATCAGTGAACTTAAGAAAAATACTTTAATAAATATTGAAGATTCTTATTTTAGAGTAAAAAAGGATAATGATTCTATTTCACTAAGTAAATTCCTTTCTGAAAATATACCAACTATTGAAGATGACTCTGAATCTCACGAAGTGGAATTATTTTTTAAGCCTATAATTTATAATCAGCCTTTGAATTTTGAAGGAAGAATATTTCCATTATATGAAACTGAATCATTTAAATTAATTGAAGAAATTATTTCCAATTGGGCAATAAGAACATGTAATAATTTAGCCTCTGAAATATTTAATTTATGTTCAATTCATCCAGAATTGAGAGTAAATTTAATTAATAATAAATTACTTTCTACAAGAAACTTTGAAAGATTTAGAAATAATATAAACAACTTTAATCGTTGGCATAACAATATAAAGATGCCAATAAAATTTTATGAAAGCAAGAGAGAATATATTGATATTATTGATAATAAACTAATTAGATTCTATAAAAATGAAAACAGGGAAAAGGATTTAAAAAATCTAGAGTGGTTTCAAAGACAAGTTACACTAGTTATAGAGATAAGGGATGCATTGGCACCTCAACTAGAAATCATAGTTAGATATACAGGTGATGTTGTAGTAACAATTTTAACTAGAGTAGTAGGCAAATCAATAGGTTTAATAGGCAAGGGGATACTACAAGGATTGGGGAGAGCAACCTCTAAATAAACTTTTAAAATGAGATTTCTTAACATTTTTATAATTTGTATAAGCATATTTGTATGCATAAATATTCCTGCATATGGATCAAGAATTTCCGATAGCTACGATGGTAATATTTTTCCTATTTATGCTGGGAATGGATCATTAGTTCCTCCTCAAACCTCGTTAAAAGAATCTATACAAAATAAAAGAGTCTCAATTTTATTCTTTTACTTAGATGATAGTGCTGATAGTAAAGCTTTGGCACCCGTAATTTCTGGCTTAGATCTTATTTGGAAAAATAATATTGATATAATTCCACTTACAACAGATGAATTACAAAATAAAGAGTTTAAGGATCCACTTGAAGAAGGATTTTATTGGAACGGTTACATACCACAGACTGTTATTCTAGATCAGAAAGGTTCAGTTAGATTCGATAAAAATGGTCTTTTAGATTTAGATGAAATAAATAAAATTATTAGTGAAATCAAAGGTATAAAACTAGATGAATCTTCCTTCACTGTTGAGAGTTTTAACGAATACAATAGTCAAATTTCTAAAAAGCCTAATAAAAGAACAAACAATTAAATCGCTATTATGATTTTTATTGAATTTCTATTATTTAGTTTAATTTTTATTTTGATCTTTGATTTATATTTATATTTAAAGCCTAAATCAAAATTAAAAATATTTCCTATCAAATATAATCTATTGACCATAAATAAAAAAAACGAAATCAGATGCGAATTTGAGATTACTAATATTAGTAAATTAAAAGAGACTATGATTCCAAATCTAAATATTGAATTAGACTTTTTTAAAGATGGAAAATTATCATCTATCGATTATGAAACAGAAATGTTAATAAGATTTGATAAATATCAAAAAATTATAAAAAATTATTGGCCTACATTAATTCTTAGATCAAATGAAACTATAAAATTATTTTTGAAGATTAAATTGAAAGACTCCTTATTAATAAGTGAAGATTTTTTATGGCTAAAAATAAATTGGGATAATTATGGACATTTTGGAAACATAAAAAAACAAAATTTATTTTTATTAAATAAACATACTACTTACAGCAATAAAAAAAACATTAAACCAATCAGTGTTAATTCAAATTTAGAAGTCCTACCTATAAAAACAAGTTTACTAAGTGCATTTGATCAACCTGAAGAAATAGTAATAAATTACTGCAGAAAAATAATTAAAGAAAATGATATTTTAGTAATTGGTGAGTCTCCTTTAGCCATAATGCAAGGAAGATATGAAAATTATTTAAATATAGAATATGGCATTTTTGCAAAAATTTTATGTTATTTTTTTCATCCCACAAGTAGTTTAGCAACTGCATGTGGCATGCAAATTTTAATTAACCAAATTGGTTTAACAAGAATAGTAATTTCACTAATATTAGGATTTGTTTTTAAATTTATAGGAATTAAAGGAATATTTTATAGACTTACAAATCCAGAGTCTTCATTAATAGATGATATCAGTGGAACAATAATACCCTATGACAAAACTATAGTTCTTGGACCAAATAATCCAAAATTATTTTGTAAAAAAGTTTCTAAAGCTCTAAAAATAGATATCGCAGTGGCTGATGTAAATGATTTAGGTGGTGTAAAAATCTTGGCTAGTTCAAATAAATCAATAAATCACTTACTAAATATAGCTTTAAAAAGAAATCCAGCTGGCAATGCAGATGAAAAAACTCCTATAGTGATAGTAAGAAGAAAATCTTAAAAATTTTTATGAATCTCAATAAAGATAAAGAATTAATATTCGAGGAATTACATATTAGGCATTTAAAACTTTTAATTGATTTGAAAAATAATAATGAAAATAGTTGGTTTTATAAAATGGCTATTTTAAATACACTTAATGATCTGAGAGTAATTTTAAATTCGTTAGATGGTATAAAAAATAAATGCACAATAGCGATACAAGATAAAAAAATAATCGGTTATGTGCACACTTATCCTTTAAATGAAAAGAAAACATGTTTAAAAATTAATTCCCCTTGTATTATTACTAATGAAATTTCTCTATCAAAAAGAGAACTTATTCTAAAATTAATTCAAAATTCAATTTTTAATACTGACTTTAAAACAGCAAGCTGGGTTATTACTTCAGGAATAAATGATAAAGACTTAATCTCATGTTCTAGAGAGTTGGGCTTTCAACCAATGCAAGAGATAAAACTTTGGGGTAGAGGTAATACCGATTATTTTAACAATGGCTTTATAGATTTAAACATAGAAAGCTTTGTATCAATTAAAAAATCTAATTTAAAAAAATTCTTAAATTTTATACGTTCCAGTGATTCAATAATTTTAAGAAATATTCTAGATCTAGAACAGGAGGATATTTTAAAGAGAAAAAATAAATTCTCTGGAGGAATATTAAAAGATAATAATTTGATTTTGGCCATATTAAAAGATAACAGTTACACAAATAAAAATGTATATTCTCTAATAAGAGGAATAAGTTGGGATGCAAGAATTGAATTGCCTTTAAAAAATATTGTCCAAAAGTTTTTTGTAAAAGATAAAAATATATTAATTAAAACAACTTCTACAGACATTGATTTAGACAATTACCTTAAAAGCATAGGTTTAATTGAAACTAAAAATGAATTAATGCTTGTAAGAAATACTTTTATAAAAAGAGAATTAAAATCTGCTAATAAATTTAATAAATCATTTGAATCGATAATAGAAAAGATTAATCCCCAAGGCAATCCTTATCCATCTCCATCTCCATATCCTTATAAGGGTTAGATGAAATTTATCAAACCAAAACCTAGAAGTGTATTAGCACTTGATATAGGACAAAAAAGAATTGGTTTAGCGTACTCTGATGCTTTAAACATAACGGTTTCTATATTGCCAGCTGTAAAAAGAAGTAATGATTTCTTTGAATTAAATAAAATTAAACATTATATAGATTCCCATAATATTAGAGGAATTATTGCAGGATTACCTCTTGATGAAAAAGGTCATATGACTAACCAAGCCGTTGATTGCAAAACTTATGGAGATTTAGTTTTTAATAAATTAGAACTTCCTTTCGCTTATGTAAATGAGCATAGCTCTACATGGGAGTCTTTAAATAGATTTGGATTAAAAAAAGATAAAACAGGGTTAATAGATAGCTTATCTGCAAAAATAATCTTAGAACAATGGATAATGGAGGGTCCAGAATTGAAAGAATATGTTTTTAATCATCAAGAAAAATACTAAAATAAAAGAGTAAGCAATTTCTACAAATGGAAGAACAAAAAAACCTTGATAAATATGAAGCACCTACACTTTTGCTAAAAGATTCCAATAAAAATGAGCTTTTTTGTTATTTAGAACAAATAGTAGATCTTGAAGGAGAAGAATATGCTCTTTTGACTCCAGTAGATACTCCAGTAACTTTATTTAAAATTGAAGAAAAAGATGAGCCTGTTTTAATTGAAAAGATTGAAAAGAATGAACAAATTCTTAAAAATGCTGATGCTGTTCTTCAAGAGCATGATCTTACCCTAATCAGATCAGCGGTAACTTTGACTGTTTCAGGCGAACTTGAAGAACCAATATATGATGATTTAGAGGAAGAAGATTTTAATGATGATAGTGACACTTATGAACTATTAGTAAACTTTAATGTTCAAAATGAAGAATATGGTTTATATGTACCTTTGGATCCATTTTTCATAGTAGGTAAACTTCAAAGAGATGGTGGAGCTTTATTGATAGAAGATGAAGAATTTGACAAAGTGCAGCCTCTTATAGAATCAGAACTTGAAAAGACAGCCAGATAATTAGTTATGAGTTCATTAACAAAGGCAGATTGGGACTCAAAATTACCTATTTATAAAATATCTCCACAAATGCTTCATAATCAAGGAATAAGATGTCTACTTTTAGATGTTGATGGAACATTATTGGATAGAAATACTAATAAAATCCCAACTGAAGTTAAAAGATGGATTAAAAAATCTAAAAGTTTATTTAAATTATATTTAATTAGCAATAACACCTCAGAAAAACGTATTTCATCTATTGGCAATCAGTTAGGCATATCATATAAATTTAAAGCTCTTAAGCCCTCAAAAAAAATAACCTTAGAAATTATAAATATCATGAATGAAAACAATGAAAATATCGTCATGATTGGTGACAGGATTTTTACAGATATTATCGTAGGTAATAGGTGCAAAATCAAAACAATTCTTGTATCTCGTTTAAATAAAGATGGTTTACCAATAAAAATTAATTTTACTCTAATTTTTGAAAGAATTTTATCTCTCTTGCTTTTTTAAATGGAACTCTGGGTTATTAAAATCGGTACTAGTATAATAAGAGGTACAGAAATTATCTCTACAGAGGAAGTAATTAAAAAATTATGCGATCATATTCACAAGTTTATCTCTAGAGGAAATAAAGTTGCCTTAGTTACAAGCGGGGCCGTTGGTTTAGGTTGTAAAAAACTATCTCTTAAAAAAAGACCCAAAGAATTAAGTCATCTGCAGGCAATGGCCGCAATTGGTCAAGTTAATTTAATGACTTTATATGAGAAAGAGATGAATAAAAAGGGTATTAATGTAGCACAAGTTCTATTAACTAAAACAGATTTTAATACTCGTGCTTCGTTTAAAAATGCCTCAAAAACGCTTAATAAATTAATTAGTTTGGATGTCATACCTATTATTAATGAAAATGACACTGTTGCAAATGAAGAACTTAAATATGGAGATAACGATACATTATCAGCTTTAGTTTCCGTTGCATTAAATGCAAATAAATTAATATTACTAACAGATATTGACAAGCTTTACTCAAAAGATCCAAAGATAAACAATGATGCAAAACCTATTAAAGAAGTTAATAATAATGATCTTAAAAAAATAAAAGAGAATAATATGCATAATTTAAATAATGAATGGGGAACCGGAGGAATTACAACGAAGTTAATAGCTGCTGAAATTGCTACAAAAAGTGGAGTAAAAGTTCAATTAGTCGACGGAAGAAATGAAATTAATATTATTGATGTATTTGATAATAAGAATATCGGAACCATTTTTAATCCTTGTGAAAAACCAATAGGAAATAAAAAAAGCTGGTTATCACACGCAATACAAACTGTTGGAGAAATAATTTTAGATGATGGGGCTTGTTTCGCAATCAAAAATAAAGGGGCTTCTATCTTACTTGTTGGGATTATTCAATTATCAGGTAATTTTTCAGCAAATCAACCTGTAAGAATACTAAATAAAAACAAAAAATTAATCGCAAAGGGTATAACATCCATGAGTAGTGATTCTATAAAAAATATAATGGATAAAAAGAATGAAAATATTCACTCTCAAATAGTTGTTCATCGTGATTTACTAGCACTTTCATAGAATGAATTAATGTTTTTAAAAGAAATAATTAAAAAAATTAAAAATGGCAAATCAGGCTATATCAAATCTCATCTCATAAATGATATAAATATCATTTGTCCTGCCTCTATAGAATTTGCCTCACAAAATCAAATCACTTTTTTGGAGGAAAATAATAATTTAAAAGATAAAATTAAGACAACACAAGCATCTGCAATAATTTTATTTGATAATAAAGAATTACTTCAAATAACTAATAAAAGAAAAATTTCTTCAATAGTAGTTTCTCAGCCCAAAATAGCATTTGCAGAAATACTAAATATTTTTGAAAAAGAAATAACGCCAGAAAGCGGTATAGATAGTTCTGCAAAAATAAATTCAAATTCCAA
>Ga0163110_10000729_pt1 | contig 15877 bp, 14 predicted proteins | sample CRUFie1St17metaG_FD_108703 | JGI IMG/M metagenome (GOLD analysis project Ga0163110, IMG submission 108703) | Marine microbial communities from the Costa Rica Dome - CRUD Field 142mm St17 metaG | ecosystem: Environmental > Aquatic > Marine > Oceanic > Photic zone | place: Costa Rica: the Eastern...
AATATCAAAGGGATTCGTTAGGTAATATTCTTACTCATGGTAATGGAAGTTTAAAAAAAGAAAATAACGACCTTGTATCTGATCTAGATTATACAAGTTTTAAATTATATTTTGAATGGAAAGTTGACACACTGACTAATAGTGGCTTTATGTGGGGAGTGAAGGAGGCTGAAAAATATGAATTCCCTTTTGTAACTGGTCCAGAAATTCAAATAATGGATAATAATTATCCTGACCCTTACAAAGCAGGTAGTCTTCATTCAATGTTATCTCCTACTGTAGATATGACCAAACCTGTTGGAGAGTGGAACTCCTACCTGATTACAATAGATCATAAAAATAATTTTGGAAATGTTGTCTTTAATGGAACACAGGTTGTGAATTTTCCTTTAAGTGGAGAAGAATGGGAATCAATGGTTGCTGGCACAAAATTTGCTAATTGTGATGAGAAGCCTTGGGATAATTGTGAGTTTGGAAAATTCAAAACAGGCAAGATATGTTTACAGGACCATGGTGCAAAGGTGTATTTTAAGAATATAAAAATAAAGGAACTAGAACTCTAAGTTTATGCAAATAAAAAATACAGCAAAAGAATACGACGTTATAATTGTCGGTTCTGGAGCTGGTGGTGGTATGGCCACCAAGATTCTTTCAGAAGCTGGATTATCCGTAGCTGTTGTTGAAGCTGGGCCTTTTTTTGACCCTGCAGATCCCAAGTCAATGACACAATTAAAACCAGCATTTCATTCACCAAGGAGAGGAGGAAGCACTACAAGACATTTTGGAGATTACGATCAAGCATATGGTGGATGGGATATTGAGGGTGAGCCTTATGGTCAAATTGGGGATACAGATTTCAAATGGTTCAGATCAAGAATGCTTGGTGGAAGAACTAATCACTGGGGTAGAATATCACTGAGATTTGGTCCAAACGATTTTAAAAGAAAAAGTATTGATGGATTAGGCGAAAATTGGCCAATTTCATACGATGATATTAAACCATATTATGATAAGGTTGATAAATTAATTGGTGTTTTTGGAACAAAGGAGAATATATATAATGAGCCAGATGGTTTTTTTCTTCCACCACCAAAGCCTCGTTTACATGAATTATTTTACATAAAAGGAGCACGAAAAAGTAATGTTAAGGTAATTCCATCAAGATTATCAGTGTTAACTAAAAGAATTAATAATGAAAGAGGTATTTGTTTTTATTGTGCTGGTTGTGCAAAAAGTTGTAATGTTTACGGAGACTTTTCATCTGGATCATGTTTAATATTTCCTGCTCAAAAGTCGGGAGGTCAAATTGATCTTTATGTCAACTCAATGGTTAGGACTGTTACTACTAACAAAGAAGGAAAAGCTACTGGTGTTTCATTTATAGATAAAGATGAAAATAAAGAATACAAATTAAAGGGTAAAGTTGTTGTTTTAGCTGCCTCTGCCTGCAGTTCTGCAAGAATTTTATTAAACTCCAAATCAAAGGAGCATCCAAATGGATTGGGTAATAGCAGTGACTTAATTGGAAAATACCTTCACGATTCAACAGGTGGAGACATGATGGCTTTTCTTCCTGAACTAATAGATCGAAAAACTTATAATGAGGATGGTGTTGGTGGAATGCATGTCTACTCCCCGTGGTGGCTGGATAATAAAAAATTAGATTTTGCACGTGGATATCACATTGAAGTTTGGGGTGGAATGGGTGCGCCAACATATGGAACTGGTTTTAATGTTAACAGTTTTAATAAGTTTTTTGGGATAAATAAAGCCGGTGGTTATGGGGATGTTTTAAGAGCAGATATGAAAAAGTACTATGGATCAACAATAGGTATTTCAGGTCGTGGAGAGTCTGTAGCACAAAAATCAAATTATTGTGAAATTGATCCTAGTAAAGTTGATAAATATGGTGTCCCAATTTTAAGGTTTAATTATAAATGGACAGACAATGAGATTAAACAAGCCAAGCATATGCAAGATACTTTTGAAGAAATCATACATAATATGGGTGGAATTCCACTTTGGGGAAAACCTGGAAAAGATGCCAATTATGGTCTAAACAAGCCTGGTTGGATCATTCATGAAGTAGGAACAACTAGGATGGGAGATGATCCAAAAAAATCTGTTACAAACCAATTTGAAAGACTTCATGATGTATCTAACGTATATGTAGTTGATGCAGGACCATTTGTATCTCAAGCTGATAAAAATCCAACCTGGACTATCCTTGCCTTAGCAATGCGATCTTCAGAGCATATTGTAGAAGAATTTAAAAAACAAAATTTTTAAAAAATGAAAAGAAGAGATTCAATCAAAACTATGGCATTAGCTTCATTCGGAGCTAGTATGTTTTTGGAATCATGTTATGGCGTGAGTAGAGAGAGAATAACTCGTTCATTAACAAGATATGAATATGGAAGAACACCGGAAGAAACACTTTATGATGACAAGCTTTTTGCTCAAAAGTTTTTTACTAATTATGAATTGGTCACACTAGACAAGTTATGTAATATAATTCTTCCTCCAAATGAATTTGGATCTATTAGAGATGCTGAGGTTGTTCAATTAATTGAATTTATGGCTAAAGATATTCCATCCTATCAAGACCCATTAAGAAAAGGTATTATTTGGATTGATGAAGAAAGCCAATCCCGATTTAATAATCCTTTTATAGATATAGATGAATTAGATCAAAAACAAATCCTTGACGAAATTGCATATTATGACCCAAATTATAATATGAGTGATTTACCAGAACCAGTACAATGGTTTAATTTGGTAAGAAATCTTACCATGACGGGTTATTTTACTGCTGAGGTTGGCATAAAAGAATTGGGTTATAAAGGTAATTTTCCAAATGTTTGGGATGGAGTCCCACAGGATGTTCTTGATCAGTATGGACTTGAGTATGACAAGGAATGGCTTGACAAATTCGTTGACCAATCCAAAAGAAATATCACTGCAGAATGGGATGATGATGGGAATCTATTAACATAGAAAAAAGCCGCTTTTAAGCGGCTTTTTTATTTGTGAAAAGTATTTATTTTTCTTCTAGAACTGCTAGAGCTTTGTCTTTTTCTCCAAGCCAAGAGACTAAAAAGATAAGATCTTCAGATCCTTTATTCTCTGAAAGGTGCCACATATTTGCAACTCCTAAAAAAGCTTTATCACCAGCCTTATATGTTTGAGAAGTGATAATTTTTTTTTCTCCTCCTACATCATCCAGTGAAGTCTCAGAATCATAGTTAACAGTCAATTCACCTTGTACAACATAAGCTATTCCAGTGTATGGATGATAATGCCATGGCGATTGAAAACCAGGAGCCCAACGCTTTATTTGACTAGTAATTGCTGCTTCGCCTGTTGGATAAGAAAAATTTGTTCCTAATGGATCCTCTGTTACACTCGTCATAATATCACCATTTTCAAATGATACCATACTGTTTTTTTGATCAGATTCTGTTGTGAGCGAATCTCCTGAGTTTACAACACATGCACTAAGCAAAAAAATAAACCCTAATAATGTGAAATTTTGAATAAGTTTTTTCATCTCTTTAATATATTTATATAAAAGTATAAAAAAAGCTCCATATGAGGAGCTTTTTTTGTGGTACCTCGCAGAATCGAACTGCGGACACAAGGATTTTCAGTCCTTTGCTCTACCAACTGAGCTAAGGTACCTTTGAAAATTGCAAGAGCAAATATAAAGGTTTTAACTATAAAACTAAAGTTTGAAAAAAACTTGTTTATTTTTACACGTCAAATGATGAATCTTCTCATAGATATTGGAAATACTTTTGTGAAAGTTGCTTTGTATGAAAAACGTAAAGTTGTTAAGGAATTTAAATTCGATGATTTAAAAATTGATAAAATCGTTAACATTATTGAAAAATATAAAGTCGTTAATTCTGCATTATCAAATGTTTCAAATCCTAATCACGAGCTTGAAATTATTTTAAAAAATCAAACCTCTTTTTTTTCTTTCAAAAACGACATGAAAATCCCAATAAACAGTCCATACTCACTCAATGAAGTTGGTGATGATAGACTAGCATTAATTTTAGCAGCGCACGATGAATTCCCAAATGATAATGTATTAGTTATTGATATGGGTACATGTATAACCTATGATTTAAAATCTAGCAATAATGAATATAAAGCAGGAGGAATATCTCCAGGTTTAAAAATGAGAATTAAATCAATTTCAGATGGTGCTTTCAAATTAAATGAGATCAACCCTGAGTATCCTAAAAGTTATATTGCAAGTGATACAAAATCTTCATTGGAAATAGGTGTTGTTTTAGGAATTCAACATGAAATTGAAGGGTTTATTTCAGCATATAGATCTGTTTTCTCAGATTTAAAAGTAGTTATTACGGGTGGAGACTCAAAAATTTTGTCAGGCAAAATAAAAAACACCATCTTTACCAATTCAAACTATATTTTTAAGGGACTAGATTTTCTAATAGAATACAATAAGCAAAATGCATAAAATTTCAATTTTCTTTATTTTAATATCACTTTTTGGATATTCACAAAGATCAAGTTACTCACCATACTCATATTTTGGGGTTGGTGAAACAAATTTTAGTGCTACCGTTGAAAATCAAATGATGGGTGGTAATACTGCTTATTACGACAGTGTCCATCAAAACATGAATAATGCAGCCTCAATGTCTAAACTAAAATTTGTTAACTATTCAATTGGTGTGGATCTTAAAAATACTAGTTATTTATCAGAGTCTAACAATGAAAGTTCTACTGCAGCAGCAATCAATTACATATCAGTTGCAATACCAACAAAAGTTCTTTCATTTTCATTTGGAATTAAACCTAAAACATCTGTTGGTTACCTACTTGAAAATGACGATAAAACACAAACCATTGCAGAGTTAAATAGATTTACAGGTAGCGGTGGCATTAGTAATGCATTTGTTTCTATTGGTTTTGAGTTATTCAAAAACTGGGGAATCGGCGTGTCAAGCTCTTATGCTTTTGGAAACTTGAATCATTACCACACGAAAATATTAGAAAATATTGAGCTGTATACAAGAGTTTCTAGTGAGTCTTCAGTTAGCGGTTTAGATTATAATTTTTCTACCGTTTATCAAAAAACTTTCAACAATAAAACAACATTATACACCAGTATTGTATATCAACCTGAAGCAAATTATAAATCTAAAAATAATCAATCAATAAGTACAATTAACCCAAATGGTAATTTTGGTGGAGATTCCGAAATAATTGATCTATCAGCAATTGGTTTAGATGAAACCAATGTTAAGATTCCAAGTAGTTTAAGTTTTGGTTTGGGACTTGGAGAGGATAAAAAATGGTACTTTGGTTTAAATTATTTAAAAACAGACGAGGGAGGATTTAAGAATGAATTAATGGCTTTGGATAATGTTGAGTTCAAATCTTCACAAACTTTTTCTGTTGGAGGGTTTTATCTTCCAAAGTATGATTCTTTCACAAATTACTTTAAAACAATCACATATCGAGTTGGTCTAAGGTATAAGAATGGAGGATTATATGTAAATGATCAGCAAATTAACGAGATTGGATTGAATTTTGGGTTTGGCATACCTCTTGCAGGTATTTCTAGCGCAAACCTAGGTTTTGAATTTGGACAAAGGGGGACTAAAAAAGCCAGTTTAATAAAAGAAAATTTTTTTAGTATTCGACTTGGGGTCTCCTTAAATGATTTATGGTTTATCCGTAGTTTGTACAACTAATTTTAATTTATGAAAAAGATATTAGCGATTTTATTCATCATCTCATCAATAAATGTTTTTTCTCAATCATCAGAAGATTGCTTATCTAACTTATCAATTTTTGCTGAGTACTATAAAGTAAAAAATTACGATTCTGCATACGAACCTTGGATGCAAGTTAGAAATGATTGTCCTAAAATGAATGTCGCTATATATACATATGGTAAAAGAATGTTAGAGAGTTTTATTAAGGAAAATAAAAGTAAAGGGGTAGATGGCGAAGCTGATGTTATTAAATATCAAAATGATTTATTAAAATTATACGATGAGTGGTTGGAAAACTTTCCTCAGTATAAAGGAAGAACAATAATTGGTGAAATCATTTCTAACAAAGCTCAAGCTATGGTTGATTACAAGTTAGCTTCAAATCAAGAAATTTATAATGTCTTTGATAAGGCTTATAATGAAGATAGAGCTAGCTTTGACGATCCTAAACCACTCTATAATTATTTTAAAGTTTATTTTCAGTTGTATAAAGATGGAGGGGTTAGTATGGAAAATATATTTGATAAATATGAGGAAATTTCAGAACGCTTTGAAGAAGTTATTGATGGCTATGCAAAACAATTAGATAAAATAATTAAAAAAGAAGACGCAGGGGAGTCTTTGAGTTCTCGTGAAAAATCAAATAAAAGAGCTTTTGGAATAAATTCAAATGCATCTTCAACGTACTTAAGAAATCTTAATGCTATTATTGCAAAAGAATCAACATGTGAAAATCTTATTCCTTTGTATAGGAAGAATTTAGAAGAAAATAAATCTGACCCTGTGTGGTTAAATAGAGCTGCTAGTAGAATGGATAGTAAGGATTGTTCAGATGATCCTCTTTTTGTTGAGTTAGTAGAACTATTACATAATTTAAATCCATCTGCTAACTCCGCTTATTATTTAGGTCTATTAAATGATAAAAAAGGAAATAATTCAGAGGCGCTAAGATTTTATAATGAATCAATAGATTTAGAGACTGATAATATTAAAAAAGCTAGAATTTCTTATAAGATTGCTACTAAATTTAAAGCTACCAAACAATATTCTAAATCAAGACAATATGCGCGCTCTGCATTAGATTTCCAACCATCAATGGGTAGAGCTTACTTATTAATATCAAACTTATACGCTGCAAGTGCTAATAATTGTGGTTCAAGTCAATTTGATAAAAGAGCTGTTTACTGGCTTGCTGCTAAAGAAGCTAGAAAAGCAGCTTCTGTAGATCCATCAATAAAGAGGACAGCAGAAAAAACGGCTGAAAGTTATGAAGGCAGAGCACCAACAAAAACAGATATTTTTACAGAAGGAAATGCAGGGAAAGTAATTTCGTTTAACTGTTGGATTGGACTCTCAGTAACTGTTCCTTCCCTTTAAATTTTGAAAAGGTTTTACAATATTTATCTAATTTCATTAGTCTTTTTCTCATGTGAGAGTAATTTTAATGAGATAAAACAGATTAATAAAAATTATAAAATTCCAGTTGGTATAACAGACAACTTTATTTTAAAGTATTCAGATTCTGCAAATATTAAAGCCGTACTGGAGTCTCCAAAAAATTATGATTATACTAATCAATTATTTCCATACTCCGAATTTCCTGACGGTCTCAAAATAGAATTTTTTGATCCAAATGATGGAAATACGATAGTAAGCTCTGATTATGGTATTGTATATTACGAAACCAAAATTGTTAGTCTGGAAGGTAATGTAAAAATTCTTTCAGCTGATGGCTCTTCTATTTTATCACCTCAAATATATTGGGATCCTGATGAGGAATGGTTATTTACAGAGGAAAATATAGTATTTTCAGGAAAAGATTATAATATTAGAGCCAGTAAACTTGATGCTGACAGATCATTTAAATTATTGAAAACTGGTCAGTTAAATGGAAATTTTTTATTTGAAGATAATTAATCATGAAATATTACAAGATATCAGAATATTTATACTTAGCTATTGGATCAGTAATTTTAGTTGATCTAATTTTTTTTAAAGAGTCAATTTTTGAAAACCCACTACTAGTACTTTTTTGTGTACTTTCTTTTGGAATGTATTTTTTTAGAAGATATTTCAGAACTAAATTTAACAAAAGGAACAAAGATTAATAAAGTTAAGTTGTTGATTCTTTAACTAATATTTGTATTTTCGTTACCCAATTTTTGAGTTATGGCAATTTTAGGAAATCTTAGAAAAAATTCTTTCGTGTTGATCGCTGTTATTGGAATGGCATTATTTGCATTTGTTATTGCTGGTGTTTTTGATGGTAGTGGCTTCCAATCCCCAGATCCCATTGGTAAGGTGAATGGTGAAGAGCTATCTATAACAGATTTCAGAAATCAAATGGATCTATTAAAAAAGTCTTACAATTTTAATGATCTCCAAGCTCTAACTACCGCATGGGATGAGTCAATTAGAACTAAGTTATTAGAGCAGCAAATTGATGAATTAGGTATTGGATCTTCAATAGATCATCTTGAATTTTTCTTATCTCAAAGCCCTAGCTTTAGTTCTGATGAACGCTTTGTAAATGACGCAGGACAGTTTGATATAAATAAATTTTCAAATTTTATTTCCGAGATTAAAGAAATAAATCCTCAATCGTATCTTCAGTGGAGTAGTCAAGAAAATCAGTTTAACGAACAAATAAAAGTTAATACATATTTTAATCTTGTTGCAAGTGGATTAAATTCCACATTTTATCAAGGTAAAAATCAATATTTAAATTCAAACTCAATAGCTGACATATCATTTGTCAAAATCCCATATTCCTCAATCAGTGATTCATTAGTTTCAGTAAAAAACTCTGAAATATCAAAATATATCAAAGAAAACCCTGGTGATTTTGAACAAAAATCAACTAGAGATATTAGTTATGTTACTTTTACTGAATCCCCTTCAAATCAAGATGAAATGGATTTAAGGAATAAAATGAACAGTTTACTTAATGATAGAAATGAATATAACCAAGTTTCTAAGCTAAACGAAACCCTTCCAGGGTTTTTAACAACAGACGACTTAGAAATTTTTCTTACAGAAAATTCTGATGTTGAATACGATTCCGTTTACAGACCAAAGGGATTTTACAGTTCTGAGCATGCTCAAATGATATTTAATTTAAATAATAATAATACTTATGGGCCATACGTTGATGGAGATTTTCTTAAGATTTCTAAAATGCTCGATAAAAAGAAAAACGGTAATGTGAGAGCAAGTCATATTCTTGTGTCATACAATGGTTCCCAAGGATCTAATCCTCAAATAACTCGAACAAAAAGTGAGGCTCGTACTGAAGCCAATAGAATATTAAGATTAGTAAGATCAAACCCAGACAACTTTTCATCATATGCATTAGAATTCTCTGATGGTCCATCTAAAAATAACGGTGGAGATCTTGGTTTTTTTCAAGAAGGTACCATGGTTAAGCCATTTAATGACTTTGTTTTTACAAATAGAGTAGGTAGAACAGGTTTAGTAGAGACCGATTTTGGTTATCACGTAATCAAGGTTGTTGCCAAAGAAGATGTTGTAAAAGTTGGTACGCTAGCTTTGAGAAATATTCCATCTGAAAGAACAAGTGATTCTATTTTCAATATAGCATCTAAGTTTGAAATTGATTTAGCAAGTACATCAAATATTAATGATACTGCAAAGAATTTAGATTTTGAAGTCAAGTCGTTAAACAGTATAGGAGAATTAGATCATGATCTTCCTGACATGGAGAGTCAAAGAAGATTAGTACAATGGTTATTTAATGAAGAAACCAATATAAATGATTATAAGAGATTTGATTTATCCAGTGGAGGTTATGTAATTGTTCAGTTGACTGAGAAAAATGAAGACGGTTTAATGTCACCTGGCTTGGCATCAATAAGTGTTCTTCCAATTTTAAAAAACAAAAAGAAAGCAAAGATAATTATTGATAAAAACAGAAAATATAAAAGTTTGGAAGAAATAGCTTCAAATAATAATTTAGAAATCAATAATGTTTCAGCTCTTAATCAATCTACACCAATAGTTGCTCAGGCAGGTTTCGAACCGAAAGTTATTGGTACTGCATTTGGATTAGAAATTAATGGCATTTCTTCATTAGTTGAAGGTGAGTCAGGTGTATATATGATTAAACTTAATGCTCTTAAGGATCCTGAAGAAATTGAATCATACTCAGCTTTTGAAAATCAATTAACAAATAAGTTGAGAACAAATCTTGATTTCAATATTATTCAAAGCTTAAAGAATTCTGCTGACATCTCAGATAACAGAAAAGGTTATTATTAGAAAAAATTTTCTTTGTAAGTCCAAAATATGTTCAAATAAAAGAACAGATATATTAGGGACAAACAAAACTTTATACCACTTCCGATCAAAATACCAATCAGTGAACCAAAAGCAGGTTTTAATGATTCAGTCAAATTCTTTTTATTTATCATTTCGCCTGCAATAGCACCAATGAAAGGACCTATTAATAATCCTAGCGGACCTAATATGATTAAAGCTGTCACCAAACCAATCGAAGCACCAATAAGACCCCCTCTTGTTCCTCCTAGTTTTTTTACACCTATAATAGGAACTAAATAATCTAATACAGAAATTATAATAGCAATTATAAATGTTAGGGCTATAAATTGAAAATTAAATTCGACAGCTTTTGTAATATTTAAAATTAATAAACCTAGCCAAGAGCTAATTGGACCCGGTACTATTGGAATAAAACTTCCTACAATTCCAACTAAACAAAAAATAATTCCAATTATAAATAGAATCAAGTCAAACATATAATTTATACAATTTTCGTAATTTCATAATCAGTGAATATTACAAAAATAATATTAATAAGTTTATTAATTTTCTCTTCTTGTCAAAGTAATCTAAATAAAAGATCAACCGATATTAATAGTGAAAAAATTACATGGAGCAGTTCTGATGAGTTTCCCTCTGTTCAAAGTTGTAATGAGCTAATTCAATCTGAACTCATTAAAGAATGTTTTAAAAACTTTTTATCTGATGAAATCTTAAAAAATTTAAATTTATCAAAAGTTTTAATTGATAAACCAGTCAACGATACTGTTAATATTACACTTTTAGTCGATAATAAGGGGAATATCTCTATTATAGATAAAATTGTTCCAGAAAAAATCATTGATGCTATACCTAATTTTAATTTGTTGTTGATCAATTCAATAGATTCACTGCCAATTGTTTTACCAGGAACAAAAACAAGTTTGGGTATTAATGTTAATTCAAAATTTCAATTACCTATCATATTAAAATCACAATAGTTTTGATTAAATCGTCTAAAATCATATTAGGAATAGACCCAGGTACAACTATCATGGGATTTGGATTAATTGAAATAAATGATAAGAAAATGAAACTGCTTGAGCTTAATGAACTTAAATTAATAAAGTTTAAAGATCATTATTTAAGATTAAAATTAATATTCGAGAGAACGATTGATTTAATCGATGAATTTAATCCTGATGAAATCGCAATTGAAGCACCTTTTTTTGGAAAAAATGTACAATCAATGTTAAAATTAGGAAGAGCCCAAGGGGTTGCCATGGCAGCAGGTCTGTCCAGAGAAGTACCAGTTACTGAGTACTCACCTAAAAAAATAAAAATGGCTATAACTGGAAATGGTAATGCCTCTAAAGAACAGGTAGCAAAAATGTTGCAAGGCTTATTTAAAATAAAACAATTACCAAAGAATTTAGATTCAACAGATGGTCTCGCTGCTGCAGTTTGTCATTTTTATAACTCAGATAAGATAGTATCAAATAGTAAATATTCTAGTTGGAATTCATACATAAAAAATAATCCAGAGAAAATTGATTAGATTTTGGCTGGCATTTATATACACATACCATTCTGTAAACAATCTTGTCACTATTGTAATTTTCATTTCTCCACTTCAACAAGGAATATAAATGAGGTTCTTAATGCAATAGAAAATGAAATAGCTCAAAAAGCCTGTGATTCAAAAGAAACTATCTCTACAATTTATTTTGGTGGTGGTACCCCCTCTATTTTAGAAACAAATCAATTAAATTCTATAATAGAGAAAGTTTATAAAGAATTTAAGGTTAAAAATAATCCTGAAATTACAATTGAAGCAAATCCTGATGATTTAAGTGAAGAAAAAATTATCAATTTATCAAATACAGGAATAAATAGATTAAGTGTTGGTGTTCAATCGTTCATAGATAAGGAATTAAAGATAATGAATAGGGCCCATGATGCTGAAAAAGCCTTGAGTTCACTGGAAATATCTAATAAGTATTTTAATAATATATCGATTGATTTAATATACGGTATGCCTGGGTCAACATTGAAATCCTGGGAATATAATTTAGATTTGGTTAATAAACTTGGCGTAAATCATTTATCAGCATACGCTCTCACTGTTGAACCTAAAACCACCTTGGAATCATTTGTGAGAAAGTTAATTATAGATATGCCTAAGGAGGGATTGGTTTATGATCAATATAATTTAATTAATCAAAAACTAAAACCAAATGGATTTATAAATTATGAGGTTTGTAGCTTTGCAAAAGAAAATTTTTTCTCTCAAAATAACTCTGCTTATTGGTTAAGAAAAAAATACATAGGTATTGGTCCATCTGCGCATAGTTTTGATGGCAAAACAAGAAGCTGGAACATATCCAATAATAAAAAATATATCGATCACATAAATGAGGGTAAAAGTTATTTTAAGAGTGAAAAACTGACTACAATTGATCAGTATAATGAGTATGTTATGACCGGTTTTAGAACAATATGGGGTGTATCTACTGATTTTATAGAATCAAACTATAATTCACACTTTAAAAAATATTTTATTGATAAAATTCAAAAACATATAAAAGAAAAACATATCTCAGTTCACGATAATATTTATACTACAACAAATACTGGAAGGTTTTTAGCTGATGGTATTGCAGCTGATCTTTTTTTAATTAATCTAAAATAAATTTATTGATTATAAAATTTATAAAAATTAGCAATTGTCTCAATTCCGTTATAAAAATTAGATAGACCAAAATGTTCGTTGGGTGAATGTATTGCGTCACTATCCAATCCAAATCCCATTAAAATGGTTTTAACACCTAATTCTTTTTCAAATTGTGCAATTATTGGAATTGATCCTCCATCTTTAATTGCAAAAGGTTGCTTGTTAAAAACTGTAAAATAAGCTTTACTAGCAGCTAAATATGCTTTTGAATCTGTAGAAGTTAAATATGGTTGACCACCATGATGTTCATTGATCTTAATTTCCATTCCTTTTGGCGTAATTTTTTTCATGTGTTCGGTAAAAAGATTACTTATTTTTTTCCAGTTTTGATTACTGACTAAACGCATTGAAATTTTAGCATATGCCTTACTAGGTATTACTGTTTTTGAACCTTCATCAGTATAACCTCCCCAAATACCGTTAACGTCTAAACAAGGTCTAATTGATTTTCTTTCCAAAGTATTAAAACCTTTTTCACCTATAACATCTTTTATTTTTAATGAATCTTTAAAATCATTTAAATCAAATGGAACAAGAGAGTCTTTTTTTCTATCCTCATCGCTATAGTTAATAACATCATCATAAAATCCAGGTATTGTAACTTTATGATTTTCGTCATGAAGAGATGTAATCATTTTGGCAAGACTATTTATAGGGTTAGCAACACTTCCACCATAAAGACCTGAATGAAGATCCCTGTTAGGACCAGTTAATTCAACCTCTAAGTATGCTAAACCCCTGAGGCCTACAGTTATTGATGGGGTGGTTTTATTTATCATTCCAGTATCTGAAACAATAATAATATCACAATTTAATTTTTCTTTATTTTCTTTAACAAAGGTTTCTAGATTATCGCTCCCAATCTCTTCCTCACCTTCAATCATAAATTTTACATTACATTTTAATCCACCATTATTATTTAATACTTCAATAGCTTTTAAATGCATGAACATTTGACCTTTATCATCACATGAGCCACGGGCAAATATTGCTCCCTCAGGATGTATTTCTGTTTTTTTGATAGTTGGGTCAAAAGGGTCAGTATCCCATAATTCAATTGGGTCAACGGGTTGAACATCATAATGTCCGTAAACTAATACGGTTGGAAGCTTTTTATCAATAATTTTTTCTGCATATACAATTGGATGTCCTTCAGTTTCACAAATTTCACAATTATCCATTCCTAAGTCTTGAAACTGATTAAATAAGAATTTTGCTGCATTTCTAGTATCATTATTATACTCACTAACTGCACTTACTGACGGTATTTTTATAAGATCAAATAATTCCCCTAAAAACTTCTCTTTATTGTTATTTATGTATTCTTTGTAGTCCATAATATTGTCTATGTAAATTTAGTTAATTTCAATTTTTATACATAAATAAAACATGCCTTTATTTTAATAATCTTGCTTATATTTGAACCCTTTTGCGGGTGTGGTGAAATTGGTAGACACGCTAGACTTAGGATCTAGTGCCTTACGGCTTGGGGGTTCGAGTCCCTTCACCCGCACTTTTAAACCCCGACATCTGTTGGGGTTTATTATTTTCTTTTTACCCAAAGTTCATGCATTGGATCACCTTTACTACTAAATCCAATATGATTCCATTCTTCATTTTTTAGTTTGTAGTCGAATTTTAATTTGGCTCCAACTCTAGAGTTGTCCCTTGAAAAATATTCAATTTTCTCAGTGTATATACCATCTTTTGTTGAATATTTTCCACCACCACTTCCTGAGAACTGAAATGTTTCTGTGTTGAAAGCAATCCATTGAAAATATCCATTAATTAAAAACTTCATCGTTTTTCTTGGTCTATCAAGATTTCTTCTTTGCTCTTTTCCATTTCTAATTCTTCCGACCATTAACCACTTGCCTTGTAGATCATTTTCTTTTAATGAAATTTTCTTCCAGTTTGATTTTTTATTTATTTCAACTTTTGATAAACTATCGTTTCTAAAATTTGAGTTGAATTCTAAATCTACAATAAATCTTTTTCCTTTTTTTTCATAGAATCCACCAATTGTTTTTATGAACTCATTTGAATTAAACTTAAAACTAGTCATTAGAAAATAGTTTTTGTCAATTATTATTCTATTAACTATATCTTTTTCAATGTATGCATAGACTTCATCTTGTGAATATATTGAGATAGTAGAAGTAATTAATATGATTATTAGAGTTATGTTTTTCATGTCTAAATATTTTTTTCAAGAACTGATAAAGTACCTGTTTTACTTTTAATATAATTAGAAATAATTTTTATTTTTTCTAGTAATATATTTTCATTATCAATTAATTTTTCAATTTCTAATTTAAATTCAGTATAATCATTAATGGATGCTACACCCCCCGATTCTACCAATTCTTCTGCTTCAATAAAACCACTATAATTTTTACCAATAATAACAGGTTTATTATAAATACAAGCTTCTAAAATATTGTGTTGTCCAGAGGATCCCATTCCCCCACCAACATAACTTATATTTGAGTATCTATATATTTTTTTCAAATCACCAATTGTATTTAATATAAGTATATTACCATGTACATTATTATTTGTTAATTCTGAGTAAACAGAATATTTTGAAGGAATATTTCTTTTGATTCTTTCAATGTTGTTTTTTGAAGTATTATGCGGCGCTATAATCCATTTTATTTTTTGTTTTTTTGATTCATTTATGTATTTAAAAATAATCTTTTCATCAACCTCCCACGTACTACCGCAAACAATGCATAAATTATCTCCTTTAAAATTTTCAATTATTTCATTATTGTAATTATCATTTAAATAATCTTTAACTCTTTCTATTTTTAAGCTACCAGAAACAATAACATTATTTATTTTTACTTTGTTTAGTATCTCCTTTGATTCTTTATCTGTTGTAAAGATTTTATGAAATATTTTTAGTTTTCCGAGATATAAAATACTTTGAATACCGCTCAAGTATCTACTATTTTTTTTAAATCTTGATTCTACTAGGAAACATTTGATTTCTCTTTTTTTTATTTCACTTAGAAAATTAGGCCATATTTCTGATCTAATAAAAATTACCAATTGTGGATTTATTGCATCCAAAAATCTTTTTGCATTTGATTTTGTGTCT
>Ga0163110_10000731_pt1 | contig 15871 bp, 16 predicted proteins | sample CRUFie1St17metaG_FD_108703 | JGI IMG/M metagenome (GOLD analysis project Ga0163110, IMG submission 108703) | Marine microbial communities from the Costa Rica Dome - CRUD Field 142mm St17 metaG | ecosystem: Environmental > Aquatic > Marine > Oceanic > Photic zone | place: Costa Rica: the Eastern...
CATTGAAAACAACGGCGCTCCCTGGGCCTTCCCAGCCGGAAGCCGTGGCGATTGGACCCAAGAAGTTTAACCATGAGTTCATTCCACATCCCCACGATGGCCGAAATGACGGCCTCAGGTCAAACCCCCGATGTGCTTTTCTGGGTGGGTTGTGCGGGCAGTTTTGACGACCGCGCCAAACGCATTACCAAAGCCATCGCGCGCATCCTCCACGCCTCCGAAACGTCGTTTGCGGTGCTCGGCCAGGAAGAGTCGTGCACCGGTGATCCGGCCAAACGCGCGGGCAATGAGTTCTTGTACCAGATGCAGGCGGCCCAGAACATCGCCACGCTCAATGGATACGGCATCAAGCGCATCATCACCGGTTGCCCCCACTGCTTCAATGCCCTCAAGAACGAATACCCAGAACTGGGCGGCACCTATGAGGTCCTCCACCACACGCAGTTCATCCGCGAGCTCATCGAAACGGGCAAATTGCGCATGAGCGGCGACACCCCGTTCAAAGGTCGGCGCATCACCTTCCACGATCCGTGCTACCTCGGGCGTTCGAACGGAGAGTACTTGGCGCCGCGCGAGGTCATCGCCAAACTCGACGCTGAACTGCTCGAAATGCGCCGCTGCAAGCAGAACGCCATGTGCTGCGGAGCGGGCGGAGCGCAAATGTTCAAGGAAGCCGAGTCAGGAGACCGCGAGGTGAACCACGCGCGCACCGACCAAGCCCTCGAGACCCAACCTGAAGTCATCGCCACCGGTTGCCCGTTTTGCAACACGATGATGACCGACGGTGTCAAAAACGCAGAACAAGAATCCAACGTCGTCGTCAAGGACATCGCTGAACTCATCGCTGAGGCAGCGGACCTACTCGACGCACCGACCCCCTAATCATACCCCATGTTACTAGAAGGAAAAGTGGCGATCATCACGGGCGCATCCCGTGGAATTGGAAAGGCCATCGCACAAGAATTCGTCAGCCAAGGCGCCAAGGTGGCCTTCACCTACCGTTCGTCGGAGGAGAAAGCACGCGCATTGGAAGCGGAGCTCACGTCAAACGGCGGAACCGTTCGCGGTTTTAAATCCGATGCCGCAGAAATGGACCAAGCGGAAGCGTTGGTCAGCGAAGTTGTCGAGGCCTTTGGCACCGTTGACATCGTCGTCAACAACGCCGGCATCACCGACGACACACTGTTGATGCGCATGAACGAAGAGCAGTGGGACCGCGTCATCAGTGTCAACCTGAAGTCGTGTTTTGCATTGACAAAAGCCGTCATGCGCACCATGCTCAAGGCCCGGGCCGGCAGCATCATCAATGTTAGCTCCGTGGTGGGCGTACAAGGAAACGCCGGCCAAGCGAATTATGCAGCTTCCAAAGCAGGCATCTTGGGCTTTACAAAATCCGTCGCCCTCGAATTGGGCTCACGCAACATCCGCTGCAACGCCATCGCTCCCGGTTTCATTGAAACCGAGATGACCGCCGCCTTGGACGAGGCCACCGTACAAGGCTGGCGCGACGCCATTCCGTTGAAGCGTGGCGGCCAACCCGAAGACGTGGCCCAGCTGTGCACCTTCCTCGCAAGTGACATGAGCTCGTACATCACGGGCCAGACCATTTGCATTGACGGCGGCATGATCACGGTATAAGCCTCCGCATGCCGTCCCTGCCGTTTCAAATCGATCTCCCAAGGGATTGGATCATTGAGGCCGAAGCGTGGCAATGGGTTGCCGTCATCGGCATGGCCGGTGCCATCGCCCTTGGCCTGTATGGATGGAATGCGGGGATTGCCAAGCGCTCCACCGGTCAAGGCCTCCCCGGTTGGGGACGATGGGCCCTGGGGTTGATGCGGTTCTGCACCCTCGGGATCATTGGGTTTCTTCTGTTGGAACCGCTGATTCAATCGGTGGCATACGACGAAGAAAAACCCGTCGCCATCGTGCTCGTCGATGAGAGCGCTTCCGTCTTGGCACGCACCGATGCCACAACCGCCGACACACTCAATGCCTGGTCCGACGCCTTGGTCCAAGACCTGAGCCAACGCGGGCTGGAAGTGGAACGCTACGGTTTTGCTGGCGAATTGCGGCCCATTGTAGAAGGTGACTCTGCTTTCAGCTGGGACGGCGCACAGACCAACCTGAATGCGGCCATCCGCACCCTCGCTCCTCGCATCGAAAACCGCAATGTGGCCGGCATCGTTCTGGCATCCGATGGGCTCATCAACCGCGGTGCCTCACCTGTTTACGGCGTGCAATGGCCGAACCTACCGGTGTGGACCGTTGGATTGGGCGATACCACCGCCGTGCGTGACCGGTGGATCAATACCGTGAACCACAATGCCGTGGCCTACCTCGGAAACGCCTTTCCGGTGCAAGCATTCGTGGAATCCCAAGGCATGGAAGGCCAAACGGGAAAACTGGACGTCATCCACAACGGCAGCATCGTCGCGAGTGAAACCTGGCGGACCACCGGCTCCTCCGAGCGCACCAAGTTGGAATTCATGCTCACCGCCGAAGCGACGGGACTGCAGAAATATACGCTGCGGGTGGCCCCTACCGAAGGCGAATACGATACCGGCAACAACCAACGAACGCTCTACATCGATGTCTTGGAAAGCCGACGGATCATCGCGTGCGTCGGGGCGGCAGCGCACCCCGATCTCGGCGCACTCCGAATGGCACTGGAGTCGTTGGAGTCCTATGACGTTCGGGCCTTTGACATCGCTTCCTTGCGTGATCCGAACGACCTGACCGACGTGCTGAACCAAGCCGATATCGTCATCGCCCACAACTTATTTGGCAAGCGTTGGGTCGGCATGCAGTGGACCAAACTGCTGGCGATGAACGACCTGCCCGTGTGGTGGCTGGCCGCTGACGCATCCTCGTGGGAAGCGCTCCAAGGCGAAAACGACTTGGGCGTGCAGATGACGGCGTCGGGTAACTTGACCCAGACCCACCGGGCCCGATTGAATCCGGCATTCTCCGCCTTGGAGTGGCCCGAAGGCTTGGCTGAGGTCGTTCGCGAGTGGCCTCCTTTTTTCGGACCATTCGAGCAGGTGACGTGGTCGCCGGCCTGGTCAACCCTCGCCTACCGGCAGTTTGGGGATGTCGAAACCAACGATGCATTTTGGGGGTTGCGGGATGCTTCCAGCGGCTCCAAGCAAATCCTGAGCATTGGAGAAGGCCTGTGGCGTTGGCGCATGCGCAATTTTGCCCAATCCCAAAGCCACGAGCAGTTTGACACCTTCATTCAACGACAGGTGCAATTCCTTGCTGCCGAAGACACACGCAAACGGTTGGTGGTTCAAACCGAAAAACGCATCGGTGCGGACCAGCGCATGCAGTTCTCAGGACAGGCATTCGACGCTGCCTGGACGCCCATGCGCGATGCCACCATTGAATTGAAACTCACCGACGACGCCGGCCAAGTCTTCACCCGTACCATGCTCCCGGCGACACGCGGATACGCGGCAGACTTGGGGCGCATGCCGGCCGGCACGTACCGGTGGGAGGCCCTGAGCACGTTGGACGGCACCGTATTTGACGATGCGGGAATGATCATCGTCGAAGACGCGCAAATCGAACGCACCCACGCCGCAGCCGACCTGGACGTCTTAGCACAAGTCTCGCAGGCCACGGGCGGAACGTTCATCGGTCACTGGACGGCAACCGCGCCGTCCAAAGCAGGTGCCGCGCTGGCTTCCGAAGGCATCCCGTCGCCGATTCGCCATGAACAAACCCTGTTGAAGGATGCGATTGATTGGCGGTTTTGGTTGCTGCTGGCCCTCGCGCTGCTCACCATTGAGTGGATCGTTCGCCGCCGCAACCTCGGATATTAACGCCCTTTGGGTAGGGCACTCCCGGGGGCTTGCGTAATTTCGGGGCATGGCACAACAACCCAATCCCAAACTGACCCGACGCCTCCTCATTTTGACCTTGGCCTTCGGTCCCATCCTCATCCTGTGGGGATCCCTCACCGTCACCATTCCTTCCGGACACGCCGGTCTGCTCTTCCACACCTTCGGAGACGGCATCGACCCCGAAGAACAGCCGATGAATTCCGGCTTCCACTTCAAGGCCCCGTGGAATAAGGTCTATGAATACGAGATCCGACAGAAGGAGCGCCAGGAAAAACTGGAAGTGCTCAGCTCCAACCTCCTGAAAATCGAAATGGACATGACTGTGTTCTACCAACCGGACTTGAAAAACCTCGGCCTGCTCGAAATTGAGCGCGGCAAGAACTACGAGGAGAAGGTGGTCGTACCGGCCATGCGCTCGGTTTCACGTGAGGTCATTGCCAAGTACCTCCCCGAAGAATTCAACACGACACGCCGCGACGAGATCCAATCCGAAATCGATGAGCGCATGCGCGAAAAGCTCGGCGAAAACTACCTCCAGCTCAACGACGTATTGATTCGCAACATCCGCCTACCGCGTAAGTTGGAAGAAGCCATCGAACGCAAGCTCCAGCAAGAGCAAGAGTCACTTGAATACGAATTCCGCCTGGACAAAGCCGCCAAAGAAGCCGAGCGCATGCGCATCGAAGCCGAGGGCATCCGCGATTACCAAGAAATCGTTTCCCGTGGCATCAGCCAAGAGCTGCTCAAGTGGAAAGGCATCGAAGCGACCTCCGCTTTGGCCAATAGCCAAAACACAAAGGTGGTGGTCATCGGTTCTGCCAAAGACGGCTTGCCGTTGATTTTGGGCGACAACTGATCATCGCACGAATTCATCGCACGTTCCGATAACAAAAAACCCCGCCGAGTGGCGGGGTTTTTTCGTTGGTGAAGCTGATGCAATCAGGCTTCGACCCAAGTTCCTTTTTCCTTGGCCTGTGCAATCGCGGCCTTCAAGCCAATCTTATTGATTGTGCGCATAGCAGACGTCGAAACACGCAACGTAACATACGATCCGTCTTCGGCGTTGTAGAAACGCTTCTTCTGCAAGTTGGGGTAGAATGTGCGCTTGGTGCGACGCTTCGAGTGGGAAACGTTGTTTCCGACCATGACTTTCTTACCAGTGAGTTGACATACGCGGCTCATAGCTTAGCTTTTTTCGGACGGCAAAGAAACGAAAGAAATCCCTTGATTCCAACACCGCCACCCAACTTAATGCGCGTTTCGGGAGCGCGCTGTGCGGAGCACCCAGGCCAAACACTCCAGCACCGTGCGTTGGACGTTGCGACCGCGGTGGCGGCCGAGTTTCAAGCAACGCGCTTCGGTCCCTTCCGGCGTGGCCAAGGCAATCCAGATGGTGCCCACCGGTTTGTCGGGCGTGCCACCGCCGGGACCGGCGATTCCCGACGCCGCGAGCGCGTACGTGGTTCCCATGCGTTCGCGGGCACCCTCGGCCATCGCTGTCACCACCGATTCACTGACGGCGCCGTCCCGTTGGATGTCCGATGCATCCACGCCGAGGACATTGACCTTGACGGCATTGGCATAGGCTACCACGGCGCCCTCAAACACCGCGCTCGAACCGGCCACTGACGTCACGGCAGCAGCCATGGCGCCTCCGGTGCACGATTCCGCAGTCGTCAGCGTCTCTCCCCGTTGCGTCAGCAATTCAACCAACGCCGCCGCCACCGAGGTATCCCCATCGGCCACCACGTGCTCTCCAGCCAGGTTTAAAAACGCCTCCATCGCGGCGTCCACCCGCCGTTGGGCGGCTCCTTCATCGGTTGAAACCGCCGAGAGCCGCACCCGAACCTGACCCGGTGCAGGCAAATAGGCAATGCTCACCCCGTTTTGCGCCAAATCCTCTTCCCACTCGTGTACGATTTTGCTCAAATAGCTCTCACCAATGCCCTGCGTGAGCACCGTGCGGTGGTACCGGGTGGGAAGATCCCATTTGGACAGCACCCGCGGGAGCACCTCCTCTTCCACCAGCCCTTTCATTTCGTAGGGCACCCCGGGCATACTGATCACCACCTGCGATCGACCATCCTGCGAAGCATCAAACCACATGCCCATCGCCGTACCCCGCGGATTGGGCAGGACCGTGCACCCGTCTGGCAGCATCGCTTGGGCTTCATTCACCGGAAGCATGGGCAAGCCACGGCCGTGGAACCAAGCTGAAATGCGCTGCAGCACCTCCTCGTTCATCCGCAGCTCCATCCCGAAGTAATTCGCCAGCGTCTGCTTGGTAATGTCATCCCGCGTCGGCCCCAAACCGCCCGTCATCAAAACCAAGTCCACGCGCGCACGCGCCTCATCCAAGGCGGCCACAATTTCTTCTGCGTCATCCGAAATCGACGTAATCCGATGCAACGCGATGCCATGCGTCGCGAACACCTCCCCCATCCAAGCGGAATTCGTATCCACCGTCTGGCCCAACAACATCTCGTCACCCACCGTGATCACTTCTGCTAGCATGACGCGAAAATAGCATCCGAAATCGGGTACAAAAAAAGTCCCTCACCCGATGGGCAAGGGACTTTCTATCAAATGCTCTTTGCTTTATTGGATTGCCAAACGCACCACGGCTTGGTGATCGCCCTGGGCGATGTTCACCAAGTAGATGCCCGGTGCCCAGTCGCTGGTCTCGATGCGCTCCACCAATGCAGACGTCTGCATGGAGAAAACGCGCTTCCCGGTCATGCTCCACACATCAATCTGGTGCGCGCCCGGGCGGTTGATGACCAATTCCACCTGGTCGTCTGCAGGGTTGGGATACAATGCGATGTCGTTCAAATCGATGGGCTCGGCAACGCCTACCCAATCTTCGTATTCCAATTCGATGCAGTCGCCCAAATCCTCAACCGGAACGCGCAAGTGAACGATGTCATTGATGTCTGCTGGATCTTCGTCACCACGGACGTGCAAACCAGGCTCAAAATCGCGCTGGTAAATGATCTCCAACTGGCCGTTGACGACGTCCGGTGCGATGGATCCGAATACCGCTTCGTAGCCGTCGAAATCTTCGTCCGGAGTCAAATCACAGGCTTCGTCGGCGTTCCACGTCATGCCGCCATCGGTGGAATGCACCAAGAATTGGTGGCGGTAGTTCTGCGCACCGGTGGAGAAGCTTTCCATGATGGCCGAGTATGTGACGTACAGGTTGCCGGCGGCGTCTGATCCAATCGATGGGAACCCTGCGCAACCGACGTAGTACAATGCGATTTCGTCAAAGTCCAATGTTCCGCTCTCGTCGTAGTCGAACGAGTAGCCGATGATTTGAGCGCTGTCCGCCCCCATGGATTCGTTCCAGTACGCCAATCCGTTGGTTCCTGGGAAGTAGCTCGTGGTACCGTCAATGGTGTCCGCGTCCATGTAGTACATGCTGCCGTAGGAAACGTGCACCTGGCCGTACGTATCGATGTGGACGTCGCCGGCGCCGTCGGTGTTGAAGTACTCTTGGAAGAGGCCGTCTCCGTTGTAGTCCTCAGCGAATTCCTCGCCTTCTGGCAATCCCATGTCGGCAACGTACAGGTCGACGGGGAAGTCGATCAACAGCTGCTTTTCCCACGTGTCGCCGTTGTCTTGGGAAATCATGACAAAGGAATCCGCAAAATCATTGAATGCGGCAAACGCTACGGTATTGCCACGGGCGTGGATCGCGTAGGTATCGCCGCTGAAGGCCGCAAAGTTGGAACTATCCAGATCAGCAAAGCTGTAGTCGATGACGTCCCAGGTGTCTCCGCCGTCTTGCGAACGGTAGTAGAGCATCGCACCGTCTTGGCCGTTGTGAACCAAACCGCCATTGGCCGTTGGGGTCGTAACGCAAATGACGTGCAAGCTGTTGCCGTCCTCACCGCCGGCCGCCATACGGGGCCACAACTTACCTACAGCGAGGTCGCTGGGAATGGAGGCTTCGCTCCAAGCACCCGCACCGGCGTCACGCCACGCCATGTGGAGCGGTGTATCGATGCCGGGGTGGCTGACAATCACCTCACGACCACTCGCGGTGTGCACGATGGACGGCCATCCGATGCGGACGGACTCCACACGTTCGTAGGCGATTTCGCCCCAAGCGGTGCCGTCGTAGAAGTTGTAACCAGTTCCACGGTCGCTGAATGGGGTCAATTCAAGGCTCATGGTCCAAGCGGCAGAGACCGCATCTGCTCCACCGGCCATGCGGTCATCAATGGCCGCGTTTGACTGAAGGTCGTATTGGGTGTAGCCGATGACTTGACGCTGAATGACCAGGTCGCGGTTTTGGACGTGTTCGATGTCCGTGTCCGATTGGCCCTGCAACGGTTGCTGCGGACGGTCCGAGAAGTCGGCAATCGCATGGGTTGGCATGGGCGCGGCCACACGCAGTGCTGGCGTGAGCTGGGGCACATCTTCCAACAGGGATTGGCCTCCGGATTGGAGGGATTGTGCAAATCCAGTGAGGGCGATTGCTCCCACCATCAAGAGAACGAGGGTAAAATGCTTCATTTGGGTTGGTTTTGAGGCGAAAAAGTACCCCAAAGAACCCAAAATGTCCAATTCTTACGCCAATACTTGTGGTCAGGCGTTCGGGAAACGCGCTAGCACCGTCTCGCGACCCGTCACAGCGTCCTCCAATTCCACGCAGATTTCGCTTCCAACAGGCAGGAACACGTCGATGCGGGAACCGAATTTGATGAAGCCCACCTCATCGCCCTGGGCGAGGATTTGACCTTCGTTCATGTAGTGGCAAATGCGCCGGGCCACGGCGCCGGCAATTTGACGGAACAACACGGTGCCCCGCTCCCCTTCAATGACATGCGTGGTGCGTTCGTTTTCGATGCTGCTCTTTGGGTGCCAAGCCACGAGGTACTTCCCGGGGTGGTAGCGTGCAGTTTTGACGGTTCCGGCGATGGGCGACCATTGTGCATGCACATTCAACGGGCTCATGAAGATGCTCACTTGAATGCGCTCGTCGTTGAACCACTCCGGCTCGTGCACTTTTTCGATGACAACAACCTTGCCGTCGCTGGGCGCGAGGATTTCCTGTGGATCCAGGGTTCCAATTTGCCGCGTGGGCATGCGAAAAAAGTTCACCACCAAGGCGAGCACCACGGTTACCCCCACACAAACGAGGTAAAAGGCCCATTCCGGCAACCACGTGTGTGCGGCCGCAACAAGGCCTGAACCGAGCACCAAAACAAGGACCAACGTGGCAACGCCTTCTCTGTGAAACGTCATGGCAAAATGGCTTTCAATGCAAATTCGAAAGGCAGCAAAGATAACAGGACGAAGTACACCGGCGCCGTCAATACAAAACCGTCAAACCGGTCCATCACGCCGCCGTGGCCCGGCATAATCGCCCCGGAATCCTTGAGGCCGTTGCGGCGTTTCCAGCTGCTTTCCAAGAGATCTCCCGCAGTGCCAAGCACGGCGATCAACGGCCCCACCCAGAGCAACGCTGCGCCCCACAGGAAATTCGCCACTACAGCCGCACAGGCTGCACCGCCGATCAGGCCTTCCCACGACTTACCCGGCGAAACGCTGGGCATGAGCTTGTGCCTGCCCAACGGTTTGCCGACGAAATACGCGCCCGAGTCTGCCGCCCAAATCGTGAAAACAAGGCTCAATAAAACCGAAGGCTCGTACGCACCGGAATTTTGCCAAGGCAGCCCAATCACGATGCACATCCACAACGCCACTAACGCTGCAAAGCCCCAGACCGTGGCGAGCGACGTGCGCCTCGACCCCATTTTGAATTCACGCACCGCCATGATGGACACGAAGGCCCACAGCAACGCGTTGGTCCAAGGGCTGTAGTACACCAGCCCAATCACCAGCGCACCAAATACGGCGCCGGAGAGGCTGCGAACGAGGGTCTCATTCATGGCACAATGTTACGAATCCGAACCGAGGGATGCACCAGCAATCAGCGATTCGGCGCGGGCAGCATCCTCTTCCTGAACGAGCAACTCCACAAAACCAAACAGGTAACTGCTGTCGCGTTTGTTCAAGACAACGGCAGGGATGCCATGCTCTTCCAGCACCGCTCGGCGCAGTTCAACCGCAGGGGGAAAACCGTCGGAGTAGACGACCGTCCAGCCATTCATTCGGCCGCGCTTTCAGGAGCGCTATCGGGGGCGTCTCCGGGGTCTTCCGCCGACGTCTTTTCCGCTTCGGGAGCAGCGGCGGCCTCCGGACTCTGAAGCGCCGTTTCCGGCTTCTGGAATGGGCGTGCACCGAGGATGCGTTCTACGTCTTCCCGGAAAATGACTTCGTTGGTCAACAGGGAATCGGCCAACGCGCTGAGTTTGTCAAAATTGGACTGGAGGATTTCCTTGGCTCGGTTGTAGGCACCGTCGATGATTTTGCCTACCTCCTCGTCGATGATGCGCGAGGTCTCTTCGGAATACGGCTTGGTGAACATCTGATCGCCCCGGCTATCGTAGTAGCTGCGGTTGCCAATGCGTTCGTTCAGGCCGTAGATCGATACCATGGCGTAGGCTTGCTTGGTCACCTTTTCGAGGTCACTCAACGCGCCCGTCGAAATTTTGTTGAAGACCAAATCTTCTGCCGCGCGCCCGCCCAGTGCCGCACACATCTCATCGAGCATTTGCTCCGTGGTGGTGATTTGGCGCTCTTCCGGCAAATACCAGGCTGCACCAAGCGACTGCCCACGTGGAACAATGCTCACTTTGACCAACGGAGAGGCGAATTCGACCAGCCAACTGACCACGGCGTGGCCGGCTTCGTGGAAGGCAATGGTGCGCTTTTCTTCGTCCGAGATGATCTTGGTGCGCTTCTCCAAGCCGCCGATGATGCGGTCCACCGCATCCAAAAAGTCCTGGTGAATCACCTGATCACGGCCCTTCCGTGCCGCATACAGTGCCGCTTCATTGCACACATTGGCAATGTCCGCCCCACTGAAACCCGGGGTTTGGCGCGAGAGGAAATCCACATCGATGCTGTCGTCCACTTTGATGGGGCGCAAATGCACTTCAAAAATGGCCCTGCGCTCGGTCAGGTCCGGCATGTCCACGTAAATCTGGCGGTCAAAACGTCCGGCACGCATGAGGGCCTTATCCAAAATATCCGCACGGTTGGTCGCCGCGAGGATGATGACACCGCTGTTGGTGCCGAAGCCGTCCATCTCGGTGAGGAGCTGGTTGAGGGTGTTTTCCCGTTCGTCGTTTGATCCCATGCTCGCGTTCTTCCCGCGGGCCCGGCCAATGGCATCGATCTCATCAATGAAAACAATGGCGGGCGCCTTCTCCTTCGCTTGCTTGAACAAATCGCGCACCCGTGACGCGCCGACCCCGACGAACATTTCGACGAAATCCGATCCGCTCAACGAGAAAAACGGCACCTGCGCCTCGCCGGCAACGGCCTTCGCAAGCAACGTTTTACCGGTACCGGGAGGGCCCACAAGCAACGCGCCCTTGGGAATCTTGGCGCCGAGGTTGGTGTACTTTTCCGGTGCCTTGAGGAAGGCCACAATTTCTTCGAGCTCTTCTTTGGCTCCGTCCAATCCGGCCACGTCGCCGAAGTTGACATCCGTGCCTTTGCCTTTCTCAAACAACTGCGCCTTGGATTTGCCAATGTTGAAGATTTGGCCACCACCGCCGCCGCCGCCGCCGAGGCGCCGCATCAACAGGACCCACACCCCAATCATCAGCGCGAAGAAAACGACGTACGTCAGCATTTGCTGTCCCCACTCGTTGACCGGCTCGTAGACATAGGTGAAGTCGTACGACTCGGACATGGTCTTCAGGTCTTCGAGGTACGCGTCTCCCGCAGGAACGTTCAACCAGTAGTCAGCTCCCTGGTACACGGTTTTGAGCAAGCCTTCTTCCTCTTGCCCTTCTTCCAACGACTGGCGCACTTCGTCTTTGAGGTAAACGCTGGCGCGCTGCCCATCAAAGACCAGGCGCTTCACCTGCCCGTCTTCAATTTTTTGCTTGAATTCCGACCACTGGATCTCCCGGCCACCCTCGCTGGTATTGAGCATGAGCATGGCCAATAGCATGACGCCAATGACCCCGTAAATCCAATAGAAATTCATGGAGGGCTTGTTGCCTCCTCCGCTGTTTGACGGTTGTCGTTTCTGGTCTTCCATGCTCTAACTCAAACTTCTTCGAGGGTCTCAATGTTCGCGTCTCCCCACAATTCTTCGAGGGCATAACGCTGGCGCGCTTCCTCGTGAAACACGTGCACGACGATGTCACTGTAATCGAGGATGGCCCATTCGCCATTCCGCAGGCCTTGCTTGCCCCACGGTTTTTCATCCAATTGCGTCGCGGTCTCCTTTTCCACGGAAGACGCCAATGCTTCTACCTGCGTTTTGCTCGTTCCGTGGACCACCACAAACCACCCGGCTACAGCATGGGTGATTTCCCGCAAATCCAAAATGGTGATCTCTTTTCCTTTCACTTCCTGCAAGCCGTGGATGACGGCGTTCAGCAAGGGAGGGTGTTGTGCCAACGAAGGGTTACTCATTCACTCTGTTTCAAACCGAAAGATACGATGATGCGGTGGTACGGTGATGCGGCTGAAAGCGAAAACATGCCAACTTTGCGCCGGACATTCCACCCCATGCAACGCACACGCATCCACCTCGAACAAACCGAAAGCACCAATGATGTCGCAAGCCAATGGCTCAAGACGGCCTCACCGGGTGAAGTCTTGACGGTTTGGACATCCAATCAAACGAGGGGACGCGGTCAACGGGGCAAAGCGTGGGACCAGTCCCCAGGCCTTGACCTCGCATGGACAGCGGCAGTCAAATGGCCCGCCGACGCTCCGCAACGGGACCCCGTGGTGCTGAACAAGGCCGTGACCGCCAGCATTCGCCGTGCCCTTTCCAGCCTGCTCAGTGATTCCCCCAGTGTGCGCACGGTAGGCATCAAATGGCCCAATGACATCGTGATCCAAAACGAAACTGGCCGTTGGTTGAAATGCGCCGGAATCCTCATCGAAAACGCATGGCGCGGTACTACGTGGGATGGGCTTTTGGTCGGGGTTGGCGTGAACGTCAATTCAACGCACATAGAAGAACCACGCCGTTGTGCATTGAGGGAGTTCACGGCGGCTCCACTGCCAATCGCAAACGTCGAAGCGCACTTGGCGCAGCACGTGTTGGACGCCATTGAGGCACAAGATGCACCGTCGGATTACGATGCACACCTCGTCGGGCGCGGCCAAACGGAGCAGTTCAGTTTCGAGGGGCAGTCGGGCGCTGGCACCGTGAAAGCGGTCAATGCCGATGGTGCACTGGAGATGGAGTGGACACCCGAGGGCGGGCGGCCCCGCATCCTCACCGTGGACCGTTCCGATGCGTTGACGTGGGATTGGTTGTGGAAGTAATCCTGCCCGAGTGGCGTCACGCTACGGGGAACGCCTTTTCCGCTGCAGCTGCCATGCCTTGGAAGATGCTTTGCAACGGTTTTTCCGCCATCATTTTCATGAACGGGTTGAGGTCGGCGTCGCACTGAATGTGGACGTTGCTGACCTCATCGCCCTGGGGTTCAATGACCACATCGAGCGTGAAACGAATGGGGGTGCCTTTCTGGGAGGCGTACCGAACGATGCGGTTGGCCTCGCCCTCAACGCGCTTCAGCACCACCGCAAAGCCACCGGTAACCTTGAAGGAACAGGTGTCGCCTTCGGCGGAAAATTCAGAAACATGTTCCGCTGGGAGCAAGGGTTCGAGGTTGCTCGGCGTGCTGAGGTATTCATGCAGAAATGCAGCCGAGCGGCCACACGAGATGACAGGACTTTCAATGAGCATGGGATCGGTTATTTCGATTCGAAGGCGTCGCTCCAGGCCACCGGATCGCTGTTCCAGGCGTCGAGCAACGAGCGCTGATCATCGTTGAGGTAGCCTTCCACCAACGCTTGGTCCAACATGGTCGGGTAATCGGTGAGGGTGAGCCACTTGCACGGAGACGCTTCAAACGCCGCTTGTGCCACAGGAAGGCCGTAAGTGAAAATGGCAATCAGCCCTTTGACTTCGACACCCGCCTCACGCAGGGCATCGACCGCTTTCAAGCTGCTTTGCCCGGTGGAGATCAAATCCTCGATGACAACGACGTTGGAAAGCACGCTGAGGTCACCTTCGATGGCGTTGCCGAGGCCGTGTGCTTTGGCTTTGGACCGCACGTAAATGAATGGAAGGCCCAACTCCTGGGCTACCAATGCGCCGAGCGCAATGCCCCCTGTTGCCACACCGGCGATCGCATCCACTTTGCCGTACTCCTGTTCGATAGCTTCAACCGTCAATTGCCGCACGAACGTGCGCACAGCCGGGTGGCTCAGCACCTTTCGGTTGTCGCAATAAATGGGCGACTTGCGTCCGCTTGCCCACGTAAACGGCTCATTTGGACTGAGTTGAATTGCCTTGATTCGCAGAAGGAATTCTGCAACTTTTCGCCTACTTTCAACGGACAAAACCATGGCACGAATGTATGAAGTTTACATCATGAACCGGCCGGTGTTTTTTCAAGAAAATACCCCCACCGATGCGCATTCGCTTGTCATCCGCGAACCGGACAAATCCACCCTTGACGCGCTGCCGAATCTCATCCGACAACACCCGGATTTGAATGGCATCGTGCTTCTGTCCTCCAACCCCGAAGCGCTGTGGATGAGTTTCTGCTATGGCTACCGCGAAGTCCTCGCCGCCGGCTGTGTGGTGCGCAACCGAGAAGGTGCCTACCTCTGGATTGAACGCAATGGAAAATGGGACCTTGCCAAAGGCAAAGTGGAGCCGGACGAAAAAATTGAAGACGCTGCTGTGCGTGAAGTGGAAGAAGAGACCGGCATCGGCCAGCTGACGTTGACCGGGGACTTGGGCAAGACCTACCACACCTATGAAGAAAACGGCGTTCCGATCCTGAAAATCACCTTTTGGTTCTTGGCGGAGCATGCAGGTGGGAACACGCCCGGCGCTCCCCAGACCATCGAGGGCATTACCGGGGTGCATTGGCTCCCCGCACCTGTTCCAGCGGCCGTGCGAAACGGCGCCTACCCCAGCATCTTGGCCCTGATGGACCGCGCTACTGCGAAGGCTTCCAAGGGCTGACCGAACAATCAGCGCGGCAAAACCACCTGCAGCCGGCGTTGCAACCCTTCACTCGGCAGGGGCATGTTGTGACCGGCGATCTTACCATCCTCATCCAAGACTACAACTTGCGGCACCACCGCCAAACCCAGCGTTTCCATGACGCGCGGGGTGTTGCCAACCCAGCCCACCGTTTCGTCCAAGGTGCGACGGCCGGACAGGGTTTGCCGCCAGTTCGTTTCATTTTCATCGAGGGACAGCACCACCCAGCATACGTCTCGGCGGTCCATGTTTTCAGCAACCTGTGAAAACACCTCGCGCTCGCGTGCGGCCAAGCTAGAGCCGTTCTTCAGAGCCAAAATAACCGTCCAGGGCTGCCGGCATTGCTCCCCCATGCTGCTCAAATCACCATTGGGAAGGGTCCAGGGCAGGTCGCCAACAGCGTATCCGATTCGTCCGATTTTGCGGTCATCCAACAAGGCGCGGTATGCCGTGACCAACGGCGCCGGAAACGCAAAAGTCTCCCACACGGAACGAACGAGGGCATCCGGTTGGTCAATGGCTTTGTCCAGCCAAGCCGCTGCCATTTCGGCGCGGTCCACGTCCTTCCACCGACCGCCCATGGCCGAAGCCAACGAATCGATGTTGGCCGTAAAAACGGCCTCGTTCAATTTCGCCCAATCCACCTGGCGCTCCAACCACCATCCTCCGTACACCGCACGCCAGCCTGAGTAGGCTCCTGGAGATGCCAAACGACTCGCCCACGTCCGCTCTGGATTGCCCATGCTGCTCGCATTCCACAGGGAATCCAAGACAACGCGGGATCGGCCCAGCCCCACCGCTTCATTCAACTTGATTTGCCAAGCCAAATCGCACTCCCACTCGGTCGCGCAACCATTGACCGCCCGAGACCATTGGGATTCAAACGATGCCTCCAGCTCGGCGTTCAGCC
>Ga0163110_10000733_pt1 | contig 15855 bp, 12 predicted proteins | sample CRUFie1St17metaG_FD_108703 | JGI IMG/M metagenome (GOLD analysis project Ga0163110, IMG submission 108703) | Marine microbial communities from the Costa Rica Dome - CRUD Field 142mm St17 metaG | ecosystem: Environmental > Aquatic > Marine > Oceanic > Photic zone | place: Costa Rica: the Eastern...
TGGCTTCTTGTACTCCAGTTGCTCCTAAGCTGTGTCCTGTTAATGATTTTGTAGAACTGACTGGAGGTGCGGAGCCTTCGCCAAAAATGCGTCTTATCGCTTCTATCTCTGTTACGTCGCCAGCGGGTGTGGATGTGCCATGTGCATTTATATAGTCAACTTGCTTGTCCTTAATCGTACTAATTGCAAGCCTCATCGAGCGTTCACCACCTTCACCAGAAGGTGCGACCATATCATGACCATCGGAAGTAGCACCATAACCTGTAATTTCAGCATAAATCTTTGCTCCCCGCGCGATAGCGTGTTGTAATTCTTCAAGAACGACAACACCTCCACCTCCTGCTATAACAAACCCGTCACGATTAGCATCAAAAGCTCTTGAGGCCTTTTCTGGAGTATCATTGTATTTTGAGCTCATAGCCCCCATAGCATCAAATAAGCAAGAAAGAGACCAATCTAATTCCTCCCCCCCACCAGCAAAAATGATATCTTGTTTTCCCATTTGAATTTGTTCGACCCCATTACCAATACAATGTGCGGATGTTGAACAGGCAGAGGTTATTGAGTAATTTATACCTTTAATTTTAAACGGTGTTGCGAGGCACGCAGAGTTGGTGGAAGACATGCATCTGGTAACCATAAAAGGCCCCATTCTTTTTGGAGAACCTTTTTCAATAACAGTATTATGAGCTTTGAAAAAATTAGATGTAGAAGGTCCACCAGATCCTACAATTAAACCTGTTCGTTCATTAGAAACTTCGGTTGGTTCTAAACCACTATCTTTTATAGCCTGCTCCATAGATAAATAATTGAAGGCCGCGCCTGGTCCCATAAATCGCATCTGCCTCTTATCAATATGATCTTCGAGAACAATATTGGGGACACCATGTATCTGACTTCTAAAGCCATGTTCGATATAATCTGGTGCAGAGACAATACCGGATTTTCCATTTTTTAAAGAATTTAACACTTCGTCTTGGTTATTTCCGATTGAGGAAATAATGCCAATTCCTGTTACTACCACTCTTCGCATAAATTGCCTCTTATTCTTTAAAAAGACCAACTTTCATGTCAGTCGTTGTATAAATAGTTTGGCCGTCCGCTAACATTTTGCCATTAGCCATTCCTAATTTTAATTTTCTATCTATAACTCTGGTAAATTCTACCACATACGTCAACAAAGTTGTAGCTGGAGTTACCATACCTGTGAATTTTACTTCGCCTACACCCAAAGCTCTGCCTTTGCCCTCCATTCCTCTCCAGCCTAGATTAAATCCAGTTAACTGCCATAAGGCATCTAACCCGAGGCATCCAGGCATCACGGGATCTCCTGGGAAATGGCATTTAAAGAACCAAAGGTCGGGATTAATGTCCAGCTCTGCAACAACATGACCCTTACTTGATACTCCTAAGTTATCAGAAATTTCTGTAATCCGGTCCATCATTAACATGGGAGGTTCTGGCAATTGAGGATTACCTGGCCCAAATAATTCACCGCGAGCGCATTTCAAAAGGCCTTCCTTGTCAAAGTGAGTTGGAAATTTTACCATTTTTGACGTTCTCCTAAGTGGTGTTTTCTAAAATTGACTACCTCCTAACACTGTGACTTGCTATGTGGCAATAGCAGTGTAGATGCAAAAATATTTGAATTTCTTTTAATTTGGTAGCATATTATAAAAATATCCAGATAAGTTGAGTCGCAATATCCAGAGAAACAGAGATGCAAAATGAATAACGATAGTTCAAATAATAGCATAAACTGGTTGAAGAAGTCCAATTTAAGACCAACTAGACAACGTATAGCTATAGCTGAAGCACTAGTTGGTGATGGCAACGATAGACATGTTACCGCTGAGAGTCTTTTTTCTTCTGTAAATGAAAATGGAGAAGTAATTTCGCTGGCCACGATCTATAACACGCTTAACACGTTTCGTGATGCTGGGTTATTAACAGAAGTTGTGGTTGATCCACATAAATCATATTTTTGTACAAGGGTTGATGATCATCCACATTTTTACTGGGAAGAAAAAGGCCTATTAACTGATGCTCCTAACGATAAGCTACAAATGACAGGTATACCCGAAGCTCCAGAAGGAGCAGAGATTTCTAAAGTTGATGTAGTTATCAGGTTACGAGAAAAGTAATTCTAGATCATATGTTAATTGTTATATTAGTGAATCAGATAATCTGAAATTTTTTGGGATTAGCAAATTATCTCTCGATAAATCTTTTATATCTCGATGGCCGCATAATGCCATGGTCATGTCTAATTCTTTGTGTATAATATCTAGCGCCTTCATTACTCCTCTTTCTCCAGCGGCACCTAAGCCATATATATATGATCTGCCAATGTATGTTCCTTTTGCACCCAGTGCTATTGCTTTCAATACATCTTGGCCTGATCTTATTCCTCCATCTAAATGTATTTCCAAATCTGAACTCACAGCATCTAAAATATCAGGCAGCATACGAATACTGCTACTAGCACCATCAAGTTGCCTACCACCATGATTTGAAATTATTATTGCATCGACACCACATTGTTCTGCTCTTTTGGCGTCGTCTGTATCTAAAATACCCTTCAGGATTATTTTACCACCCCACATTTTTTTTATTTTTTTAACAGCAGTCCAATCAAGTGTGAGATCAAATTGATTAGCGGTCCATTCCATTAATGAACTTACATTTGTGACACCTTTTACGTGGCCAACAATGTTACCAAATGACTTTCTGCGTGTTTGAAGCATTTGAGCACACCAGATCGGCTTAGTGGCTGCATCAATCAAATTTCTTAAACTAATTTTTAATGGTACTGAAAGACCATTTTTTATGTCAAGGTGTCTCTGTCCAAGCAATTGCAGGTCCAATGTTAAAACTAATGCAGAACAATTTGCATTTCGAGCTCTTTCTATTATTGCACTGAGAAAGTCTTCATCTTTCATTACATACAACTGAAACCAAAATGGAGAATTGGTATTTTTAGCCACGTCTTCAATTGAGCAGATTGACATAGTAGATAATGTGTAGGGAATCCCAAATCGCTCTGCCGCTTTAGCGGCTTTTATTTCACCATCTGCTGATTGCATGCCAGTTAAGCCCACTGGGGCTAATGCAACAGGCATCGTTACTTCATTTCCAACCATTGTTGATTTTGTAGTTCTATTCGACATGTCTACAGCAACTTTTTGACGCAACTTTAGCAGTTTAAAATCTGAAGAATTGTCTTTCAAAGTCTGCTGTGTCCAAGAACCACTTTCTGTATAATCGTAAAACATTTTGGGTACTTTGGCTTTATATTTTACGCGAAGATCTTCTATTGTAGTAATTTTTTGCATTATGAACTTCTTTTTCATTTCTGGAAAATTTTTAAAATCTTTAGTCCTTAAAGGTCGAAAAGCTTTCTCAATTGATCATCCTCATACTAAAAAAGTTATGCCTTATGCGCTCCGTCTGTCAATGATTTTACAAATCCTAGTATTTCTTCAACAGATCTTTGTTTTCCAATCATGTCGACGATTGCTGAACCCACTACAACGCCATCTGCAACACTCGCAATTTCAAAAGCGGCTTCAGGTGTGGTTACACCAAAACCAACTACTACAGGTAAGTTTGTTGACTTTTTAATATTTTTTACTTCAGGCCCAACATTCCCAGATTTTGCTGAAGCAGCACCTGTTATGCCTGTAATTGATACATAATAAACAAATCCTGAAGTATTTAATAATACTTTAGGTAATCGTTTTGAGTCTGTTGTTGGGGTCGCTAGACGAATAAAATTAATACCAAACTTTGCTGCGGGAATGCATAATTCCTCGTCTTCCTCTGGAGGTAAGTCCACAATAATTAACCCATCGATACCAGATTTCTTTGCATCTTTTAAGAACTCATCAACACCATAGTTATATATTGGATTAAAATATCCCATTAAAACGATCGGTGTATCATTATTTTCTATCCGAAATAATTTGACCATTTCGAGAGTTTTTTTGACGGTCATTCCTTGTTCTAAAGCGCGTTGACCTGCTAATTGGATGATTGGTCCATCAGCCATTGGATCAGTAAACGGTAAGCCAAGTTCAATTATATCAACTCCAGCCCCAGGAAGACCTTTCAGAATATCAAGGGACTTTTCATAGCTTGTATCTCCAGCCATAATATAAGAAATAAAAGCTTTTTTTTCTTGGGCTTTAAGCACTTCAAAAGTTTTATCAAGACGGCTCATTAATTTTTCCTCTCCACTGATTACATCTGTTTAAGAAATAATTATGAAAATGCAATGAATAGATGATTAAATAATCAACTGATTAAACCAACTTACTATTGACCCTAGACAAGGTACTGAACTACATGCCCACAACAAAATATTATTGGGATTGTAAGAATGGGTTTTAAAACTGGGATAGTAGGTTTGCCAAATGTAGGAAAATCTACATTGTTTAACGCTTTAACAAGAACCGCTGCTGCCCAAGCAGCAAATTTTCCATTTTGCACAATTGAGCCTAATATCGGAGAGGTTTCAGTTCCTGACAGTAGATTGGATAAATTGGCTGATTTGGCTAAATCAGCCAAGCGATTACCGGCAAGAATGACCTTTGTGGATATTGCGGGTTTAGTTAAAGGTGCCTCAAAAGGTGAGGGTTTAGGTAACCAATTCTTGGCAAATATAAGAGAAACTGACGCTATTGCTCATGTTTTGCGCTGTTTCGATAATGGCGATGTAACTCATGTTGAAGGAAAGGTAGATCCAGTTGCAGATGCTGAAACAATCGAGACAGAATTAATGCTTGCTGATATAGAAAGTATTGAAAAACGATTGCAGAATTTAAGTCGAAAAATAAGAGGTGGTGACAAAGAGGCGATAGAACAGGATAGATTGCTCAAATTAGCTTTGGGTGCTTTGGAAAGTGGTCAACCTGCAAGGAATTTAACAATTGTAGAAGATGATTTGCGTGCTTGGAACATGTTACAACTCTTAACGGCTAAGCCAGTATTGTATGTTTGTAATGTTGAAGAAGACAATGCGGCTAGCGGAAACGCTTATGCTGAGGCAGTTGAAGGCATGGCTAGAACGAATGGAGCAGCTTGTGTTGTGATTTCAGCCGCAATCGAAGAAGAAATAAGTCAGTTAGAAAATGATGAGGCCAAGCTATTTTTGGATGAAATGGGGCTAAGTCAACCCGGTTTAAATAGATTAATTGAAGCTGGTTATAACCTATTAGATCTTCAAACATATTTTACCTGTGGACCCAAAGAAACAAGAGCCTGGACAATTCAAAAAGGAGTATCGGCTCCTCAAGCAGCAGGAGTAATACATGGTGATTTTGAGAAAGGTTTTATTCGCGCAGAGACAATTGCTTTTGACGATTATATAGCCTTTGGCGGTGAAAGTGCTGCGAGGGATGCTGGAAAGTTAAGAGCAGAAGGAAAAAGTTACATAGTGCAAGATGGAGATGTAATGCACTTTCTTCATAGCAATTAACGATCCCAATATAGTTGGATAGGGTTTTCAACCAATAATTTTTGTTTAAGATCTTCTGTTGGCGCTATTTCGTCTAGAATATTTACGAGGTGCCCATCGTCAGGCATATGTGACTTCATATTGGGGTGAGGCCAGTCAGTACCCCATAAAACTCGATCTGAATATTGCTCAATAAGTGATGACATAAACGGTAAAATATCTGAATAATTTTGCTCTGGTCCAAGGTTTGATAGTCGCTCTGGGCAACTTGTTTTGCACCAAAACATTTTATTTTCCATTAATTTTCGAAATAGATTAAATTCTTTACTGTCTAGGCCTTTTGATACATCAGGGCGGGCCATGTGATCGAATACAACATCAGTTGGTAAGGATTTTAGGAAAGGTATTAAGTCTTCTAAGTCTTGTGCCTCAACATAAACGACGATGTGCCATCCCAAATCAGCAATTTTTTTAGCTATATTTTGAAATGCATCCCTTGGCGTATTATCGACTAATCTTTTTACAAAGTTAAATCGAACTGCCCGTACACCTGCTTTATCCAAACGATTTAGATCTGCATCTCTAATATCCTGAGAAACGACGGCAACGCCTCTCGCTAAATCATTTGATGATAATAATGCATCCTCTAAAGCATCATTATTAGTTCCGTGGCAAGAAGCTTGAACAATTACATTTTTTTGAAAACCGAGGAAGTCGCGTAGTTCAAAAAGTTGTTCTTTAGAGGCATCGCATGGTGTGTATTTTCGTTCTGGAGCAAAAGGAAATTTATTCGCTGGACCAAAAACATGACAGTGAGCATCAACAGCACCTTTAGGTAACTTTATTCTTGGTTTTGATGGGTTTGGGTGAAAGGGTAGCCAATTTGGGTCCATAAAAATTTTCCTTTTAATTTAGATCACTAAAAATAGTACCATCAAAGAGTTTGCGCGCTGTTCTTAGAATAGCAGCAGAGCTTATTTTTTTGTCTTTGAAATCAATGACTATTTGAGTTTGGCCAGAAGGATGTTCAACTGAACAAATTTTTGTGTCTCCGTTTGGTACTGAAGAGATTTCAGCTGCAATGGTTCGGTCTAGAAGGCAAGCTGTAGCAACGCTAACTGCACCAAATACCCCGATAGATGAATGACATCGGTGTGGTATAAAAGTTCTCGTATTTATTATGCCTCCAGCTTTTGATTTACTTATTATGGTCATTTTGGGAACAGTTTTTTTAGTTACATCTCCTAAGTTCATTATATGACCACAAGATATACGTAAATCTTCTAAAGTTTTACGTAGTTCTGAGTTTTTTTCGAGAATTTCAGTATCTTCATGTCCAGTTATTTTTAGATCTGATGCTTTAATGATTACACATGGCATTCCATTGTCAATCATAGTCACATCTAAACCATTTACAGTATCTATTCGATTACCTGTTGGTAGTAAGCTACCACACAAAGAACCAGCTATATTTAAGAACTCTAGAGGGATGGGGGAGCTAGGCCTTGGCACTCCATCTATCAGAGTACTACCATTATAGACTACACTAGAATTTTTCGTTTGAACCGTAGCGATAGCAATTTGACCAGTATTTTCCATAAAAATTTTAACTTTTGTTTCATCTTTTCCTTCGCTGGGTTTTACCAGGCCGCGTTCTATTGAAAATGGTCCTACTCCCGCTAATATATTGCCACAGTTTTGCGTGCTTGAGACCAGTGCTTCGTCGACGGAAATTTGAAGAAATAGATACTCAACATCAACATTTTGTTTTTTTGATTTTGAGACGATTGCAACTTTTGATGTTAAAGGGTTTCCCCCTCCAACGCCATTTATTTGTAATTTATCAGGTGAGCCAAACACAGATAACAGAAACTTATCTCTTTCTGTTTTATTAGAGGGTATATCTTCTTTCAAAAAGTAGAGACCTTTTGACGTTCCTCCCCGCATCCACATAGCAGAAATGCCATTAGACATATTTTAAACCATGTTTTTTTAACTTTTCACGCATTTTATAGATATCAAGACCTAGTTCGCCACTCGCCAATCTCTTACGTTTTTCTATTTCTAAGGCTTCACGTTCCTTGGAAAGTTTAAGGACGTTTTTTGCTTCAGAATGTTTAACAATACAAACGCCATCATCATCGGCTACGATTACATCACCAGCGTCTACTTTTGCCCCAGCACATTCTATAGGAATATTTACTGAACCTATCAATTCTTTAACTGTACCTTGCGCATGACGGGCTTTACACCAGACGGGGAAATCCATCTTTCTTAGATCCGCAATATCTCTACACCCGGCATCGATTATGAGGCCTTTGCATCCTCTTGCCAAAGCGGATGTGGCTAATAAATCGCCAAAATATCCAGCGTCTGAGGGAGCAGTAGTTGCTAAAATCAAGATGTCGCCTGGGTTTATTTGCTCAATTGCTACATGGAGCATCCAATTATCGCCAGGTGGCGCTAGAATAGTTAAAGCAGAACCAGCTATTCGTTTTCCAGAAATGATAGGAGAAATATAGCTTGAAAGTAATCCCTTTTGACCCTGGGCTTCGTGTACAGTTGCCACTCCGCATTCAGCCAAGCCATCAATTATATCTTGATCGACTCGATCAACATGTTTTCGAACAATCCCACTCATTATAATTCATCCTTACAAACGGGATAAACAGTTTCAAAAGCTTCAGCATACTCTGCCGGTCGACCACCGGCCATTCCTCCAGAGTTTCTTCTGAAATGATTGCCTCTATTTTCAGCAACATTTGTGTAATAATTCCAAAGATGGTGTTGCCCTTCCATACACTCTATCGCTTTTCGCTTGTTATCCCAAACATCCGTAATGTCTAAAAATACGTCAGGTTTCCATCCCATTTGCTCTGTTTGATGTGGTTCAAACAAATATAGTTGAGGAGCTCCTAATACCTTTTCGCCTGGGTTGTGTCCCCATGCTTGGGCGATCATACGAGTTTCAATTGCAACTTTTGTCATTAACATATGGTCTGTATTATATTGATCATACTTTGAGTGACTCATCATAAAATTTGGTTGAGTTTTGCGTATTAAATCAACTATTTTATATTTTGCTTCCTTATCTATCTCCAATGGATAATCTCCAAGGTCCATGAAGATAATATTATGGGCATTTAAAGCTTTAGCCGCATTTTCTGCTTCTTTTCGTCGATTGGCTTTTACTTTTTCAAGTGTCATGCCATCTTGTTTCCAGAGCTTTGCGCTTTCGCCTTTTTCCCCAAATGACATACAAGCTATTGTGACTTCATAACCTAATCTTTGATGTAATGCGATTGCACCACCGCAGCGCCAGACAAAATCAGCGGCGTGAGCGGATAGGATCAATGCAGTTTTTTTATTGTTCATAGTATCACTCTCAATTTTCTTAGGTATAATTATTATTGTGTATTTTAGATTGTTTTGTGTTCATTTTAAAGAAGACTCTTCTATTTCAATTAAGCCACCTTCTTTTAACGCGCGGCTCTTACAGAGAATTATTTCAGTTTGACGTTGTTTTTTTGAAAGAACAAAATCTCTATGCTCAACTTCGCCAGAAATTAAACCGCACTTACAAACTCCGCATAAACCATCAGAGCATTTGACATTTATTTGAAAGCCATTTGCATTTAAAACGTCTGCAGCTGTCTTATCTTTGGGTACTAAATATTCAGTGCCTGATTGATTTAATTTTAGTTTAAAATTGCTGTTTACGTAATCGGGCTCCTCCGGTACCGAAAAATATTCTATGTGGCGATTCTCATCTGGAAATCTTTTTTTCTCTAATGCGTTAACCACAGCATCCATGTATCTTTCAGAGCCACATATATAAGCATGATCATTTTTTGAATAATTTGGGATTATCTTGTTGAAATCAGCTCGATTACCTTGATCAGAAAAATGCATGCGGACTTTGTCGAACCATGGTGCAGATTTTAAATCATTTAGATACCCAGCTTCACTTTCACAGCTGGCTGAGTAATGCATAATAAAATCTTTTTTAATCTTATGAAGACGATGAGCAAAAGCAATCATCGGTGTAATGCCTATCCCCCCCCCTAGAAGGTAAGTTTTATTTGCTGTTTCATCTAATTCAAAATGATTTATTGGTTTTGAAATGAAGACCCTACGCCCATGTGAAAATATTCTTTGTAATGTCTTTGATCCTCCTCGACCGTTATTTTCAAGTAATACACCAATTTGATATTTAGAGCGATCATCCGGATTTCCTGACATCGAATATTGGCGGAGAAATTCTGGCACAACCACAATATCAATATGAGCGCCAGACGACCATTTTGGTAACTTCAAGCCATCAGGATGGCAAAATTCATATTTTGTTATGAGGTCAGTCATTTTCTCCACTTTACTCACAACAACTTGGATTACTGGTGCATCATTTGGAATTTGGTATTTGTGGATTTGATTGGTCTCTCCTCTTTCAAGTTTTATTTTGTATTCTTCAGCAGTAATCATTGCCTGATAGGCTTCAATGCCTGCTTCGCGATCCATATTGTATGGATAAGGATAAGGGTGTGGTGCTAAGTTTGCAGGGTATACTGCTAAAGTTTGGTCTTTATATCGAAGGTCAAGATCACGCTGAAGACCACGACGGTTTAATGGCTTTGTGCTTGAGCGGTAGGCACCATCTTCACTTAGTTCAATATCCCACCACCATTTCTTAACATCATTAAGTTCACCATTTCCAACTAAGTCATCAAGCTTTGCTAAAGGTTTTGCTAGTTTAGGGATATTGGAGGCAGCCCACCTAAACGGAGCTTCTGCAAATAATCCTTCTAAATTCCAAGGGCAGGTTTTCATACAGCGACCGCACATTGCACCGCCTTCTGTTGTGATCCTATATGACGCGCATTTTTGGCTATCAGATTTCCAAATTTCATATCCATTAAACATTAATTTCGGCCCGGCTGTAATTGCCCCAGAAGGGCACTCACGAGCACATTTATTGCAGTTTTCACAAAAATTCTGCAATCCAAAGTCTATCGGTTTATCGTAAGATAAAGGCATATCTGTTGTAACGACCCCTGATTTTAATCTTGGGCCTAAATATGGATTTAAGATAACCTCACCAATTCTACTCACTTCACCTAAGCCAGATAGTAAAAGTAAAGGTGGTTGCAAAACATCGCCATCCATTACCGAATGAGCTTTCGCTTTGTAGCCTAGATTTCTGATCTGCTGTGCTATTACACCACCGAGTAAGGAGAATCTTAAATAGGCTCGCATTGATTGTGCAACTGAAATCCAGTCATCTCCTGATGCACCTTCCATCGTTTCATAACCTTGATCAATTATCATCGAAATCGCGTTACTATGAGGGGGATCAATAGGTGCTCCTGTTGCGTCGTGACTGTACCAAGCCCATTCAGGGCATCTTGATATACCAACAGCGTCTACTCCTAAAAAGTAACTAGCTGCTTTTATGTTATCCGAATTTTTCTTTTCATTTTTTAATTGTATAGAACTCGCTTTTGGCTCTCCATCTTGTAACAAAACAAAGGCACCTAGGGCACGTCTTTGAGCAGAAGAAGGTGCTGATTTTCTAACATAATGACCCCCAGTCGCACCTTTTTGAATGGTTTTCCCCATGTCGCCAAACTGCGCACGTGCAAACATGTCTGTTCGTTTTGGAACCCTCGCAACTGACGCTTCATCTATATAAGTTGTCGGTTTATCAACCCTTTTTAAGCGTTCAAAAGGATGAGCCCCATCGACAAAATTTCTTTTCGAATATGGATCTTTATTTAGCGCATTTTTTTCAGAATTAATTCCCAGCCACCATTTTGGTCCTTTTGTTTTAAACCATGATTGAGCTTCAACTGGTGCTAAAGGCCTATCAACTTCGAGATCAATTTTACATGTGACTGCGGATAAGCCAAAGTTTGTTCCAATGTAAGGAGCGACTAGATGGTTGCCCTTAATCCAAACCAAGCCAGAGGAAACCGCTAACTGATTTAAATCTACATCCGATGCTGCTCCAGAGTGAGATTTAGCATCAAAACCTAATAAGCGGATATAATTTGCAATTACAGCTGAAGTTTCATTGGCGCGTAGGCAGGCTCGATGCGATAAAGCGTTTTCCAACCATTCCACTCCGGCTTCACTTTTCTTAATTTGTCTAGGATTTTCGTATAAAAAAACAATCGCGTGTGTATGACCCTTAATTGTTGTTGGTGGCGCCTCCATAGACTCCTTTAAGTCGGCCATAATTAAATCGATTCCAGAAGCTAAAGTTTTAGTTTGGCGGGTACGTAAAGCTTCCGCTAATGGAGTTATGTCTGGATTATGAATTGGAATATCAAGAATATTATTGCTTGATAATTTGCAGATGCCAACAACCGCAGCATCGGAAAAGTAGCCAAATGCTTTAAAGTGGTTTGACCGTTCGATTTTATCATTTGGTATTTCTGCTTTTGCTCGGTTTATGAAGCCATCGCGAATGGCATCAAGCATAGCTTGGTATTCACACATGGCATTAACAATACTATTTGGCTGTTCGGGTCTGCGAAAAGATATCGCTTCCATTTTTGGAATTGAGTTAAGATCAGGCATTGGACCTCTTTTCAGGAGCTCCATTGGATATGGGCCTTCATGAACGGATCGTTTTTTGCTGGAAAAGAGCCGCATCTAATTTTTCTTCAGTTTAGGTTAAGGATGTCTGAAGTGATTATCGCAGACATTCCTCCATCTATTGTTATATTTTGCCCTTTAACCCAGCCACTTTCAGGAGATATTAAATAAAGAATTGTATCTGCAATTTCCTCGGGTAAGGCTGGTCGGCCAGCCTTGGCGATATTCTTTACAACTTTTTCACCAAAAGCATTTGTAAAATCTTGTAAGATATCCGTACTGACAGCTGCGGGACATACTGAATTTATACGTATTCCTTTTGCTAATAATTCTTCTGTTTTAGCCATCGTTAAAACATTAACTGCTTCCTTTGATAAATTATATGCACGCACGGGGTCAATATTTTCACTGGAGACAAATTTACTTAAATCCGAGGCGCTTAGTTGCATCAATCTCTTTACTTGTTTGAGGTTTTCCTGCCACATTGACCCTGCACGTGAGGAAGTATTTACGATTGATGCCCCGTGGTTGAGTTTACTTAGCATCCCATCCAAAAAAGTTTTCATGCCAACATAATTTACCATCAGAATTTTTTGTTCTGTATTGTCTCTTGGTGGTATTCCGGCATTGTTGATAAGAGCGTCAAACGGACCATTTGTATTCTTTAAGGCTTCTTCAATCGAAGTATTATTAGAGAGATCTAAGTGTACGAAGTTGTCAACACTATGATTGACTTCAATTAAATCGAACGCAGTAATTGTATGTCCCTGGTTTTTTAATTTCAAAACAACTTCAGCACCAATTCCAGTAGCTGCTCCTGTAATGGCTACATGCATTTGATTTAACTCCCTGAAAAACTATGATCTGTGGTTAGAATTATTAAGAACTTATTAAGATTTACAATGGATTTCCATTATTTAGAATTTTTTTTGCTTCCCAAAGGTAGGTATTTCGAGCGGTCGCATTTATTTCATTCTCAGCTAATTGTCTCATAACTGACGCTTTTAGATCTTTAGCGGGATAGTCTAATGCGATCAGATGATCACAAAGCTCTAAGCACCATTGTGGGTCAGTAGATTTTTGTGCTTGCTCAAATAAAGAATCCACTCCTCCCGCAAGCTGGGCGATATATTTAGCTCTTTTCGCTGAAGATAAGTTGCCTAAATTTGTTGGGTTTCCATCATACCAGCCAAGAGTGCCGCTAGCAAAAGCCCGCGCCGCCCATGTAAGTTTGCCGTAATATTCTCCCAACCAAGGTTTAGTCTTTAAGTTTTTTGGTAAGTTTATATCGGCACAAATATCATCAATTGATTTTCCATGATTCATTCCTTCAGAAGTGTACTTAATGACGTATAAAATTGCTTCGCGTGTTGATTTCAAAACATCATGTATTTTTTCCTGACCAAATACTGGCATAGTATGACCAGGAGCTAAAATATTTGGTTTTAAATTTGCTAATATTGTCAAACTATCCGCCCAGGCCTGGAAGTCGCGGTATGGAGTGCCTCGAATAGCATAGAGATTGGGAAATGCGTGATACCAATTGTCTCCGGAGAATAAAATTTGTGTGTTTGGAAGCCATACTACCAAATGGTCATCAGTTTCTCCGGGCGCTAAAATCAAGTTAGCAGTAATGCCGTCTAGGTCAATTTCAGAATTTGATGAGATCCATTTATTTGGCTTTAAATAACCCGCACCCAATCCTTCCATAGGGCGATCTGCTGGACCGCATCCAAGAGACACTCTATCTGAACTATCTAACCCAATACCGAATTGAGCCAAAGTGCGCCTTTCTAAGGATTTGTTCGGTGAAACAGTTGAATTGTCTAAATCTATTAGGTCTGATTTGAAAGTTTCACTGGCAATTATAGGTATTCTTGGTCTTTTGGCAAATATGCTCGCGCCTGATATATGATCCCTATGTGAGTGTGTGTAAATAATTCTTCCAATGGGTTTTGGGGAAATTTTTCTAAACTCTTTTAAAATATTTTCAGCTGCTTTAGTGCTTTCAGTCGTATCGATAATTGTAAGGCTATCAATTCCTTCAATCATGTGAACATTTGACGCCGCAAAGCCAACTGCACTCCAAATGCCTTCATGGAGTTGTATAAGTTTTTTTTCAAATTGCTTGGAATGCTCTAGCAAATCAGGGTTTGGCATTATTCCTCGATAAATTTTTGTTTGATTTTTCCTCTATAAAACGCGGTTAACTCTTCTGGTACTTCGTTGCCGTCAAAAAGAAATGGTAATATACCTTTTCCCATGGATTTAGCACGCATATTCTTTATATCGTCTTCTGATTTTGTTACTCTTTGAGCTAATCTTCTACCCCATTGGGCTAAAAACCCATATAGACGATTAATCTCATCTGAATATTCTTCTGTATTAGCTAAATCATGAAATTCATCAGGATCAGATTTTAGATCAAATAACATAGGCCTAAAACCACCTTCTGCATGCATCATTTTCCATCTTCCGTCAAAAACCATAAATAGTCGGCTATCTCGTGGTTCAAGACCCAATTTAACGGCCAGAGGAGTGGCTGAATAATCGAATTCGCTTACCACATAATTTCGCCATTCAGGTCTTTCTCCATTAAGCCATGGTATCAGTGATCGACCTTCAATTATATGATCTGGAACTTTACCTCCTGCAGCCTCAACAAATGTTGCAGCTAGATCTAAGCTCTCGACTAATTCATCACAGGTAGTATTGCGAGTTTTGTCTGCAGTTTTGCGAGGATCGTAGATAATTAATGGAATTTTGACGGATTGTTCATGAAACAAATCTTTTTCGCCCAACCAATGGTCACCTAGGTAATCACCGTGATCGGAAGTTAAGACGATCATTGTATTATCCATTTTATCTTCTTTTTCTAAGTGCTCCAACAGTCTTCCTAACTGATCATCACATTGCTTAATTAAGCCCATATAAGCTGGAATTACTTTTTGTCTTACTTCTTCTTTTTGAAAAGCTTCAGCAATTTTATTATTTTGATAGCCTTCAAAAACTGGATGAGGGTTTTCTCTTTCTATTTCGTGTCTTGTTGCAGGTGGAACATGATTTGCACCATACATATTGTGATAAGGGGCGGGAACAATATAGGGCCAGTGGGGTTTTATAAAGCTTACATGGGCACACCAGGGACCCTTTTGTTTATTGATAAAATCGATTGTTTGGGTCGTTAACCACGCTGTCTCGCTGTCTTCTTCCTTTATATTTGCTGCCTTATCCGCATTTTTAAAAAACCAACCAGAAGCAATATTTTCACCATCAATACCGGCATTTGCAAAATCTGCCCATGGGTTTTCGCTCTCATATCCTTTGGATTTGAGATATTCATTATATGGAGAACGTTTTTCATCATAAAATCCGTCTGGACCCTGACCCCAAAGGCCATCATCACGGACCCAAGCATCAAATCCACACTCTATTTGGCGAGCGCCAATTTTACTGTCAGGGCTTAGACCAAGTCTAGACATACCTTCTGCATCTGCTTTCATATGTGTTTTGCCTAACAACCAGCAATCCATACCTACTTTGCGCAGGTGATCTCCCATAGTTAATTCTCCGACTCTGAGAGGAAAATTATTCCATTGAGCGCCGTGGCTGGATGCATAACGCCCCGTGTAAAAGCACATGCGGCTTGCGCCACATATCGGTGATTGCACATAGGCATTAGTAAATCTTACTCCCATTGATGCAACTCGATCAAAATTTGGCGTTTCTAATGAGGGATGTCCAGCGCAGCTTAAATAGTCAAATCTAAGCTGATCGTACATTATAAACAAAATATTCAA
>Ga0163110_10000737_pt1 | contig 15834 bp, 12 predicted proteins | sample CRUFie1St17metaG_FD_108703 | JGI IMG/M metagenome (GOLD analysis project Ga0163110, IMG submission 108703) | Marine microbial communities from the Costa Rica Dome - CRUD Field 142mm St17 metaG | ecosystem: Environmental > Aquatic > Marine > Oceanic > Photic zone | place: Costa Rica: the Eastern...
AATGCTTGGGCCCAACGTCCATTCCATTCTTTCCGTTCGAGGCTACGACATCCTGAACATGCAAGAATACCTCAACACCTTCAACGACGTTTCCGCTGCTCCTGAGCGATTGATGCGACGCATCATCCAGACCGTGGCCACGAACGCCTTGAAGACGGTCTACCCCGTTGACATCCTCGGTGAGTCTGCAGGACCTGCTCCGTTTGAGCACATCTTCAACTCGCCTGACGACCAGCCGTTGGTTTACTACACCGACGTTCGCTTCTTGGTTCCAACCTCGATCGATAAGTTGCGCTTCCAAACCGCTGCCCGAGGTGCTGACCGCGGCCGCATGCGAGAAGCCTATGCTTCTCTCACCGCCGCTGACCCCATGACCAGCCTCTCCATCCAAGACCTCTGTCTGCCGTTCCTGGCCGACCTTGGTGAGGACACCTGGCAAACCGGCACAGGCATCAACGAAAACGAGATCGTGGTCGAAGTGACCATGGCCGTGAACCCCGGTCGCGTCTGGCGCTCCTACCTCGAGCCAACCACGAAGGAAGTCTTTGACATGCCGAAGGGCGACAAGGGTACTGCTGCCCAACTTTGGGGCGACGTGTTCATGACCAACGAAGTGCTTCACGACAAGATGAAGAAGGACGGCAACGAACACTACCTCAACTTGCTCAAGCTGGCCTATCACTGGTCCAACAACGAAGCGCAAAAAGAGCACAAGCTCGGAAAGCACGCCAAGAAGCCTGCGGCCAAGAAGTCCACGGCCAAGAAGAAGTGAGTGCTTCCTGAATAAGGATTGAAGAACAAGAGGCCCCGCCTCTCGTACCATGGCGAACGGTAACGACGGCAGTGGGCGTGCCCCCGTTGCCATCGTTCGACCGACCACCACCGTGACAAGCGGGGTGGGCGTGACGCAGAAACTCGTGACGGCTGCCGTGGCTTTTGGGGATCTGATGCAGGGCACCTTTGGACCGAAAGGCCTCGACAAAATGCTCTACAAAACCAACGGCGAAACCGCCGTCACCAACGATGGCGCAAAAATCGTCGCTGAATTGCTTGTCAAACACCCCGCTGCGAAAGCCTTCGTCGCGCTGGCCGATGCACAGGAACAAGCCTGCGGCGACGGGGTTACGGGATGCCTTCTTTTCGCAAGCGAATTGATGCGAGAAGCAGGGCGCCTCTTGGAACGCGGCCTGCACCCCTTGGTCTGCATCCAAGGGTTTCAAGCGGCGTTGGACGTCGCGCTCAACCATCTCGACAGCGTCTCGGAACCGCTGCTCGAAAAGGACGACCGCCTCGGTGCCATCGCTCGAACAGCCATGACGGGAACATCAGCCGACACAGGGGATGACACGCTCGCTTCCTTGCTTGTGAAAGCCCTCCGCACCGTGGGTTCGGAAACAGAGGTGGATTTCGAAGACGTCCGCATGGCCAAACGAACCCAAGGCAACCTCTTCGATACGCGCTTGGTTGACGGCCTTGTACTTGATACGGCCCTCACCCTTGACCGTCTTCCTCGCCGACTTGAGAACGGAACGGTGTTGGTGTTGACGTGTCCGCTCGACCAAGAGGAAACCGTACGCGAAACAGAGATTGAGGTTCAGGATGCTGACCAGTGGATGGCGTTTGTTGAGGCCCGAGATGCGCTCCTCAAGCGCAAAGTTGAGGCTGTCCTCTCAACGGGTGCGAAAGCCATTTTCAGTGCCGAAGCGATTGAACCCAGCATTGTTCATGCGCTTACGGATGCGGGTTGTTTTGTTCTCGGAGGGCTTGACCGGGCGGGCGTTGAGGACATCGCTCAAGCCTCAGGAGCCACCATGTGCGATCATTTGGACGATGCCGATGCTGCTGTGTTGGGGGCCTTCCTTTCGCTTGAGATCGAAACAGGCGAGGGATTGGACGGTCGACGAGAGCGTCTTTGCCTGCGCTTCGGTGAGGAGGCTGGGCTGGTAACCATCGACGTCGGTGGCGGTGACGGTGCCGCTGTCGAAGAAACCATACGGGGGCTTTACGATGCTCTTCGGTCCACGTCCCTGGCCATGAAATCCAAAACCATCGTTCGGGGAGGCGGTTCTTTTCACATGGGCGCATCTCTGATCGTAAAAGAAGCTGCTGAACGACAATCCGGGCGAGAACGATTGGCCATGGAAGCCTTTGCCAGAGCCCTCGAAAACATCCCTTCCACACTGGCGCAGAACGCCGGTGTTGACCGCTTGGACACCTTGCTTGCGCTGCGAGCGGCACACCGCCATGGGACCGAACATGCGGGGATCGATGCAAACGGAAAGGTAGCTGAAATCACCGAAACATGGCTTCCTTCGCCAACGCTGCATCATGCCTTGGAATCAGCGACTGAAACGGCTTGCGGCCTGCTGCGGGTTGACCAAGTGATTTCCGCTCGTGGGGACTGAACCCACCGCGAAGGCGCTCGGTCGCTATGTTCAAGTGCATCCGACGGGGCAACTGCGATAACGGGTTCTTCTCATGAATGCCGTTACCTCGCCGCCTCGTGCCCTCCTCAGCGTGTGGGACAAAACCGGAATTGTCGACTTTGCCAAAGGCCTTACTTCCCTCGGTTTCGAACTTGTTTCTACCGGAGGAACCGCACGCAAATTGAAGGAAGCGGGCCTTGAGGTTCTCCTTGTTTCTGAACTTACCCAACACCCCGAGATTTTTGACGGCCGTGTCAAATCCCTTCATCCCGCTGTTCACGGGCCCCTCCTTGCTCGCCTCCATCAAGAGCCGGATGCGGTTGAATTGGACCGTCTCGGCTACGCTCCCATACGGGTGGTGGCTTGCAACCTGTATCCCTTCGGCGACGCTGCGGCTCAGGAGCCACCGCTGTCGAACGAAGCCCTGCTCGAGATGATCGACATAGGCGGCCCTACCATGGTTCGGGCCTCCGCCAAGAACCATCAGCATGTGTTGATCGCTACGAATCCTTCGACCTACGACAGGGTGCTCCAGGCCATCAAGGACGCTGACGAGGTCTCGAACGTGCCCATGGAACTTCGACGCTCGTTGGCGCTCGAGGCGTTCGAGCATACGGCTTCCTACGATGTGGCCATTGCACAGGAACTGCATCGACGCACTGTCGGCGACCCTGCAAAGGGAGCGACCATGGAAGAGCAACGCAATCGCTTCCCTTCAAGCATGCTCGCTGCAAGCCATCAGATGAACACGCTCCGATACGGTGAAAACGGGCATCAAGCGGCGGCTCTCTACGTCAATCACGACGCCCCAAAGGGCCAAAGCACTCTCGTAACCGCTCATGTTGAAGGTGGAAAGGCGATGTCGTACAACAACTACAGCGATGCAGATGCTACGCTTCGATTGTGCCGTTCGTTGTCGACGGATGAATGGCCTGCCACGCCTCACGCTTGCGTGATTGTCAAACACAACAATCCGTGCGGTGCAGCCCTTGGCGCAACCCAGCGAGAAGCCTTTGAAATGGCTCTCGCAAGCGACCCGGAATCTGCCTTCGGGTCCATCATTTGTTTCAACGAAACGGTGGAAGCTTCCACGGCAGAAGCCGTTGGTGATTTATTTGTTGAAGTCATGATGGCGCCAGGGTACAGCGAAGAAGCCAAAGCGATGTTGATGCAGAAGAAAAACCGACGGCTTTTGACCATCGATTCTCCAGAAGACCGGTTGGCGCCGCTTGAACGCCAAGTGGTGCGCAAACCCATCGAGGGCGGTGTTTTGGTTCAAACAGAAGAGCCGCCGATCATCGATTGGGACAAAGCAACAACGGTGACCGATGCCCAACCGACGCAGGAGCAAATCGACAGCATGAAATTCGCTGTTCGCGTTTGTGAACAGGTCAAATCCAACGCCATCGTGATGGTTCAAGGCACGGCCACGGTCGGTATCGGCCCCGGACAAACCAGTCGCGTCGAGGCCGTAAAAATCGCCGCGCGTCGAGCAGGTGAGCGTGCGCAGAACTGCGTGTTGGCTTCCGACGCCTTCTTCCCGTTCAAAGACGGCTTGGAGCAAGCAGCCGAGGCTGGAGCTACGGCCATTGTTCAGCCCGGTGGCTCCATTCGAGATCAGGAAGTCATCGACGAAGCCAACGCACGCGGCATTGCCATGCTCTTCACCGGTCATCGGCTGTTCCGCCACTGAGGCGCTCCCTTCGCATCTAAAGCGGGCCATCATCGAGTCGTCGGCACACGCCAACCGACCCACCAGATGCCTGCTACAGCTACAACGGCGATGGTGGCTTGACCAAAACCGGGGTCGCCAAGGCGCGTGATGTACCATATCGACGCCGCTGAAACAAGACCGATAAGACCACAAATAGCGATTTTCGAATGAAACGGCAGCGCCCCACCTGCTCGGTAATACCTTTGCAGGAAGCCACCGAACAGACGATTGGTCAACAACCATCGGAACAGCCTTTGCGAGGAACGTCCGAAACAGTAGGCGGCCGCCACCAACCATGACGTCGTTGGCCAGCCCGGGAGGATCACACCGATTCCAGCAAAGGCCACGAAGAGGGAGCCCAAGACAACCCAAACCATGCGTATCAGGGGATTGGTGCTGGGTTTGTGGCTCGATACGACGGCTTCGATCATCTCCTCATCCGTCAGCCCTTCGAAACTCGCACCGAGCGAGGTTCGGTCCAAGGCGCGTCCCTCAATGGATTTGGACTCGTCCGGGACTTTCACGCTCGGCCACCTGAGGACACCGTGAATGCAGACATGTACCCTCACCTCTTCCAAGGACCACCTTGCTAAAATCCTTAACCTGCGAGGAAAGGATTGAAGCACCAATCTTCCTGGGCCAATCATGGATTCGAATCCTGTTGGTGGCCGTGTAGCGTCAAGCACGGACCCCCTCCGCTGTGCCGTTTTTATCTCCGGTTCAGGTAGCGGAATGGAAGCCATGGTCAAGGCGCAACGACGCCTTGGTTTGCCGCATGTAACCTCCGTCGTGGTCTCAAACCGAGCGTCGGTTGAAGGGTTGGAGCGTGCTGAAAAACTCGGTGTACCAACCCTCGTGGTCGAAAGAGGGACCGGTGAGGCCGCTCTATCTCGAGAGGAGCACGAGATGAAACTGCTGGACCAACTGGCCCCGTACAACGTGGAATTCATCGTTTTGTCAGGCTACATGCGCCTTTTGTCCCCTGTTTTTCTCGCTGAATGGGAACACCGTGTTGTCAACATTCACCCTTCCTTGCTTCCAAATTTTCCCGGTGCTCACGCGCACAGGGACGTTCTCGCCGCCAACGCACGACTCTCCGGTTGCACGGTGCACCTGGTCGATGAGGGCATGGATACCGGTGCCATTCTCGCTCAATCTCCCGTCCCTGTCTTTTCCGATGATGACGAACACTCCCTCAGCCAACGGGTGAAAACCGAGGAACACCGGCTGTACCCGCGCGTGTTGACATGGATCGCCGAAGGACGGGTGCATCTCACAGGCGACGGTTTGACAGTTCAGGGTGTTGAAGCTCGGTTGGTCGATTGAAATTCGAGAACGCAGCACCGTGGCCCCCAACATCGACAGAAGGCAAATCTTGGAGAAGATCGGAGACGCTTTCAGCGAATTCGTTCAGCGTGATGTCCTGAGGCAGGTAGGCAAACAACGGCTGACGCCGCCCGTTTTCATCGCACGGAACACCCCCACCGGGGGCGCTTCCCAAAAACGCTGCAATCGCTTCGCTTGAAAGAAGAAAGGCATCGCAAGGTACCAGCAGCACCGGTGCAGCGAGCCTCCGATGAATCCACGGGATGAGTTGGTGCAAACCTTTCATTTCTGGCGGGTCCACAAGCACCTCCCCTTCAAACAGAGAGCGGCGCGTTTCGCTCCCGCACAGCACCACGCATCGCTCAACACCGGCCCCGTGCAGGCATTCCTTGAGCCGTTCAACGCCCCCGTACATGGCGGCTTTGTCCTGCCCCATGCGCAAGCTGGCGCCACCGGCAAAGATGACCGCTACGATTGCCATGGTGTTCCCTCAGTGCATGCTGTCGAGTTCATCAAGGGCCGCCTCAAGTTCTGCAAGCAAGCCGCGGACACGTTGCAGCAACGCTTTCCGCTCACGGCTCGACCGTGCTTCAGGTAACCACTCAAGAAGGCGACGTACGTCCTTAGCGTCGCGCTCCACCGTCCATTTGAGAACGTTCTCAAGAACCGGGTCATCAGCAGGAAGCAGTCGCTCGACCATGAACATCAACCCCGATGATGCTCCTTCAATGCTCCGCCTGCAACAAACGCTGCCGGATGCGTTCAAACATCTCCCCGCCGTCCGGAGCCGTTTCAATCAGTTGACGGCAACCGACGTTTTGTCGGCGCAGAGAGAGAAACAACACGCAGTATTGGTGCCAGTGGGGGCTTTGCTGTGCGGCTGCCATGAGCCACGCATCATCCGGTACCGGATGGCCGCCGCGAACCAGTTCTTCGGCGACTTCGAGCACGATCATCAACGATTCCCGTCGTTGGAGGAGATGAATGAAAGCCATCCACGGGTCTTGTCCGATGTCGGCGGGTTCGAGATTGGCCAACAGCAGCCCGGCCATGCTCAAGTCTTCCCGCCCGTGTCGCTTCCATAGGGCAGGAATCAGTTTGGCCAACGGACGGGTCCGAGGGGCGTGGGTGAGCATCCACGAAGCGATTTGTCGCAAGTCTGGAAGCGGGGTACCGATGTGGAAGCGAAAACCTCCATCGGTCATCGTCACGTCCGTTCGAGGCTTGTTTGCGAGGTCGCCTACACAGACCGCGTAAGCCTCCCTCAAGAATCGCAACCCTCGGCGTTTTGATTTCAACCGTTGAGGGAGTTGACGCTCGAGCCAGTCGTCCAACATCGGGTTCAACGGCCGTCCCCCTCGTTGGGCCGTTTCCTAAAATTGTCGAACAAATCGCCGACCAGACCGACGGAGTCCTTCAGCGTGTCCATGAGCGTGTCGATCATCGCCTTGTCGCCGTACTTTTCCCTCATCATCTCGCGAAGTTCCTGCTCGATTTCTTCGTGGAGGGAGTCGTCGATTTGAAATTGGGTCCGAAGGTTGGCCAGCACGCGGAATTCGTCGCGTGAGAGCGAGGCGTTGACGATGGCCACTTCAAACACCTTGGTGTAGATGGTTCGCATTTCCTCGGGGGAGATTGGATTGCCGCTGCGCGATTCGGTTCCCGCCTGAATCGACTCGTAGATGTAAGCCGGTTCTTCAGGTGAGAGTTTGAGGGCGCTGGCCAATTTGATGATGAGGCGCTTCTCCTCCCTGGTCAAGACACCGTCGGTCAGCATCACCTCGACAGTTGAACGAAACACGTCCAACGCTCCAAGTTCAAGCGACGACACGGTCAACCGATGCGGCTCCACTTCTTGAAGAAACCGTTGGCTTCGAAAATCGTTTAAAATCGCCTTTACAATGGCACAGGATTCAAAAGGGCTCGGCCAGTGGACGGGAATGTTCACATTCACTTCCCCCGCATTGCGGGTGGAATGCCACGGACCCTGACGACACCCGTCGTCGGCCCAACGCAACGTGTTTGTGTGCAAACAAGGAGCGTAAACCAAATGGGAAAAAACAACTCAAACCGCGGAGGCGGAAACTCAAACCGCGGTGGCGGTGGAAAAGGCAAGGCCATGAAATACGAAATTCGGGCTGATATTAAGGTGAACGGAACCGTCCAGCGCAAGGACATCATCGGGGCCATCATGGGTCAGACCGAGGGATTGCTCGGGGATGAACTTGAACTTCGCAAGTTGCAACGCACGGCACGAGTGGGGCACGTCGACGTCGACATGGAGACCAAAAACGGCAAGGTACACGGAACCATCGTGATTCCGAGCAGCCTTGACAACGTCGAAACGGCGATCATCGCCAGCTCGCTCGAAACCATCGATCGCATCGGACCCTGCAACGCCATCATCAAGGTGATGCAAATCAGCGACATTCGAGCCACGAAGCGTACGGCCGTGGTCGACCGGGCCAAGGAACTCTTGCTCACGCTGGTCAATTCCGGTGAAGCAGCCTCGAAGACCGTGATCGAAGAAGTCCGTTCGGTGTTGACCGTTGGCACGGCCAAGTCGTTTCACGGATTGACCTGCGGACCGAACGTCGAGTCCTCGTCTTCCCTCATCATTGTGGAAGGACGAAACGATGTCCGAAACCTGCTGAACTGCGGCGTGAAAAACGCCATCAGCGCTGACGGTTCGGGCAACATCAAGCAGGAACTCATCGACCTTGCGAACGGCAAGGAAAGCGTCACGGTGGCCATCGATGGCGACCGCGGCGGTGAAATGCTGTTCATGCAACTCTACGACATGATGAAGGTTGACCACGTCGCTCAGGCGCCCGTTGGTCAGGAGTGGGAATTGCTCCCGCAAAAGACCGTCACGATGTGCCTTCAGAAGAAAACAGAAGCGGCCAAATTCAAGCATCAACTCGACAAGAAAATCGCCGAAGACAACGAAAAATTCGGAGGCGACAAAGATTGGGACAAGGACATGGACGAAGAATTCTCCAAAGAAGAACCTGTTTCAGCACCTGCCGACATTCAGGAACTCTTTGACAAAGTCGAAGAGATGGGGAAAAACAAAGCCATCATCTGTTTCGCCGACGGCACGTTTTCCGATGAAATCGGGCCGTCGAAACTCGAAGCAGCCCTGACCGAAGCCGAAGAAGCAGAAACCGTCCTGATCAACGGCTCGGTGACGGAGAAGGTGCTCAACTACGTGAACCAGTCCTCCGCCAACACCCTGGTCGGTACCAAGGAAGGAAAAGGGTTCGAAGCGTCTGAAGGCCTCACCGTTTGGTTCGCTGAAATTCACCGATAAGCCTTGAACGGTTCACTTATGTTCTTGCGCAGGTAAGACCTCCTCATGGAGGAGGACGATTTCCCTGCATGGCCGGCCGACGACGGCGATGAGGTCGAAGGAGAGCATGTGGATGCATCCCCCGAAACACCTTCGGAGGTGCCCGAAGACACGGCTGAAGTTGAGACTGCGGAAACCGAGGTAGAGGCGGACGCCGAGTCCGAAGCCCCGAGTGACGAAGCGAACGACGTCCCCCCTCTCGCTACGGAACCGTGGACCCTTCCCGTTCGTGCTGCACCCATTCTTGCTCTTCAAGGTGAAAAAGTGGTGGAGTTCCCGCTGAGTCAGCACGTCAACGGGTTGGCGTCCACTTCGCTCGTGATGGACGAGGAACTTATGCGCATCGTAGAAGCACGATACGACCCTGATGGAGTTCGACGTCTGAACGTACGCATGGCGCTGGTCAAGGAACACATTTCCGGCTATTCTCACACCCACCTCGACATGTTCCAAAAATTACAGGGGGTCTGGTGGGGAGCCATCGGCTTCGGACTTTTCGCTGCCACCGGCGTGGCACAAAGCGTGTTGAGCCTTGGCGGTGCGGCCTTCGTTGTAGCGGGCATCGCAGGTTTGCTCATGGCCAAACTCGACCTGCATCGCCTTTCGTTTTCCGACCACGGCGGCCGCCACGACTTCTATCTCTCTGGATGGAGGCAAGAACCCTACTTGATCCACAACAGCACGGCCCTTTTGGGCCCGGCTTTCGTTGAATTTTTGAGGACTTCATCGCTTGAAACCGAACACATCGATGCGGTCATCAAAGCGCTTGGTGCACCAGCGGAACCTGCGCCGCAACTCCAATCAAAGCCCGAAGAACCAGCGCCACCGGCGTTGCCAGAACCGGCACCCTTGGCCACCCCCGCGCTTCCCATGCCACCTGTACTGAGCGAACCTGCACCTCCCGCCGAGTCGTCCGCAAGCGGCCCTCCAATTTCCGATCCGACGCCGGCGCTTCCACAACCCCTGCCGCCCCCTCCAGCATTGGCCCAAACCGCACCGCCGCCACCGGTTCCTACTCCGGCCACCATGCCCGCACCGTTGCCTCCTGCGCCGCTTCCACCTCCCATCGCCCCTGCGCCATTCAACAGCAACGTCGATGAGGATGCCTTGTGGGACGACTTGAGCTGATCAGGCCTTCACGCCACCGGCAGACGGCAGGTTAACGCTCTGCGCCAATTTCTTGACTTCCTTTGAGAGTCCGTTCAGTTCACTGGGCAGCGCCCAGTCGTCTTTTCCAAGCGGGAGATGTCGACCCAGACCAGGAATACGCTCCAAGGCAATGCCCAGTTCAACGGCATCGTCCAAGAACTCGCCACTCGCTCCGGAATGCCTGGCTTCCAACCGGCGACGCATCCAACGTTTGAGCGGAGCGATCAGCCGGGCCAGTTCCATGAGCATTTGAGACCGTTGTTTGTCCTTTCCGTTGCCTTCTGGGAGAAGCCGTAGGGTCAAGCGGAGCAATCGGGCGATGCGCACGTCGCGCGGGACGATGTTCACGTGTTGGGCCAACCCTCTGCGTACTTCAGGCAGCGCACCCATGCCTTGTTCAGCAATTTGGTGCGCGAGGTCGCTCAACCCCAACAGCGCCACCAACTCCTTCAGTTCGGCCAACGCCTGTTGTGTTGCGGCACCGTCGTCTCCCGCATCGTCAGCAGCGGGTGTGACCTCTTCTTCTGGCGACACCTCTGGAGTCTCCTTTTCCGACACAACAACCGCTGGCTGAACCGTCTCACGCTCCACCGCTTCTGGTTCATGCACCTTTAGCACCTCATCCATGTTTTCTTCAACCGCTGCAGGCGCAGGAATCTCGGAAACCGTATCGGCTTCCGGTTGCTCAACCTCTGGCTCGGCCAGGGTGGCAGGAACCTCGGTCTCGTCGGGGCCGCTTTCGTCGTCCATGGCTTCCAACATGGCGTCGTGCGCCTCATCCAATGCGGTCACGGGCTGGAGCACCGGGCGCTCCTCCAGTTCCGGCACGGGCACCAACGTTGGATGGGTGCGTTCGGGTTGCCAGAGGTGAAGCCGATACGATGCATCTTCGATTGGACGCGTGGCGAGATGCGCAGTAAACTGCGGAATGCGGCGGCTCAGTTCGTTCAATCGGCTGGGAACTTTGACCTGCATTTCCACGTCCAGACCCAACGCGACGTCCCGTTCCCACGGCAGGCCGGCCAGTCGCCTTCTCAGGACATCGTGATGCTCCAAATGAGGTCGTGCTTCGCTCAACTCTCTGGCCACACGAACAGGATCGTGTTTCATCAATTCCATCCATGGGCCAACGGACCATCCGGCTCGGACAAGCGCCGTCAACTCCCGAAGCAGCGGCTCCTGAATCCGCTTTGCCGCTGCCATAGAGGCGTTGGCTGGGTGCGAAGCACCGCCTGTCCGGGTCAGGTTGGCCACGTGTTCCTCCAGTTCTCGGAGGTTGAACCGGTCGGTCATCGTCTCGTGCTCAAGCACACCCGACCGGCGCATTTTGGCCAATTCCTCGTCCAACATCACGCGATGGCGTTCATTCCTTTTTCTGAACTTCTGGACGTAGGCTTCCATTTCTTCGAGCACGTCGTCTTGCAACGCCTCCGTTGCCACGAGTTGTCGTCGTATCAACACCTCTTCATCACCGTCAAACGACGTATCCAAATCATCCAGTTGCTGTAAGATGCTGACGCGTCGGTCCCATCGTTCGCGCTCGAGTGTCATCCGTTCCATGGCGCTCAGCGGGTCCTCGAGCACCCGTTGTTGCCACGAGGTCACGGTCAAACCGGCGTGCTCGTACGATTGGAGCAGTTCCAAGCCGTCCAATTCGACCTGCTTCCACAAGGCGTCCAGTTCGTCAACAGCGTTCTGCAGTTCATCGGTCATGTCAAGATGGCCGAGGAGCGCTTTGGAACCCTCCACTTGCGAGGGCCAATAGCGGGCAAAACGGCTCCACCGTTCAACCAGGGCGAGATGCCGCTGAATGGAAGCAGCGATGGTATCGTGGTTTGCCTCCCACTGCATGAGGTCGCCGGGATGCAGCTCCCCTTCGTGTGGAAACACGATGCCTTGCCGCCTCCATTCCCGAATTCGGTCAGAAAAAAGCTGCCTTCGCTGTTCAAGGGTTTGGGCGACCTCGTTCACCTCGGCCAGAAGTTCGGTTAAGCCGACTTCGTTTTCCTTGTCCAAGAGCTGGCTGCAACGCAACTCGAATTCAGCGGCCAACGCCTCGTCAAAGGGCTGAATCATTTGGACGGCGCTCAGGCGAATTTGTTCTTTCCTGGCGTGAAAGTGCTGCCACCGTTCAAGTTGACTCAGCGATTCGAGCAGGGGGAGACCATCCAGCCCCCCAAGGGCATAACCCAGTGCTCGCAGGTGTTCTGCACTGCGCTGCACCATCGCTCGTTGCCGTTGTTCGTCACCCTCGACCAGTTCCAGGTGGCGTAGAAGCTCATCGGCATGCTGAGGGGAAACGAACAACCGATGCAACGGGCTCACTGCGGCATGACTGGAAACGTCCAACGCGGCCAATCGCTCGTAAATCATCGTCCACGTGTCGCCCTGACCTTCTCCAAACCATGTTGCTTTGCTCTTGTTCAGCGGAGGCTCCCAAGGCGCGAGGATCCGCAAATCACGTTCAAATTCAAGAAACGTCGTCTCGATGGTGAACGGGTCAAGGAGGCGCGGTCTGTATTCTTCCAGGGTTTCGAAACCTCGAACGGCATGTTGGGAAAACGCCACGATTCGGTCTTCCAGTGAGGAGGCGGTTTCACGCCGGTCCTCCAACCATGCAAGCCGTTCAGGTATCGCTTCGTTGTGTTCAGCGAGGAAGGCGGCGATGTCGTCGCGGTTGAATCCGAAATGGACCAGCGAATCGATTCGCTCGTCATCGTCGTCCAGCCGCTCTTGCCCGCTCATCGGTCCTCGGTTAGGGTACGGTGGCGAGGGGGCTTTCAATATGAGCGGTTCCAGCGCGCCGATTCACACCTCTTGTGTACTTTTGAGCCATCACGGCTGTTGGATGAGGGGGCAAAAACGAGCCTCTCTGGCGCGAAATCTTCCGCAGACCATAAAGGCGCAATGGACCGCTGGGGGTCAATGAGTCTGCTCGCAATCGGTTTAGGTGCCCTCTCTGTTGGGGTTGCTGGTGGTATTGGGTATTGGATGGTGCAGGCCAATCAAAAGATGGTCCGCTTGCTGGACATGCAAACCCTGTTGAGGGAATCACAGGCCACACATTTCCACCATCTCAACCTTGCAACCGAGGGAGTCCTCACCGATCTTAACGCCCTCCAAACCCACCTCGACGCCCTTCGAGCAACCCACCCAGAAATCGACGCCTCGATGACCGTCCACCAATTCCTGCTCGCTCACGAGGCGGCCCATTCTCCTGCGCTCGAGGCAGAACAAGCCTGCGAAGTCTTGCGGTCGGTGGTGCAGCACCAACCGATTGAAGGCGGCAGCACAGCCCGCCTCTCCGTGAATCATGCCAACCTGCTCGGCCGTCTGTTGGGCGTGTTTGAACAGCACCACCTTGACGTCGCCGCACTGCACATGGACGGGGACACGGCCCACCGTCTGGGTTTGGCAGCGGCTCATCTTCAGCGATACGATTGGGCAGAAGGTGCTCTTGGCGTTGCTTACCAGCTTTCTCCGGGTCACGTCAGCGTTCTCGAAGGTTTGGAACACATCGCCCGTCTGCGCGGCGATGACGCCCTTCACCGACACTGGCTTGAAGCACGCATGAAAATCACGCCCGACGACCCCGAACTGTTGCGCTCCCACGCTCATCTCCTCGCCTCTCTGGGCGACGAGGATGCAGAACGGGCGGTTCGTCGCCTTGAGGCCCTCGGGGTTGACACCGCTGCGGACCGCTCCCTGCTTTCGGGATTGCGTGCACGTGCAGGCGCTCGTACCGAAGCCATCGAAGCCATTTTGCAAGCGCTGGAGGAGGATCCGAGCCGGTCGGCGGACTGGCTCCACTACGCTCAATTGTTGGAAGATGAAGGTGAGCGTGAATTGGCGCTTGAAGCCAACGAACGTTGCCTGACGCTCGATCGACAGAACGGTGAAGCATGGGCCCTCAAAGCACGCCTTCTTGCCGACAAGCACGGGCATGCAAGAGAGGCGCTGAAGGCTGCGACTCACGCCGTGGCGTTGGATGCCGGTGGCGTGGACACCGTCTTCTTGAAATCGGAACTTCTCGAAATCGAAGGCTCCATGGTCGCGGCTGAGGAAACCCTTCTCAAGGCGCTTGAGGCCCAACCTTACAACGGCGAACTTCGCGCTCGAATCGCCGGCCGATACCTCATCCAACATCGTGTTGATGATGCTTCAGCGTTGCTTTCCTCAACCCCTGATGGCATCGACCACGCCTTGCTCCATACCGTGGAAGGACGGCTTCATCTTGCCCACGCTGACCGTCTGCGCGACGGAACGGGCCTCACCGATCAAAACCTTCTCGAAGCGGCTTTGAGCGCCTTTGACGGGGCGCTCGCGCTCAACCGGGAACTCGGTGTTGCATGGCTCGGATTGGCCCGAACCCAACGCATGCTTGGCGACACGGCCACGGCCGGCGAATCCCTCGACCGTGCGGAGCGATTGAGCCCCGAAAAAGACCCCTCCATCGCCTGCGAGGCGGCCTTGCTGGCCTTGGACAACGGCGATCTCCAATCTGCGTTGCTTCACGTTGATGCAGCAGAAGTGCACGGTCAGAAAGCCATCACCGCCTACATTCGAGGCAACATTGCAGCGGTGAAAGGGCAACTCAAGCAAGCCCTGTACCATTACAGCGATTGCTTGACACTTGACCCTGCTCACATCCGGGCGCGCTTGAACCGGTCATCGGTTTACATGGGTCTTCAAGAACCCAGAAAGGCTTTGGACGACGCAGAAGCGCTGTTAGATCTTGCTCCTCAGTTGGCCGTGGCAAGAATTCGCAAGGCCGATGCGCACATGCATTTGGGCGAGTGGGACGTTGCTTCCAAGGACTTCAAGCACGTACTTGAGAACGCTCCGCACCACACCCATGCCCTGACGCAGTTGGCCGCCTGCTACATGAGCATGGACCGTGCTGAGCGTGCAGAAGGACCCCTCAACGAAGCCCTCCGGCAATCCCCCGACCACGCACCGGCTTGGCACCAGCGAGGCTTGTACTACATGCATTTCAACAAGATTGACAACGCCCTCTCGGACTTTGAAGCTGCGGTTCGGTGCGACGGCCATCACCTTGATGCTCGTCTGCAAATCGCTGCCCACCATCACGGGCTTGGCAACATGGCCGAGGCTGAAACCGCCTGGAAGGCCATCTTGAGCATCGATCCCGAACACCATTTGGCAAAAACACGGTTGAGTGAGTGCGAGAAAAACTTGATGAAAAGCGTGTGAGCACCCTCACCTATAGGGGGGAGCCGAATCACCGAAGTCAAAGAGTTGAATTTGACGGAAATCCTCACCGCCCTCCAGGATTTTATGACCCAAGACGGGGCCATTTCCGCTGAACAACGCGAGTTCTACAGAATATTTTCACAGTACCTCCGGGAACACGAGGGCGAGTTCACGGTTGAGGACATCGAAAGGCTGTTGATGGCGGGAAAAAACGACGTGCCCAACCTTCTGGACGAGGAATTTTTCAAAATGGGCGAAGCGATTTTGAACCGGTATCGCAACAAAAACGAGGACGCTCTAAACGAACGCATTCGTCGCTTAGCCGAGGAAGAAGCCCGGAAGCGCGCCCTTGCCGAAGAGGAACGGTTGCGTCGAGAGGAAGAGGAACGCATCGCTGAGGAGGCCCGTCTGGCTGAAGAGGCCCGCCTGGCTGAGGAGGAACGGATTGCCGAAGAAGCACGGTTGGCTGAAGAAGCACGGCTGGCTGAAGAAGCACGGTTGGCCGAAGAAGCTCGGGCGGCCGAGGAAGCCCGACTGGCCGAAGAGGCTCGTTTGGCTGAGGAAGCCCGCTTGGCCGAGGAGGCACGGTTGGCTGAAGAAGCACGGTTGGCTGAAGAAGCACGGTTGGCTGAGGAGGCTCGCTTGGCCGAAGA
>Ga0163110_10000738_pt1 | contig 15827 bp, 17 predicted proteins | sample CRUFie1St17metaG_FD_108703 | JGI IMG/M metagenome (GOLD analysis project Ga0163110, IMG submission 108703) | Marine microbial communities from the Costa Rica Dome - CRUD Field 142mm St17 metaG | ecosystem: Environmental > Aquatic > Marine > Oceanic > Photic zone | place: Costa Rica: the Eastern...
CGAGAGGGAGATTTGAACTCCCGCGTCCAAGGGACAGTGGATTTCGAATCCACCGCAATACCGGGCTATGCGATCTCGGCTGACAAGCCGCCCACCTGCAAGACCATCATAAGAGTGATGTCACTCGGGTGTAATCATGAAGATTGCACTGAAGGGTCACGGGCACGACCATGTGATTGACTTAGAAGTAGGCTCTACCGTTAAAGAGGCCTTGCAAAAGATTGGAATTCACCCATCTACAGTTATTGTTAGTCACGAAGATACGGTTCTTCCTCATACAACTGTTCTCAACGCAGATGTTGCACTAGATTTGACAATAGTCAGCTCTGGTGGCTGATTACATATAGATTGAATTTGGAGATTCAGATAATTCTGAGATTAAATCGTCCGCCTTACCCGGATGCATTTCCTTGAGTTTTTCTGCTAGTCTTTGCGTTGCATCAATTGGAACAGGTAGCGGTAGAGACCACCATTTCCGAATAGTTTCTAGCAACAATTGTGCAGCGAGGGGGTCTGCAGAATTCCCCAAAGTAGTTGCAATTGTGCATGATGTCTTGACTCCTTTTACGGGACCTAATGCTGTGACTAAAGCGGCCATTCCAATAACTCCCGCCTTTGGTTCATCTCGACGAACATCAACTCCATTCGCCTCTAGTTCAATTCTATAAACCGAAGAACTAGTAATGGTAAATACCTCTTTTCTATCTGCTGGGGCAGCCATTCCCGCAAGTACAAGTACTTCTCCTCCTTTGAAAAGATCAAGAATTTCTCCCGCCAAGTCATGCTGTCCTTCAGGTGTCATTGGTTGAGCATCACCCGTTAGTGTGAATATTTCATGCCCATCTATTTCTAGCCTTGAGAGAAGAATATGAGGTGGAGAAAGTAATCCATTATCATCTAATTTTGCTAATGGTGGTAGGCTTGGATGGATTATTCTAGCAACAGGTTCAGCATCTAGTTCATAATTCACAGCATCGATGGCGAGTTTACCAACATCCCCAACTCCCGGCATTGCAACTAGTAGCCTTGCACCAGTGGTTTTGGGCTGTGAAATCCAATCGATAAGTGCACCCATTAAGGTCCCAGCGTATTTTGGCGCGGTATAATGATTCGCATCATTCTTCTTCGCCAGACGCTAATGTTGGAAGCGTTTGAGCCCAACCGTCTTCTTCAACTCCTTCGAGTTTTCTCCTTAGATGTGCTCTTTTGTCTTCTGGAGACCATTTCATGGGGGCTGCAGCTTGTGCTTTACCACCACATTTTGGGCATGTTGTTGATAGACTGTAATACCCACAATCGGTGCATTTTTGCATCAATTGGCGAGCCATTTCATTCCCTCTCTGCTTCTGCAGATCCACCCGCTGCTTCTACAACTTCTATACATGCCTTAGTCGCATTTTTCCAGGCATCTTCTGCTGTTTTGAAGTCAGGAGCTTTGAGATCTATTCGGTATGATGGTGCTCCATCATAATGGCAGGTAACCAATAACTCGGCATCTGAATCAGAAACGTTTTCAGCAGCAATAAGAGCTTCTCTGATTACCTCAATGCCTTCTGATTGATCTACATTGAGGGTAAATCGTCCTCGAATTTCAACAGTATCTGGTATGATATTCTTGACTGCTATCTCTATGAAAGGCGCAATCCAGTCACCCTCATATCCAATCTCTGTAAGTGATTCCGGTGTCTTAGCAGCCTCTTCGAAAGCACCGTATAATGTGACGAATGAATCGGTTAAATCTGTTTGATATTCTGATAGTTCATCTTCCGACCAGCCAACTTGTTCAGCAAGAACCTTGAGAAGTTGTTTAGCTCTCTCTTCGTTTTTCCACTGAGCGAGCCTGTCCCTTTTTCTTTCCTCACTAACAGATTTTAGAGATAATTCAAGAGACTTTTTATCATTTCTTGTTCTCATGACCTTACAAATTAATCGTTGCCCCGGTCGAACGAAGGCTCTGATATTTTTGACCCAACCACTTGCAATTTCACCAATGAAAATGAATCCTTCAATCCCGTTATACTCATCTAAGTCTACGTATGCACCGTTTTGTTTAACTTCACGGACTACAACAACAACTAATTCACCTTCAGAAGGGCCGTCTTCTAAGAGATCTTTAGCCATGGAGGACTTGCCTCCCATCACTCAAGGGTCTCAACGACACTGCAGCCGACCAGCTGGGCCTTGCCACCAGCGGGGTTGGTAAGTAGGGAGCCACAAACTGGACAAATGATTGATGTTGTAGCTCTTGAATAGATGACACTCTCATGAGAGCAGTCTCGGCAGGAAACCTTTAGGAAATTTGCAGTCATTTTTTCACCTCAATTATCGACAAGCTCGAATTTCTTTGCACGCTGGCATGGTGCATAGTGAGCCTTACCGGTTTCAGTACATCGGAATAATATGTTGACGCGCTTGGTGGGTTTTTCACGACCGTCAGGCTTTGGACGTGGGAAACCACGATATCCAGCCATAACCTTACGGAAACGGCGCTGACCCCATTTTAGTTCACTGGCGCGCTTCTTCTTGACACGCTCCACAGTGTGCATAGTATGCTTGCCAGCACTAGGGCTGTAACGCTTTATTTGACGTGGCATCTTTACCATGGTCTCACCTTGAGCATTCGGGCCACAAGCGTCCTCTATTTAGTGGTGACGGATTGCTAAAAATAGCGAATCGGCGAACTGAGGGCGAGATTACCGGTGATGTTCATAAGTTATCGTCTCGCCGAGCATAGTATGAATCAAATGCTGGAAGCGGCAGTTTGGTTTTGGATTCCGTTGTGTCTAATACCACTCGGAATGTGGTTTTTAGTGAGTGGTAAGGCTAAAAATCTGGGCAAAGTGATTTCAATTTTGGGACTTTTGTTAGTATTGGCATCATCATGGACAGTCCCATCATCAGATTCAACGGCAGCTGGGCATCTTATTTTGTCAATCATAGCTCCAACTTTACTTTTAGCGTACGGAGTTCATGGGATGATTTTTGGCGGAAATGTACCTGTTGGAAGATTAGATCCATCAGCTAGGTGGAGTGGATTATTCGCAGTTTTGGTTTCATTGGTAATCTTCTGCCTCATGCATTGGTATAGCTTTACACCGATTTGGAGGGACGGTCAGATCAATCCTTACTGGATTGTGTTTTGGCCCACTTTTTTGATATTTTCAACTTCGATGTGCTGTGTTGCTTCTGTAGGTCTGGTTTCTTACGGTGATAATAGATTCAATGAAGCAATGAAACTGGCAATTATCTCTGTAGTTATGGCGGGTATAGCTCTTTCTGCAATGGTTTTCGATGGATACCTCACTACCGCTGACCAATTCAGAGACTACCTTTGGTTATCGATTGCTGATATTTTTGGTACAATAGTAGGTATTACTCTCGCAATAACAGCGTTTGCAATTGTGATTTGGGCCTATGAAAAATCACTTCCTTTGCCTGAAAATACGGCACCTCCCTCTGAAGAAGAAATCAAGCATGTAGTTTCTTTAGCTATATCTCACATAGGAGGTGAGGAAGAATGAAGCAATCGACACCTTCTTGGAAATTACTTGCACTAGCTGCTGTACTACCAATTTTGGTTTTAGTTTCTATTTCTGTTTCATTTGAAAATGATTCCCATCCTGAATCATTCAAGAGATTTGGCAATGCGGTTCTGACTTCATATGTTGTGATGGGAATTATTTTGATCGGCAATTTGTTCTTCTATGCTGATTCGAGGCACCGTCCACTTGCTCCACTAGTCGGTATGATATTCGCTTTAGCCGTAGGATTGGCTCTGTCGTGGGCATTAATCTCGAATGACGATTTACTACTGGAAGCAAATAGTGGTTTGAGGGCGCAATTACTTTCAAATGTAGTCCATCTTCTTGTTAGTGGTACAGCGATGGCCCTTGCCTCAATACTTGCATTTGGTATGACATTTGCAATGATCACAGGAAGAGAAAGAAGATTACTTTTCGAAGAAGAATAATTCATTCATGACCCGTCGATTTGATAAAGGGAGGGCCGGTGGCCCAGCCGTTAGGTGATATCATGTCCAAGGGTACTCCATCTATGGGTAAGAGGCAAAAGACCACCCATATCAGATGCCGCCGCTGTGGAAGAAACTCATATCACAAACAAAAAGGAGTATGCGCAGCCTGCGGATATGGAGCAACAGCAAGGATGCGTTCATTTGGCTGGGCAAAGAAAACTCACCGTCCCTGAAAATCTTTCAAATCTAGGGAAATGCCTGTAAAGCCCCAGCGATTAGATTTGTTCAGGCGAGACAGATGTGTGGAATAATCGGTCTCGTGGGAAGACGTGGCTATCACATCAATCAATTACTCTACGATGGCTTGACTGTGCTTCAACACCGAGGTCAAGACGCAGCAGGTATCATGACTGAATACGAAGGCAAGTACCACTTACGCAAATCAAATGGTTTGGTAAAAGATGTATTCTTCAAGAGACATATGCAGAATTTATTGGGATCAATCGGGATTGGTCATGTTCGTTATCCCACAGCGGGTTCATCTTCAGCAGCAGAGGCTCAGCCTTTTTACGTGAATTATCCATTCGGACTATCTCTGGCTCATAATGGCAATTTAACAAATGCAGATGAGATCAAATCTCTACTCATCAAATCACATCGAAGGCATGTAAACACAACTTCAGATTCCGAACTCTTGTTAAATTTACTAGCAATGGAATTGCATTCTCGCACTCACAATCTAGACATAGATGGAGAATTACATGTTGATGTAAATACAATATTTTCATCAGTATCTGCACTACACAATCAGATTTCTGGAGGTTATGCTTGTGTAGCATTGATTTCTGGATATGGAATATTGGCATTCAGAGACCCGAATGGGATAAGGCCACTAATATTCGGTAGCAGAGAAATAGATGGTGAAAAGGAATGGATTGTAGCTAGTGAGTCAGTTGCGATACACGCACTTGGTTTTGATGTTGAAAGAGATGTTGAACCAGGTGAAGCGATATTTTTGTCTTCTGCAGGACAGTTCTTTTCCAAGCAATGTGCAGAAGAAACGCATCATTCACCTTGTATTTTCGAACATGTTTATTTTTCAAGACCAGATTCGATTATAGATGGAATTTCTGTATATCAAGCAAGACTAAATCAAGGTCAAAGGCTTGCTGAAAGAATTTTGGAACAGTTTCCAGACCATGATATTGATGCAGTAATCCCTGTTCCAGATTCTGGCCGCTATGCCGCTTTACAAATGGCTGGAACCCTTGGTGTGGAATATCGGGAAGGATTCGTAAAGAATCGATATATTGGACGCACATTTATCATGCCAGGACAGGCAATGAGAAAGAAGTCAGTCAGAAGAAAACTAAATGCAATTCCACATGAATTTAAGGGGAAAAATGTAATTTTAGTTGATGATTCTATTGTAAGAGGTACGACTTCTGCCCAAATTGTAGAGATGGCTAGAGAAGTTGGAGCCAAAAAAGTGTACTTTGCTTCAGCTGCACCCCCTGTAAGACATCCAAATGTATACGGCATAGATATGCCAGCTATAACTGAATTTATTGCAAATGGAAAGACTATTGACGAGATTGGTAATTTGATTGGTGCTGACAAATTATTCTATCAAACACTCGAGGACTTGATAGAAGTTACAAGCATAAATGGAGAACAGTCGTGGGATACCAGTTGTTTCAACGGTGAATATGTTACAGGAGACGTCGATCAAGAATATCTAGACGAACTAGAAGCGGCTAGAAATGATTCTGCTAAAAGTGGAAAAATCCAGGTTGAAGAAACGATAGGTATGCATAATGACGAGTGATTGGTATTATCCAACCACATCAATTTGCCCTGAAGTAGGAATCGATGTCAAAATCTAATCTATTAGCATGAATTACATATTGTAGAATAAGTCAAGACTTACCTAATCGATTATTTGTTGCTAATATTTGTATTCTAATACTAACTTAGATGCATGGTATCATGAATGATGGCCTATCTGGATGTACCATGGCGCTCACAGTTCCGGTTGTCAATAAGTTTAGTGCAACTGCTAGGGTTACAGCCGTATCGAGTGGAATCAATCTTGCTTTCGGACAGGAAGATGGTAGACTTGTAATCGGCGAGGATGAACTTTCCTTATCTCCGATAACATCTATGTTTGAATTTCCATTTGGTGATTTGGTTTTAGGTACAAATGAATCACTTCAAATCTTCCGTGACGGAAAAGAAATCTCATCTCAAGTGCATGAATCTGGAATTGAATCAATTTCAGGAAAGGAAGACTACGCAGTTGCAATAGATGGACTTGGTAGAGGTCATATTTTGAGTTCAGCAGGAGGTTCAGTTAGAATTGAGGAAAGTTCAGTTCTATTTGCAAAGGTAGGACCTGGGATTGCAATAGCCAACGAATCAGGTAAAGTTAGCATATACTCACATGATGGAGAAAAGCAGTGGGAGAGGCCTGCTAGAGGTGAAGTTGGAGAGAGAATCACTGCAATAGGTTGGAATGGTCCCATCTTGGTTGTAGCGCGTGAAGGGCATGGATTAGTACCAGGTGATGAGGAGGCTTTGGAAATAGAATATTGGCAGTCTCAAGAACTCATCAAACGTTTTGACGTAAACCATCGAGTTGTTTCAATTGATGGTCCATGGATGGGATTAGACATGGGTGGAATAATGCATGGTGAAACTCTTGTTGCTAAGCTCGATCACCCAGTTCACTCGATAATAAGTAGGGGGGATTCCTGTCTTGCAGGTTCCTGGTTTCACCTTCATTTTGTAACTAAAGAAGGTTCGCAATGGGCTGTTGAAACTCAAGGGATGGTTGAAAAATTCTCGGTTAACAAAGATGGAACTGCGGTATTGATTGCGGGCAGTGATCAAAATGATTACACAGATCCCGAGCCCGTGGTTCTAATTGATTCAACTGTTGAACCAACATCATTGATCGAAGAAGAAACAGCAATAGATGATTGGGGTGAAGCCCCCGCAATTGAAATTGATGCCGATGAATTATACGGTGATGAAACTTCTTTGGAAGAATTGGCAGGCATTGAAAGAAGTGAACTAAGTGATGCCGGAAATCTTCTAGATGCATTGAATGATGAAATAGAAGTCCAAACCATAGAAGTTGAAGAAGAAGATTTGATGTTGGCATTATCGCTAGATGCTGTAGAAATAATTGCACCCAGGCCAGATGCGGGCGGTGATCAATCGTTGAAATCAAACGACGATGGTACAGCAATCGTCACTTTGGATGGCACCGGTACTGAAGACCCTCAAGATAGGATTAATTCATGGTCTTGGGTTGATGATACTGGAAAAGAGATATCAGATTCACCTATCGTTAAAGTGAGATTGAATACAGGTAATCATCGTTTTGAGTTGCGAATCAAAGATATAGATGGCAGGTGGTCCTCGGATTCTATAGATGTGAGGATTGAATGACATGGTTCTCTCTCCAAACATCGCTCATTTCATAGTTACAGCTCTACAGCAAAGATGCAGTGTTGTTACAAATCCAGAAAATGGAGAGACAGTGATTATCGATGGTGGCGGAGACTCGGATAGAATAATTCAATGGATAGATTCTGGAATCGGAAAACCTGATAATGAAATTGGATCATATGATGGGCAAAAGAAGGTGGTTGCGCTAATTAATACGCATGCCCACTTCGATCATAGTGGGCATATCCCATTTCTGAAAGAACACTATTCTCTGGAATGGTGGCTTCACAAAGATGATTTCTATTTGCAGAGCCTTGCCCAAGAATCGGCTAAGAGGTGGGGGTTCTCAATACCAGAACCAGCAATCGCAGAGAATACGTGGGAGCACGGCGAAATTCATAATTTCGCAGGAATGGATTTTGAGATATTACATACACCTGGTCACTCACTAGGAAGTTGTAGTTTGAGATTAATTGTTGAGGACGGTCCAGACCACCTTTTTGCAGGAGACACTCTATTCCAAGGTTCGATTGGTAGAACAGATTTGCCACATTCGGGGGGAGACCTAAATCTTCTTCTGCGAATGATAAGAGAGAGACTCTTCCCTCTAGATGATGACACAGTTGTACATCCTGGTCATGGCCCAATGACTTCTATCGGTTGGGAGAAGCGAACAAATCCGTTCTTGAGTGACGGATTTCAGGGTAGAGGTGCTTGGTTGTAATCAGGCCATCATCGAGGATAATTCCGATTCCAGAACAGGTAGCGCTTCTTCCCAAGAGGCAACAATACCATAATCTGCATGAGCAAATATTGGTGCGTCTGCGTCTTTGTTTACAGCTACAATATATTTTGATGAGCGCATTCCTGCAAGATGTTGGATAGCACCAGATATTCCTACTGCGATATACAAATTTGGATTTACAGTCTTTCCAGTTTGACCAACTTGCATTGAGTGTGGGATTGCATCCCAAGTATCTACAGCCGCCCGAGATGCTCCAACTGCCGCACCCAGCGTATCTGCGATTTTCTCCAAGTGAGAGAAGTTATCCGGGCTTCCCATTCCTCGGCCACCTGAAATTATGATGTTAGCTTCAGATACATCCAAACGAGTAGATGCTCTTTCGATAATTTCCTTAACTGCGGTAGCAACATCACCAGATTGATCCACAACTGAAACATTTGCTGCTGTTGAGGCAGCGGACGGGAATACGTTTGCTCTGACAGATATAGCCGCATCTCCAGATAGTGCAACAGTTTGCATTGCCTTACCAGAGTAGATTGGACTGGTCAGATTCATTCCATTAATTGCCACAACATCTTGAACGATTGATAATCCTCTTCTGGCAGCTATCCTAGCTGCTAGGTCCTTGGATTGTGGAGTTGCTGCCGCTATGATAATTCCTGCTGGCGCTGCAGCATCAATAGCTGCAGCCCAAGATGATGCATCGTAATTAGCAAAGCAATCGCCTTTTACTGCGATTGTTTTACTTGCCCCTTCAAAACCAGCGCCGTCTGCGATAGATGCGTCTGTGCATGGCACTACAATAGTTGGTGTGGTTCCTAATGCAATGGCAGCACTTACCATTTCTGCTGTTACTGATGCGATTGAACCTTTGCTTGTTTCTGCGATAATTACACTTTCTGACATTTTATTCACCTCAAATTACGTTTGCCTCATCCCTTAGAAGTCTAGCAACTTCTTGAGCAGAAGATGCGCCTTCAAATTTCTTTCCTGCTGGCTTAGCAGGCGGAGGATTCTGAGATACTACAGTTACAGATGGCGATGGAGCATCAGCACTGACAACAGTTACTTTTGCTCTTTTAGCCATCATGATTCCTTTCACGTTTGGCTTTCTTACCTTCAAATCACCTTTGTCGCAAGTTATTACTGCATTACCTGGTACTGAAACCTTCGCAGATCCTCCTTCAACTGGAGTGGTAACTGTCAATCCTCCTGCAAATGATGCGTGTGTGATATTGGATACGCTTGCCCATCCAAGTTTTTCTGCAATTCCGGGTCCTGTTGATCCAGCTCCAGTATCTGCTGCAGTCTTACCACAGTAGACTAATTCAGCGCCAAGATTGCTTATGGCTTGAGATAAGGCGGTCTGAACTCCGTTAGAATCTAGAGCGGTCCAAGAATCATCCCATACACGTACTATTTCATCTACACCAATTGCCTTAGCATCTTTTAGAATCTTATCCGCTTCCGCAGGACCTAGCGTGAGGGCTGTAACAGTACCTCCGTCAGATTCTTTATGCTGAAGTGCGATTTCTATTGCGAATTCATCATATGGGCTGATTACCCACTTTACTGCTGACAAGTCTACTCTATCACCATTTACAATAATTCTTGCATTGGTGTCGGGAACACGCTTCACTAAAACGACGATATTCGGCATAACAATCACTCTCCCCCAATTGGGTTAGCATCGCCCAGCAAAACCCCGTTCATGAACATTGTCTAATCAATTTGTTAATTGATTCACACGGTCGAGTGTGTTGGGGTTTTGTTCAAAGTATTCTGAAACTACTTCCAAACCACGAGATAGACCTGCAGCAACACCCATTTTAGCGTCAAATGGATGTAATGTGCCATCTGCAACTGCAGCCTTGAATGATTCAAGGTCATTCCAAGTGCTAGGTTCACCAAATTCAGGTTTTGGAGTGACATTTACTTCTCCAAATTCAGGTAGTATGATATGCTCAATCAATTCGTATACAGGAGAATCTGGTTGCTCTGGGTCGAGGTACGCTTTCCGCATTTTTTTGGATAACTTCTTCTCGTCGTCGTGGAGTAAAATAGCTCCACTGGGGTCGGATTTACTCATTTTGTGATCAAATGACTCCATCCTTGCACCTGACGATTTCAATCCAGAGATAATTGGTGTGTGTAAGCAAGTCGCTTTGTACCATCCCCACCTATCGGCAACGTCTCTCATGTACATGTGTGCTTTTCGCTGGTCCATTCCACCTATTGCAACATCAATGTCCATTTCGAAGATATCAGCTGCTTGTAAAGCAGGATAATAGAATCTTGACAAGTCTCCATCTGAGGAGTCTTCACTTCTACCCATTATCGAGAATGTTCTTCTAACTCTCGATAGACTCATGTTCTTAGAACAGCGTAAAACTCGTGCCCAATAATCTCCGGAATCCATTATGCTAGAGGCCCATAGGAATCTTAGTTCTCCTTTACCTTCACCCTCTGGAGGATTGCCGAGTAGTGCTCTGAATGTTTCCTCCATATATTTTGCAGTGGTTTGGATATCATCCATTACTCCTCCAAATTTGTCATTAACCCAAGCATGCCAATCTGCTAGGAATATCAGGACGTTCGCCCCAGCATCAAGCATTCTTTTCATTTGTAATGATATCACTTTCCAACCGATGTGTGCCTTTCCTGAAGGCTCGAATCCTACATAGCAGCGAATAATTCCATCTCCGCCTGCCGAAGTGCCATCTACTAAGCAATCGACCAGATGATTGATACCAACTGCCTCATCTACGGATCCAATCATTAGATTCAATATTTCAAAGCTAGCATCATCGAGTTCCGCTACTCTTGGGCAGCGCTCGATTAGGCTATCTTTATCCAACATATAATCGCCTCATAGAAGGTCGTTAAGTTTCTTGACTCTTCCTTCAGAGGGTGCTGTTCCCTCTTCAATCATTTTTTCGAGATCGGCGATCATCTCATGAGCCTTATCGATGGTTTCCTGAGTGATCGTTGTCGACATTTCAATTGATTTGTGAGCCATTTTTATTGCAGAGCGTGCTTTTGAGAATTTCTTGGCTTGCTCTTTTGCCTTGTCTCCTCTTTGCTTTGCGGAATAACCTGTTGCTTTGTCCAAGAAATTAGACCATCTCGACCTTGCTTGCATTGCATTTTCTCTACCTCCGTCTTGTGATAGGAAATTTGAGAGGTCATCCCCTTTCATTTGCTCAACATCGACTTGTAATTTCCCGTCCTCAGTGTACTCTGCAGTTACACTTGTCAAAATCGCAAATGATGCGGTAAAAACGCCATCTGCGTTAACTTCTACATCGTTGAAATGTTCGGTTGCTAATTTTGCTAGACCGGCATTACCGCCCATTGATTTGACTATACCACGCTTGACTTCGAATCGCTCCATGCCCATTCCAAATCAATTAAGGAAATAAGGACTACCTTCGAAAAATTATCTAGAGCGGGGCCTTTTTGGTCAATACTCGCTCGCCGTGTTATGCGCAGGTTGGCCCTACTGCTGGTATTTCTTATCATGTCGCCGATTATTGCGAAAGCTCTTGAACCTGAAAGGACAGTTGATATCTCAGTAGAAAGAAGGCTAGCAAACTTCGACCTAGGTGTTAATGGCGGTCAAATCTCTCCTGATTTCACTACTGTTTTGATATACGGAGAAGACGGCTATGCACATTTATTATCTGCCCAAAATGCGGATGACGAATCTACAGATGTCAGATTAGAAAAAGAAACTGATAATTCTCTTAACGATGTATCTTGGCACCCCGGAGGAAAGAGTGCAATGATTGTGGGTGATGATGGGACAATATTGAGATTTAATTCTACTAATTTCGCGCTCGGTGAAGCAGAAGGCTCATCCTCTATGTCAGGACTCGATATCAATGCAATCCATTTCACAGCTGGATCATCTGTAGCTTATCTAGGCACGACAAATGGTGAGATATGGAAGTATTATGCTGACACATTTACTCTCATAAATGATGAAGCAACCTCAATGATAACAGATATTGATTGTTTGAAAAACAAGAATGTTTGCCTGATTGGAACTCTTAATGATGGCATAGCAACAGTTGACCAAGCAGATTCTGTAAAATGGATTGCGAATTCACGCTCTCATACTTGGGTTGGGATAAGCTGTGAAGATCCGACTATGAATTCATGCACAGGATTTGCTAGTGGATTGAAGGCAATATCGATTGAACTTGATTTACAAGATCTTTCTAAGTCAGAGATAGGTAGAGTTGACATCCTAGGGCAATTAGAGGGGGATATAATTGCAGATAACCAAGCAGTTGATTCTTCAAGTATTTTCGCTTTAGCTCCGATTGGAATGGTTAGATGGAACCAGTATAGCGAGGAAGCATTCCTTATGTTTTCTAATAGTAATGCAACCGACGAAGATGTCCTGCTTGGAGGTGACAGCTATGCAGTGGCATGGGAGAATTCAGAATATTCAGGTTTTTTGATAACAAGTCAAGGAAGGGTAGTATCATTCGAGCCAGCAAGTGAAGAAGATGATGGCGGAATCCCAAATGTTTTGGTGATTTTAGTCGCTATGTGTGTCCCGGGTGTAATACTTGGTTTGATTTACTGGAACAGCCCATGGTTACAACGGAAATATGCAAATTTCTTCAAGCGTAATAAAAAGGATGAGCAATAACCCCCTAACCTTCATGAATCTCTTGCTACCGCACGCAATTCATGGAACCATTTGAGGGCCTAGACTTTTACGACATCGAGTCGCTTTTGACTGAAGAAGAAATAATGATTCGCGACATGGTAAGAGATTGGGTTGACGAAGAAGTTCTTCCTAAAATTGAGCATGCATGTGAAGAAGGAGTATTCCCCGATGAGTGGAGAGTTGCTCTCGGCGAAATGGGTGTGTTGGGCGCCCCTCTAAAGGGCTATGACTGCCCAGGACTTTCCTATGTAGCATATGGATTAATTTGTCAGGAGTTGGAGAGAGGAGACTCTGGATTGAGATCATTTGCAAGTGTTCAAGGTTCACTAGCGATGTATCCGATTTGGGATTTTGGAAGTGAGGAACAAAAGCAGTACTACTTGCCCAAAATGACTTCAGGCGAGTGGGTAGGCTGTTTCGGACTAACAGAACCAGATTACGGCTCCAATCCTGGAGACATGATTACCAAAGCCGAAGACATGGGTGACCATTACTTGCTTAACGGGGCAAAGATGTGGATCACAAACGGTACAATCGCTGATGTCGCGATAGTTTGGGCGAAGTTGGATGGAGTAATTAGAGGATTTATTGTCGAGAAAGATGATGAAGGATTCAGCGCACCGGAGATGAAAGGAAAGCATTCTCTAAAGGCTAGTGTTACTAGTGAACTAGTATTCCAAGATTGCAAAATCCCAAAGGATAGAATTCTGCCCAATGTGAAAGGATTGAAAGGTCCTTTCTCATGCTTGAATAACGCAAGGTATGGAATCTCATGGGGAGCATTGGGCTCGGCTATGGCTTGTTTCCATTCAGCAAAAACCTACTCTTTGTCGAGGATTCAATTTGATGTACCAATTGCATCATATCAACTCATTCAAAACAAATTAGCATGGATGCTAAGAGAGATTACAAAAGGACAACTACTAGCATATCACTTAGGTAGAAAGAAAGACGATGGAACATGGTTCAATGAGCAGATAAGTCTAGCGAAAATGAATAATGTGGATATTGCCCTGGAAATTGCAAGAATTGCAAGAGATATCCACGGCGCAAATGGTATTCTTGATGAATACCCAGTAATGCGCCATATGGCTAATCTTGAATCAGTGAAAACCTACGAGGGAACTCATGATATCCACAATCTAATTCTTGGAAGATATATCACTGGTATACAGGCGTTTACTCGAAATTCTTGATCAGGGACCAGTCCAGTCTTTACAGTAATCGAATTCATTGCTGTTGATGGCATCTTCCCAAGTTCTCAATGGTTCGACAGCCCTGCCGTCAGACCATTCACCCATATATCTCAATTCTTCAGAATCAATCAACTGATCTCTGTATTCAGATTCCTCCAAGGTATCATTGTTGAGACTAGCTACTAACCAGTTGGCTTGATTCGCAACCCTTCGATAGAATCCCCAATCAGCTAGATCATCATGTGTTTCTGTGGCTTGTAGGTAATGTGTTGCAACCAGTCTTGGGAAGCCATGCCTATCACTAGGGACCTCTATGAAAATAGCATTATCTCCTAGAAGATCTTGGTGATGTACTCCAAAACAATCACTAACGCTCATATCATCTTCACTAATTGCAACGTGTGCTAGGAAATTTTGTGGTAGTTTTGCGCTATCAAATTGAAGGTGTTCTTGAACAGGCCTAGCATATGGTGCTTCCAAACTAACGAATAATGCCTCACTTCCCCAGCCCTTGTCCAATGCCCAATCGAGGACTAGGAATGAATAACCTGCTCCTAAACTATGTCCTCCGACCATAAGATAGTCATGATGCACATTTTCCGGCAGTAATGTTAACATGAATTCTAATGCGGCATCTATTGCAATAGCTCTTGGTTCATGGTATGGGTGATTTGACATACCTGCTTCCTCATGCAACTCAAAAGTGTCATGACCAGGGGGCATAACGTCGGAAGGGTATTGGATGTACGCAACGGCAACTCCTCTTGATGCCAATTCTGTAATCCAATCTTCATATGATTCAAAAAATGGATTAGCGAATCCATGCAAGATTATGGCGAGAGGCAAATTTCCTTGATAGGACTTTGGTAGAGCGATATATACTGAAAACACCACTTCTTCCTCGTAATCGCCTTGTATACTAGATACCTCTTTTGGCATAGGATATTCATAACTTTCAATCTCTACCTCGTATTCTCCATCAACCAACTCTAGTTGCGGAGGTGAGGGGGATAGTCCAGCCATAGCGCTTAGTCCAGGAGTTATGAGCCATATTGCTAATATAACTAACAAAAAGTGTGATGCAGAACTTATTTTCTCCCTGCCTTCAATGAAGGGATTTTTTGGCAAACCTGATATTATCAGAGCCAAGCAAAGGAAAACAAAACCGTAGGTAGTTGGTAGTAAAAGAAACGCATCTCTAAAGTACGCATAGTTCAATAAGATGAAAATAAATAATAATCCTAGAAAAATTCCGGTAATGACTAATGCAATTATTTTCTCATATTTTTTGGAATATTGCGATCTATAATATGAAAATGGAACAGCCAATAAGAAGAATGCAAATACCAATGTTCGATTTTCTCTCAAAAAATAAGTCCACTCCAATGACCTCTTAGCCATTGGCCAAAAAGCTCCACCCAAATCATAACCCAATGTTAGCAGTATTATTGGTTCAAGCAATGCAAGAATAAACCCAACTAATACTAGCAAAGCTAGTCTGCTTTTGGATGGCATCTCCATCCCAACACCTCATTCAAACATCAGGTAGAAGCCCTACCTTGGAAAGTCCAGTCCAAACTGGATTTAACCAACCAGGAATGAATCTATGCCTTAGATAGACCGCTGCAGCCAAAGTTAATTTCTGGAATTTATTTAACTTGACACGCTTAGTGAATACGTCGCCTTGTTGTCGCTCGATTTGTTTCAAAATCTTATCATAAAAAGCAATCATTGCAGCAGGAGAATATCTTGTGCGCCTTGGAAGAAGTGGAA
>Ga0163110_10000740_pt1 | contig 15788 bp, 9 predicted proteins | sample CRUFie1St17metaG_FD_108703 | JGI IMG/M metagenome (GOLD analysis project Ga0163110, IMG submission 108703) | Marine microbial communities from the Costa Rica Dome - CRUD Field 142mm St17 metaG | ecosystem: Environmental > Aquatic > Marine > Oceanic > Photic zone | place: Costa Rica: the Eastern...
ACGAGCGCCCTGAGCGACAGCTTCCAGGACGGCCTTCTCGCTCCCCCTGTCTACACGCGCCCCGCCGAGTACAACGGCTGGAAAGTCCCCGACGTCTTGCTCAGCGGAAACCACGCCGCCATTGACAAGTGGCAGGAAGAACAAGCCCTTGCCCGCACCCGCGACCGCAGGCCCGATTTGCTCGAAGGCCATGGAGAGGGCGCGCAAGACACATCGAAGGGTTAATTTCTTCCCTTTCGCGCAAGGACTTCCCAAAGAATCTTCGTAATATTGCACCCCGATTTGGGGCTCTGCTTCAAGGGACCCAGACTGACAACGCATAAGACAACACCATGGACCGCATCAAGGACATCACCGCCAAATTGGTCGAAACACAGGACTGGCCTGAGTTTGGCGCCGGCGACACCGTCACCGTGACCATCAAGATTAAAGAGGGCAGCAAGGAGCGTCTTCAAGCCTTCCAGGGTGTTGTGATTCAACGCCGCGGTTCAGGTGCCACCGAAACCTTCACCGTTCGCAAGATGGCCAGCGGCGTAGGTGTGGAGCGCATCTTCCCCATCTCTTCTCCTTCCGTGGAAAAGATTGAAGTGAACAAGCGCGGCCGTGTGCGTCGTGCACGCATCTACTACTTGCGTGAGCGCACTGGCAAGTCCGCCCGCATCAAGGAGCGCCGCCTCGCGAAGTAAGACTTCGAAACTTCCGACCGCCAACGCGGTCATGAAAAAAGCCAACCCGTTGAGGTTGGCTTTTTTCATGGGTCATCGCGAAGGCCACGAGAAGCGGCTCGCGCCGCTTGGGGTTCTCATTGCTCTGGCTCATGCCTTCGAGCCTTGCTGCGCAAGGCCAAGATTTAAGAATTTAACACTCGCTCGCTACGCTCACTCGGCATCCCGAACGCAACGAACAGAAAAACCGCCTCGACGATTGTTGCTGTCGCGGTTGACATCCTCATTGAAGTAGAGCATGTTTCGGAACCAAGCATTGGATCCAACGGGCGAGGAACTCCACCAGTACCCGATGCTACCAGCGAAGTTGAAGCCTCCACTGCTGCCCCGGCCGCCGCCCGGCAAACCTGAAAAACCGCTCAAATTTGTTCCGTTCCACGAATCACCCAAATTCGATTTCATCATGCTCCCTGCGAAGTTGTCCGAACCCAAGCTCGAGGTCATCGCCGTCCACTCTGCGTCAGTTGGAACGTGCCATCCAATCGGACAAAGGCCCCACTGTTCAACCGCAGAAAAATTATACAATACGCCGAACTGATGGTAATTGAGCGTGATTTTTGCCTCGTCAACCTGGTTCCCTTCGTAACCATAGACGTAGGCGTGGGGCACTGCATCGCTTCCCACAACGGAAGGGCTGACTTCTGGCAAGTACCTCACGTTCTCGGAGAACCAACATTGACCACCGATGGACGTGGTGTTGTACCAGTACCCTTCGTGAAGCACATCGTCACCGCAACGGAAGGCATCCCCTGAATCGTTTTGCAGTGCAGTGATTTGGGATTGAAGAGAATCCAAGAGTTCGCCCAATTCCACGGCATTGACCATGATGGTGCCAGGGGCAAACTCCCCTCCATACGTGGACAACAAATCTTGAAGATCTGTGACCCCAATCAAACCATTGGCGTCGCCATCCGGGTTGTATGGAAGCGTAACCTGCGCGTTGGCCGACAAGACCGCCGCAGTCGTGCTCATGATTAGGAAATGTTTCATCGTCATGACAAAGTGGTTTGTCATAAAGATATCGTAACCTCCCCTGTTTGTCAAGGAGTTGTCAAGGGGTTAGCCCGCCATGACGCGGTCGACCGTCGCAAGGATCTCCGACTCCTGGCGCGTGGTGCTCTCGACGAGTTTGGCGCACCGGGATTGGATGTGGGCGACGTAGTCGGCGTCCTCGAGGTCGCCGCAGTTGATGCGGGCGTTCAGGACGGCGCCAAGGACCGCTGTGCGGAGGCACATGGCGCCTACCCCGGCGTCGGTGACACTGTTGGGGTTGCCGTCGCTCGCCATGGCTGCTGCAAGGCTCAAGCCGTCGTGGGCCACCTGCGCCACTTGCATCGGAATGTCAATGGCGTTGCGGGTGGCGTCTTGGATGGCTTGGTGGCGCTTGGCCTTTTGGTCCTCGGTTCCCTTGGGCATGCCGTAAGCTGCCATGATGGCATCGAATGCTTGGGTGTCCGCGTCCACCAGGGCCATGAGCTCGTTTTGGAGGGCGAGTCCCTTTTCTGCGTGCACGCTGAATTCTTCCCAGCGGTCGTCCCATCCACGCTTGTGGGCACTGAGGTTGGCCACCATCGTCGCCAAGGCCGCGCCAAGGGCGCCAGCGTAGGCCGAGATGGAGCCGCCACCGGGGGCGGGCGCTTCCGAAGCTGTGGTGTCCGCGAATTGGGTGAGCGTCATGTGGATCAGCGGGGAGTTTCCCTCCTCCGCGATGATGTACTCGATGACGCGCTTGGCGGGGTCAAACGGCGCGAGGTCGTCCAGCCCAAGCGACTTGACCGCAATCTTGACCTTCTCCGCCTCAGAAATGCCAAGCGACCGTTGCTGCTTTCTGAGGTAATGGTCCGCGGCGTCCAAGAGCACGCGAAGCGGCAACAAGCCGACGAGTTCTGAACCGGTCACTCGGATGCCGCGGGCTTGCGCCTTGTTGCACGCCTCGTCGAAGGCGACGTGGACGGGCGTGACGTTGATGTCGGTGAGGTTCAAGGAAAGTTGGGCAATGCCGTATTCCTCGATGTACCAGCCAATGCCTTTCACCGACTTCAGGGTGCCGGGAATGCGGACAGGTTCACCGTGCGCATCGAGGATGGCTGGACCGGTGATGCCGTCGCGTTTTTTGATTCGGCCTGCCTCGCGGATGTCAAACGCGATGGCGTTCGCTCGGCGGCTTGATGTGGTGTTCAGGTTGATGTTGTAGGCAATGAGGAAGTCACGCGCGCCAACAGCGGTGGCCCCAGTGCGTCGGGCCGCATCGTTGAATTCCGCAGGTCCGAAGTCTGGTGCGCCCTCGTCCGTGCTCAGCTTGCCCAACCCTTCATATTGGCCTTTGCGGCACACGGCGAGGTTCTTGCGCTCGGGGCGCTTCGCAGCCGATTCGTAGAAATAGCCGGGGATATTGAGCTCTTTCCCCACGCGTTCGCCCACCTCGTGGGCTACCTTGATGCAATCTTCCATCGTCACGCCTGCCACGGGCACAAAGGGACACACGTCGGTGGCGCCCATGCGGGGATGCTCTCCGCTGTGTTTGGACATGTCGATGAGTTCGCTCGCCTTTTTGATCAAGCGAAACGCCGCTTCGCCCACCGTTTCTGGGGGCCCCACAAACGTGATGACCGTGCGGTTGGTGCTCTTTCCGGGATCGACGTCAAGCAGTCGGCATCCTTCCACCGTCTCGACCACAGCGGCCACGGCGTTGATGACTTCGGGGCGACGTCCCTCGCTGATGTTGGGGACGCATTCAATCAAGCGTTGCATGGGGCCAAAGTAGCGCCCCCCGTGCCCACCCGATTGGGCCCTACCCCTCCCAGATTTCACCGTTGATGAACACCTTATCCACAACCGCGTCGGTGAAGCGATAGGCGATATCCTGCAGGCCCTCCATGGGATGCGTCACGATGAAATTCGCGCGGTGACCCCGTCCCAAGGCCCCAACCTCGTGGCTGAGTTCCATGGCCGCTGCACCGTTCAAAGTGGCAGCAGCCACTGCCTCGCGTGGCAACACCCCCATCTTCAGGCTGGCGAGCCGGACGGCCATCGTCATGTCCCCACTTGGCGCCGATCCTGGATTGTGGTCGGTGGCCAACACCAGCGGCAATCCGGCGTCAATGATGGCACGGCCTGGCGTATACGGGATGCTCAAGAAATGGCTGCACCCTGGCAAGGCCACAGGGTACGTTGGTGCGCCCTCGCCGTCCTCGGCCCGTTCAAAGCCCTCAATGAGGCTTTGGATGGCTTCGCTGCCGCACACCTCCAGGTGGTCGACGCTGAGCGCATTTTGATTCACGCAAAGCTCCACTCCACCAATTTCATTGAATTGATTGACATGGACTTTGCCTTTCAATCCGAGATCATTTGCCGCTTCGAGAAGCGCGCTCGTTTCTTCCGTTCCGAAGTATCCTTTTTCGCAAAAGACGTCCACGTAGTCGACCAGGCCCTCGGCAGCAAACGCGGGCAACATGTCGGTGACGACGTGCTGGGTGTAAGCTGCGGCGTTTTCGAATTCAGGCGGCACGGCGTGGCACCCAAGGAACGTGGCTTTGATGGGAATGGGCGCGGCTTCTTTGAGGCGGGCGATGACGCGGAGCATTTTGCGCTCTGCGTCCATGGTCAGGCCGTACCCGGATTTGATCTCCATGGCCCCGACGCCTTGTGAAATGGCGCGGTGCACCCGCTTCAAAGCATCTTCAAACAGCTCGTCCGCGCCCATGGCCTGCAAGGCCTTGGCGGAATTCAGGATGCCACCGCCGCGCTCGGCGATCTCTTGGTAAGTCGCCCCTTCGAGCCGCATGAGGAACTCCTCGCTGCGGCTTCGCGCAAAGACCGTGTGGGTGTGGCTGTCGCACCACGCCGGAAGCACCCATCGCCCCTCCGCATCGACGATGTTCAGGCCGGACCAATCGACGATGCCGGGAAAGTCGTCCATCCCCCCAAAATCCACCACCACTCCGTCCTCCAGGGCGAGCCAGGCGTTGTGGAGGATCGGAAATTTGGCCATCTCGGAGCCCGCCACGTCTCGGGGCACCTCCTCAAAGGCACCCACAAGCCCTTTGATGTTCTTGAAAAGCGTCCGCATGACGTGCAAGGTATACCTTCGCAGGGCATGGCAGGAAACACCTATGGCACCCTTTTCAGATTGACGACGTTTGGCGAGTCGCATGGCCGCGCCATGGGCGGCATCGTGGACGGGTGTCCGGCAGGCCTTGCGTTGGATTTGGACGAAGTGCAGGCTGAGCTTGCGCGACGTCGTCCGGGCCAGTCCTCCCTGACCACGTCCCGCAAGGAAGCCGACGAGGTGCAATGGTTGTCCGGCACGGTCGAGCACGAAGGCGGACCTGTCACCACAGGCGCGCCCATCGGGTTCACGGTCGCCAACACGTCCGCCCGCCCTGCCGACTACGACCACCTGAAAGACACGTTCCGTCCCTCCCATGCGGACTTCACGTACGAGGCCAAATACGGGCTCCGCGACGTCCGCGGCGGCGGCCGGGCTTCGGCACGGGAAACGGTCTCGCGCGTGGTGGCCGGTGCGGTCGCACGCCAAATCCTCGCCACCCTCGGCGTCGAGGTCGGCGCCTACGTCGAGCGCGTCCAGGACATCAGCATGCCCCTGCCTCCGTCTTTTCACAGCCGTGACGAGGTCGACGCCCACCCCGTGCGGTGCCCACATCCCGAGACGGCCGCCCGCATGGCGGACCGCATCGCAGACGTGAAAAAGGCCGGCGACACGGTCGGGGGCGCCATCGTGCTCGTGGCCCGCGGCGTGCCTGCGGGCTGGGGCGAACCGGTCTTTGACCGCCTCCATGCCGACCTCGCCAAAGCCATGTGGTCCCTTCCCGCGACCAAGTCCCTCGAACTGGGCTCCGGCCTAAGCGGCACGCTGATGCGCGGTTCTGAGCACAACGACAAGTTCGTCGACCGCGGCGACCGAATCGGCACCGCCACCAACCGAAGCGGTGGCATCCAAGGCGGCATCAGCAACGGCGAAGACATCTTGCTTCGCATCGGATTCAAGCCCGTGGCGACGGTCCTTCAACCCGGCTCCTCCGTGGACCGTGACGGCAACCCCGTCGAGCTCGAAGGCCGCGGGCGCCACGACCCGTGCGTGCTGCCTCGCGCCGTCCCCTTGGTGGAAGCCATGGCCTGTCTTGTCTTGGTCGACCACGCGCTTCGTCAGCGCGCCGCGCGCCTTACCTTCGGGGCATGACCTCCGATTCACCTCGATCTGACTCCAAATCTCCTCGTCTCGCACTGCACTGGCAGGTGCTCATCGGTCTCGCCTTGGGTGTGGGGTACGCGTGGGCAAGCATTCAGTTTGGGTGGAACAGCTTCACGCTGAACTACATCCAACCGCTGGGCGACATCTTCATCAACATCCTCAAACTGATCGCGGTGCCTTTGGTGCTCTTCAGCATCATTGGCGGGGTCGCGTCGCTTGGCGATGTCAAGAAATTGGGCCGGTTGGGGGCCAAAACGCTCGGTCTTTACCTTCTCACCACGTTCTTCGCCGTCACCCTTGGCCTCGTGTTGGTCAACATCTTTCAACCCGGCACGGGCGCCAGTGAAGACCTCAAGGCCAGCAACCGAATCCGTTACGAACTTTGGAGAGACGCCAACGGCATCGAAGTTCTCGACGACCTCAACATTGCGCAGGCCCCAGAAAACGCGGACCTTGTGCGTGAAATCCAGGCCCAGCAAGAAGGCATGAACGCATGGGTCGCCGACAAGCTCAACAAGGCAGAAAACGCTTCCAACAGCGGCCCGCTTCAGCCGCTTGTCGACGTGGTCCCCAAGAACATCTTCAAGGCGCTCAGCGACATGGCGATGTTGCAAATCATCTTCTTTGCGGTCTTCTTCGGCATCGTCCTGGTCAGTGTGGAAGAACCCAAGCGCGGGTCGCTCATTCGCGCCATCGACGGCCTGAACGACGTCTTTGTCGGCATGGTGTGGATGGTCATGAAGGCCATGCCCATCTTCGTCTTTGCCCTGATGGCCGGCCAAATCGTCAAGGCCGCAGGCACCGATCCTGACAAGTTCCAGGAGCTGCTCAGTTTCCTCTTGCGCTACGGCCTCGTCGTGGTGCTCGGCCTTGCCCTCATGATCTTCCTCGTCTACCCCATCATTGCCTCCATCGGCATCAAGGGTATGACGCCACGCAAGTTTTTGAAGGCCATGCGCGACGCCCAAATCACCGCCTTCTCCACCTCCTCGTCCGTGGCCACCCTGCCCGTGACGATGCGGTGCGTCAACGGCAACCTCGGCGTGAGCGAGCGCACCACAAGCTTCGTGCTCCCCATCGGCGCCACCGTCAACATGGACGGGACCAGCCTCTACCAAGCGGTGGCGGTCGTGGCGCTCGCCCAGTTCCACATGGTCGATTTGACGCTCGCCCAACAGGCGGTCATCGTGCTGACGGCCACCCTGGCCTCCATCGGCGCCGCGGCCATTCCCAGCGCCGGCCTAGTCCTGATGATCATCGTGCTGGAAAGCGTCGGACTGAACCCCGCGTGGATCGCACTTATCTTCCCCATCGACCGGATTCTAGACATGTGCCGCACCGTGGTCAACGTGACGGGAGACGGCACCGTCTCGGCGCTGGTGGCCCAGTCTGAAGGCGAACTCAACCCCGGCGCTTGATGACCGCGCGCCGCGTCATGGTCCTGTGCCTGTGTTTGGGCATCGTGTTCAACACGGCACACGCGCAATGCGAACCTGAGGAGCCTCGGTCGTCCAAAGCCCAAAAACTCTTCGACAAAGCCCTTCACCCCAAGGGCAAAACGACCCTGGAGGACCGACTCGCCTACCTCGAATCGGCCCTTGACCTCGAACCAGAGGACGCCCCCATTCGCATGGAGGCCGCTGAGCTGACTTTCAAAGCCACAAGCAGGAACCCTGACATGTGGGGCGAGCTGACCCAGCACTTGGACGCGTTGGAGGAGGTTTGTCCTGGAGGCATGCCTGAGGCGCTGTACCTCCGAGGCGCCATGGCCTACATGAACGACGACTTCGAACTGGCCCTCACCCAATTTCAAGCCTACCTGTCCCTCCCCGAAGACATGACCAAACGCCGGCGGCGCAGCGATGTGGAAGTCACTTTGCCAGAGTTGGTCTTCCTGAATCAATACCACATGCATGCGGGAGGCCCCGAGCCTGCTCCCATCCCGGAAGTCAGCTGGGATGAGGACGAGTACCTGCCCATGCTCTCCCCCGACGGCACGCTGCTCTTTTTCACCCGCACCTCCAAAACCAAAGCCAAAGGCGACATCACCACCACGCGTAAGGAGCTGTTCACGTGGGCCAAGCGTCTCGACGAACGGCTGCCTTTCGACAGCGGCGTGCCGTTGCCCGAGCCTTTCAACCTCGGCACGAACTATGGCGGCGCGAGCATCTCGGTGGACAACAAATTGATGGTGCTTGCCGCCAACCGCCCCGTGCCCAGCAACCCGGCCAACGTCGACCTCTTTTCCACGGAATACCACGTGGATTATCGGGACTTGGATGGCTCCGCCGTCTACACCTGGTCGCCCTTGGTGCCCTTGGGCGCGAATGTCAATTCACCACAGGGATGGGAGGCCCAGCCGTCCATCAGTGGCGATGGAGAAACCCTGTTCTTCGCAGCCGCACGGGCAGAGTCCACCCCGGACAAGGACGGCAACTTGACCATGGACATTTTCATGTCGGCGCGTTTGGACAACGGCACTTGGGGTCCGGCAGAGCAGCTGCCTGCGCCCATCAATTCTCCCGCCCAGGACAAATCCCCTTTCCTCCACCCCGACGGCAGAACGCTCTACTTCTCCAGCAACCGGCTCCCCTCAGGCGGAGGCTACGACCTCTGGATGAGCCAACAAGACACCTCGGGCATCTGGGGCGACCCCGTCAACTTGGGACGCCCCCTCAACTCCTCAGGCGACGAGCACGGCTTGGTGGTCAGCACCGATGGGGAGCTAGGCATCTTCGCGAGCCGCCGCAGGGGAACGCGGGGACTGGATTTGTGCACCTACCCCTTGCCAGCCGATCTCAAGCCCGATCCCGTCACGGTGGTCAAAGGCGATTTGGGGTGGCCGGTGCCTGAAGGCTCACTGACCGTGAGCATCGAATACGTCCAGAGCAAACGCATTGAACAAGTCACCTATTCCAAGGAGGACGGACAGTTTGCGCACATCGTGCAGCTCGAAGACGGCGAGGATGTGGTGCTAACCGTCCAAGGCGAAAACGTCGGCTACCAAAGCGTGGTGGTCCACGAACAAGGCACGGATGCCTCGAGTGCCGTTGCGCTGGATTTGGCTCCTCCGGCGGACACCGGGGGCGCCTCGGAGAATACATCGCGTTCAAAGGGCAATCCTTTTGAGTTGGAGGACGTGCAATTCGAAACCAAGAAAAGCACCCTGTCCAAACGCTCGGAAATCATCCTGCGCGCTTTGGCCAACCACTTGGAACGTCAGCCAGAACTGCGTTTGGACATCGACGGCCACACCGACGACATCGGAGAGGCAAAGGACAACTTGATCTTGAGCCAAGACCGTGCCGAGGTGGTGAAGGCCTTCTTGGTGACGTGCGGGGTCGACGGCGACCGAATGACCACCCAAGGTCACGGCGAGTCACAGCCCAAAACCACCAACGCCACCCCCGAAGGCAGGCGCGTCAACCGCCGCACAGAGTTCCGTTGGATGGATTGAGTTTGATGGGCCGTAGCCCCATCTTGCGGGCCCGCTCATGGGACGCGTACAGCGCTTCCCATCTTCTGTGAAGAGGCGTCCATTTAAAGTGCAAAATCTGCACGGAATCGCGTTGAAAACCATCCTTCACCCTTCCCCATGTCCGCAGTTGGCAAGGGTAGCTTTGAGGGAACTCGCGCGAATCCATGCACACCATGCAAACCTTCCTTTCTCGCACAGCCCTCTTGGGGGTTGTCGCCTTGTCCTCTGCGGCAAGTTTGGCCCAGTGGTCGGACGCCACCGACCCGCAGCACGTGGCACACCAAAGGGCTGTACAGGCCTACCAAAACCAGCAGTACGCCCTGGCACTTCACGAGTTTGAGTCGTTGATGGCTGCGGCTGCAAGCGAATCCAGTGACGCCTACGTCGAGGCCAACTACTACGCCGCCATGAGTTCGTTGGCGCTGTACCACCGCGACGCCGTGTACCGCGTAGAGTCGTTCGTGGAGAAGTTCCCCGAGAGCCCCCTCGCATTGGAGGCGCGCTGGGAGTTGGCCAACTACCACTACAAGCGCAAAAACTATTCCACTGCGGCAGAAGAGTTCAACAAGATCCGCGTCCGCGAGCTGGCGAAGCCCCGCCGAGACGAGTACCGATTCAAGCTGGGACATTGTTACTTCGAACGCGAGGAGTATGAGAAAGCGCGTGTCCCGCTTTACGAGGTGCTCGAAGTCGAAGGCGATTTCCAATCTGCCGCCCAGTACTACTTCTCGCACATCGCTTACCTGAAAGGTCAGCCCCAAGTGGCCTTGGATGGGTTCGAGAAGATCGCCAACGACCCCGACTTTCAGGAGCTGGTGCCTTTGTACATCACCCAGTTGTACCACGCTTTGGGACAATGGGACCGATTGAAAGAATACGCGCCGCCCCTGCTGGACGAATCCAGTGGCCTCGACGATGAAAGCGTGGCTGAGGTAGCGCACTTACTCGGCGATGCTTGGTACCGGGACGAAGCCTACGACACGGCGTCGCCCTACCTCGAATTGGCTTGGGACGGCACGGACGGTCCAGGTCGCAACCCCGAGTTTGCCTACCAGGTGGGCTACACGCGCTACCGCCTTGGCGACTGGCGCGGCGCCCTCGACTGCCTCCCCCTCGCGACGTACGGCGAAGATGAACTCGCCCAAAATGCCGCCTACCACATGGCCGATTGCTACCTCGAAATGGGCGACCGTGCGCGGGCCAAGCAAGCCTTCAAGACGGCCTCCACGCCGGAATTTGACCTCGACATCCAAGAGGACGCCTTCTTCCACTATGCCAAGCTGGCCTACGAGCTTTCGTTCAACCCGTTTGACGATGCGATCGTGGCCTTCGAAACCTACCTCGAGCAATTCCCCTCTTCGCCTCGGCGCGATGAAGCCTACCGCTTCCTGTTGCAGGTCCACATGACCAGCCGCGACTACGAACGTGCCCTCAAGGCTTTGGACAACATCACCAACCCGGACGAGACCGTGCGCGCCGCAGCCCAACTGCTCGCCTTCAACCGCGCGGTGGAACTCTTCCAAAACAAGCAACTCTCGCAAGCACTGAAGTTCTTCAAGCGCTCCAGGGCCAACAACGTCGATCCTCAACTTCACGCGGAGACGTTCTACTGGGAAGGTGAAATTCTTTACAACAAGGGAGACTACCCAGGCGCTGCTGCAGCTTACGCCAAGTTCAGCACCACCCCAGGCAGTTACCTCAGCGACTTGCACAACGATGCGGACTACGCCCGTGGCTACGCCCACTACAAAAGCGAAAAGTACACGGATGCCCTGTCGGCGTTCCGGTCTTACCTGGAGACCAACCCCGACGACGATCCGTCCCGCATGCGCGACGCCGAACTCCGGACGGCAGACTGCTTTTACGCGCTCAAATCCTTTGACCAAGCCGCGGAGTATTACGACCGCGTGTTGGCGCGCGGCGTCAAGCCCCTCGACTACGCCTTGTTCCAACGGGCCATGTCCTCCAAACTCGATGAAGACCTGGCCGGTCAATTGACCCGACTGAACCAACTCCTCGAGGACCACCCAGAAAGCCGTTTGGTCGTGGAGGCGTTGTTCCAAGCGGGCCGGACCCACATTGAACGCGACGAGCTCGACAAGGCCGAGGCCAAGCTCCTGCGCCTTGTCGACGATTTTGGCGCCACGCCACGGGCAAAGCAAGGCTTGGTGGAATTGTGTTTGGTCGGTGTGAAGCAAGGACAGGAAGACAAGGTGCTTGCCCTGTGGGATCGCATCCGCAACGACTACGGGAACGACAACGTGGCGGCCGACGCCTACAACATCGTGGAGCCCTTGCTCATTCGCCGTGGCTTGCTCGACAACTTGCCCGCGGCCGTGGGCCTCGATGGCGACGAAATCGAGCAGCGCATCTTCGAATCTGCTTCTTACCTCGCCCTGGAAAACCGGTGTGAAGAAGCCCTGCCACGCCTTGAGGAGTACATCCGGCAATACCCTGCCGGACGCTACATCTCCGAGGCCCAATTCTACGCGGGCAACTGCCAGTTTGAGCAAGGAAATCCGGAGGAAGCCTACACGGCGTACGTCGCCGTCCTGGCCATGCCCGCCGGGGAATTCACCGAGGCGTCGTCCTTGGGTGCCGCCACCATCGCGTGGAACGCCGGCGACCACCGCGCAGCCTTGGGGCATTACGAAACCCTCGAAGAAGTGGCCATGCTCCAAACCAACCGACTGGAAGCCGCCATCGGCCAAATGCGCTGTCACTACCTGCTCGGACAAGAGAACCAAGCCTCCGACTTTGCGGCACGCGTGATGTACGATCCGGCCACGCCCGACGACATTCGTCGCACGGCCAAGCTCTGGAATGCGCGCATCGCGTGCAACCAAGGTCAACACAGCACGGTGCTTCAGGACCTCGACGAACTCGTGACGTTTGGCGGCAGCGCCGGTGCCGAGGCACAATACCTCCTCGCCGAGCACGCGTTCAACACAGAGAACTACGACGGCTGTGAGACCATGCTGTTTGGGCTCATTGAGAACTTCTACCAACAGGAAACGTGGCGCAACAAGGGATTCCTGCTGCTGGTCTCGACGTACATCGGCCTGAACGACCTCTTCCAAGCCCGTGCCACGGCAGAGAGCATCCTGGCCAACGTGCAAGCGCCGGATGTGCAAGAAGCTGTGTCTGATTTGCTGTTTGAGATCGATGCCCTCGAGGCAGCCCAAAACGCGCCCGACGCCAACACCAATGGCGAAGAAACCCCCAACGAAGAACCCGAATCCAACGACGAATGATTCTCAAATCGAACACCCCTCGCCTCTGGATGGCGGCTGCAGGCGTCCTCATGGCAAGTGCACCGGCACTTGGCCAAGCGGACACCTTGGAAATGGACGTCACCTTCGTCGGCAGTCGCCAAATGGAGGTGCGTGACGCGGTCAAGCTGAGCTCATGGCCCACGGCCCGCCAGCTCTCTGCGGAGAAGCCCCAATTGAGCTACGAACTGCTTTCCAAGCGCCTGCAATTTGTGCCCACCATGACGCCCGTCGAAGCGACCCGCCTGCGCGTGGACCCCTCGCTGTCCCGGTTGTACCGCGGCTACGTTCGGGGTGCCGTCGGCACGCGTGGCACCACCCTGCTCGACGCCAGCTACACGGACCTGCGTTCTCGCGATGGCAGCTGGGGCACGGCAATTCACCACGCGGCCACCAACAGCCCCTCCTCGCTGATGACGGGACGGCTGAACGACAACACCCTCGATGCCTGGGCCTCCCGATTCATTGGCAAAGAGAAAGTCTCTGTGAATGCCTCCGCGGGTCGCGGCCAAGTGCTTTTGTACGGCTTTGATTCTCTGGCCGTGGACACGGCCTTCACGCCGGTGGATGCGCCTTCGGTGGTTTGGTCTCGGGCCCACGTTCAGGCCAATTTCAAAAGCCATCACAAGGACAGCACCGCGTTCAACCATTCCGCCAACGTGTCTCTCGGCTGGCTGGGCAGCGACCGCGATGCCCGAGAGCGCAGCGTGCGCGTGGAAGCCATGGGCACCCAGTTCTTTGGCGCGTGGAAGGGACAATTGGATTTGGACGTTCAGCTCGACCGCTATGGTCTTGACACCGCTGCAACCTCCAACCAGGCCGTGGTGGCGTTCGAACCCAGTGTCTCGACAGGCCGCGGTGCGATTTCTGCTCGTGCAGGACTTGGCGTGGCCATTGACGCGGACCAGCCCACCCGGGACGGCCTTGGAGAGGCCTTTCACCTGTACCCTCGTGCAGAGGTGTCGGTGAACTTGCTGCGCAACTTGTTTGTCCCCTACGCCTCCATTGGTGGCGGACTTCAGGCCAACAACTTCCACAGTTTGACGCAGGAGAATCCCTTCTACGCCCCCACCACCCTGACCACCACCTCGACCATCAATGCGCAGCCTGTGGACTTCCAAGGCTTCCGCAGCACCAACAAGCGCTTGGCCCTCGAAGGTGGCATCCGAGGCACCATCACCACGGTGTTCCGCTTTCACGGGTTCTTCAGCACGGCCCAATACGAGGACTTTGTGCTGTTCCGCCCCACCTTCGAAGGGGACACGGCTTCTTTTACCTCGTTCAATGCCGTGTACGACACGGTGGGCGTGCGCACCGTCGGCGGAGAAGCCGCCTTCGACCTTGGCAGTGCCTGGTCGTTCACAGGTGGCCTGAAACTGCATCGCTACACCTTGCCCTCCGAAGACCGCGCGTGGAACTTGCCCAACACCACCTGGAACGCCTCGGCCACGTACCGCCTCATCGAGGGACTCAGCCTCACGGCCAACGCGTCTTACGTGGGTGAACGCTACAGCGTGACACGAAGCGCCAACTATGGCGACACCACGCCTTTGGATCAAGGCGACTACGAGTTGCGTTTGCCCGGCTTCCTCGACTTGAACCTCACGGGCAATTACACCTACAACGACCGCCTCGGTGGATGGTTGACCTTCGCCAACATCGCCAATGCCAAATACGCCACTTGGGGTGGATTCCCGGTCCAAGGGTTCCAGGTTTTGGGAGGCGTGCATTACGCCTTCTGACGAGCTATCCACAATCCTGTGAAAACCCCGGTTTTTTCGTGGAAAAATCGGGGTTTTTCATGCCCCAAAAGCTGAGCCCTGAGGGGGGCTTCCACCCTACCTTCACAGGTAGAATTTTTCGAGATGTCAGAAGAGAACAAGAAAGCTGGGCAAACGGGATATGACGCCAGTCAGATTCAGGCCCTGGAGGGAATGGAACACGTGCGGATGCGCCCATCGATGTACATCGGTGACGTCGGCGTCCGAGGATTGCACCACTTGGTGTACGAGGTGGTCGACAACTCCATTGACGAGGCCCTCGCCGGCCACTGCGACACGATCACGGTCACGATCACAGAAGGCAACGGGATTCGCGTGTCAGACAACGGCCGTGGCATTCCCGTCGACATGCACGAGAAAGAAGGCGTCAGCGCCCTCCAAGTCGTAATGACCAAGATTGGTGCGGGGGGCAAATTCGACAAGGACGCGTACAAGGTCTCGGGCGGTTTGCACGGGGTCGGGGTGTCATGTGTGAACGCCCTCTCCACCATGTTGCGCGCCGAGGTTCACCGCGGCGGCAAAGTCTACGAGCAGGAATACGCCCGAGGCAAGGAGCAATACGCGGTGCGCGAAATCGGCACGACCGACAAGCGAGGCACGACGGTGGAGTTCCAGCCTGACCATGAAATTTTTGAGACCCTCGTCTACAGCTACGACACCCTCGCCGACCGCATGCGCGAGCTCTCGTACCTGAACCAAGGCATCACCATCACGATGACCGACGAGCGTCACACCGACGAGGAAGGCAACTTTGTCACTGAAACCTTCCACAGCACGGAAGGCTTGAAGGACTTTGTGACCTACCTCGATGGCAACCGCGAAGCGATCATCCAAGACGTGATTCACATGAGCGGCGAACGCAATGGCGTGCCTGTGGAGGTCGCCATGACGTACAACAACTCGTTCTCAGAGAACCTCTTCTCCTACGTCAACAACATCAACACCCACGAAGGCGGTACGCACCTCACAGGTTTCCGCCGGGGGTTGACCAACACCTTGAAAAAGTACGCCGACAGCAGCGGCATGTTGGACAAGTTGAAGTTTGACATCAGCGGAGACGACTTCCGCGAAGGATTGACCGCCGTGGTCAGTGTGAAGGTGGCTGAGCCTCAGTTCCAAGGCCAAACCAAGACCAAACTCGGCAACGCCGAAGTGAGTGCACCCGTGAGCCAGGCCGTGAGCGACATGCTCGAAGCCTACCTCGAGGAGAACCCCAACGATGCCAAGACCATTGTTCAGAAGGTCATCCTTGCCGCCCAGGCGCGTCATGCAGCACGCAAGGCCCGCGAGATGGTCCAGCGCAAGACGGTCATGGGGGCA
>Ga0163110_10000744_pt1 | contig 15764 bp, 14 predicted proteins | sample CRUFie1St17metaG_FD_108703 | JGI IMG/M metagenome (GOLD analysis project Ga0163110, IMG submission 108703) | Marine microbial communities from the Costa Rica Dome - CRUD Field 142mm St17 metaG | ecosystem: Environmental > Aquatic > Marine > Oceanic > Photic zone | place: Costa Rica: the Eastern...
AAATTTATTTGATGAAATGCGCTATGATATGAATGGAAATGAGATAGAGAGTTTTGTCTTAAATAGAGATCCTTTTACAAAGGCAAAAATATTAATCGCTGGAAAAAATTTCGGATGTGGCTCTAGTAGGGAGCATGCTCCTTGGTCTATTTTGGATTTTGGTATTAAGGTAATCATTGCACCATCATTTGCAGATATATTTTTTAATAATTGCTTTAAGAACGGTATTTTGCCAATAAAGCTGAGTGAAGAAAAAATAAATTTATTAATAGATGACTCAATGAAAGGTGTTGAGTTTGAGGTTAATTTAATTAATCAATTAATAATTATTAGCGAAAAGGAATTTTATTTTGAGGTTGATGAAATAAATAAAGATTGTCTCGTAAAAGGATTGGATGATATTGGCTCTACTCTCGAAAGAGCTACTTATATTGATGAATATGAAAAAAAAGTTCTAGATAATTTTGCTTGGAGGAATCCTGTAAGGGATTAAAAGTATGGCTTATAAAATCTTAATTTTACCTGGAGACGGAATTGGTCCTGAGGTTATGAAACAGGTCGATAGAGTAATACATTGGTTTAACAAAGAAACTAATCTATCAGCTGAAATAGAATACGAGAGTGTTGGTGGGGCATCTTATGATCTTAATAAGACAGCTATTTCTGAAGGAGCAATGGCTCTAGCAAAAAAATCGGATGCAGTTCTTTTTGGGGCTGTGGGTGGGCCAAAATGGGATAATGTAGAGTATGAAAATAGACCTGAAGCTGGACTTTTAAGATTAAGAAAGGATTTAGATTTATTTGCAAATCTCAGACCTGCTTTATGTTTTTCTGCTTTAGTTGATGCATCTGCATTAAAAAGGGATATTATAGAAGGTCTCGATATTATTATTGTTAGGGAATTAACTGGTGGAATATATTTTGGCGAGCCCAGAGGTATTGAAGATTTGGGTGAAGGAAATAGAAGAGGTGTCAACACTCAAGTATACGAAACTTGGGAAATTCAAAGAATAGCTGAGGTAGCATTTGAATTGGCAAGAAAACGTAATAATAAGGTTACCTCATCTGAGAAACGTAATGTTATGGAATCTGGGCTACTTTGGAATGAAGAGGTTACTAAGCTTCATAGTGAAAAATTTTCCGATGTAGAGCTTGAACATATGTTAGCTGATAATTGTGGCATGCAGTTAGTAAGGTGGCCAAAGCAATTTGATGTAATTGTTACTGATAATTTATTTGGTGATATGTTATCCGATGTTGCTGCTATGTTAACTGGTTCACTTGGGATGCTTCCATCAGCATCTTTAGGAAAGGCTAATGAAGGTATTTTTAGTAATGCTCTATACGAGCCTGTTCATGGTTCAGCTCCAGATATTGAAGGAAAAGGGATAGCTAATCCACTTGCTTCCATTTTATCTTTTGCAATGGCTTTAAAATATAGCTTTTCAAGAATTGAAGATGCTAATTTATTGGAGAAAGCTATTTCAAGTGTTTTGGAGTCTGGTTTAAGGACAAAAGATATATCAACGAATGATAGTAAAGTTATATCAACATCAGAAATGGGTGATGCTGTTATTTCTAAACTTAATGAACTGAACTAAGGTGCAACATGAGCATTAATAAAATAGCAGTTGTCGGGGCTACAGGAAATGTTGGAAGGGAAATGCTTAATATTCTTTCCGAAAGAAATTTTCCTTGTGATAATGTTATAGCTCTGGCTTCCGAAAGAAGCGAAGGTGATACTATCTCTTTTGGGAATAAGGATCTTATAGTAGAAAATTTGGCAAACTATGACTTCTCTGATACGGAAATTGCTTTATTTTCTGCTGGAGGTAAGACAGCAGAGATTTATGCACCAATAGCAGCTGAACAAGGTTGTGTTGTAATAGATAATTCATCAAAATTCAGAATGGACCATGATGTTCCACTGATTGTACCTGAAGTTAATATTGAAATGTTAGATCAATATAGAACTAGAAACATTATTGCCAATCCAAATTGCTCCACTATTCAAATGGTTGTTGCTTTAAAGCCATTAGATGATGTTGCATCAATAAATCGTATTACTGTATCAACTTATCAATCAACATCCGGGGCTGGTAAAAATGCGATGGATGAATTATTTAATCAAACAAAAGGTATCTTTTCAAATCAGGAAGTAGAGCCAGAAAATTTTACTAAACAAATCTCATTTAATGTCATACCGCATATTGGCCCTTTTTTAGAAAATGGAAATACTGAAGAAGAGCAAAAAATGATTAATGAAACTAAGAAAATTATGAGATCAGATATTCTAGTAAATGCAACTTGTGTAAGAGTTCCTACTTTTATTGGCCATGCTGAGTCAATAAATATTGAATTTGACTCCTATATTTCTGAAGAAGAAGCAAGAGAGATCTTAGAAAATTCAAGTGGTTGCAAAGTTATAGATGAAAGGGATGATGGAGGTTATTCAACCCCTGTCGAATGTTCGGGTACCGATGAGACATTTATATCTAGAATAAGAAAGGATGACACTGTTGAATATGGCCTTAATATCTGGGTTGTTTCAGATAATTTGAGAAAAGGTGCGGCGTTGAATACTGTACAAATTGCTGAAGCATTAAATGATGAGTTTTTATATTAAACTTTTATTTGCATAATTATTCCTTCACTGTCTAATACTGTATCATTTGGAATTTTAACTTCACTATTTGCAATAGCTCTATTAGCAGACCAAAATAGTGAACATGCATCTATAAAATCATCTTGTTTATAAAAATTATCTTTTGCTGATAAATTTCTTTCTAAAAAAACTTTATCAAATCCACTCTTTACTAATAAATTTCTCCTTTCAATTATTCCTTCTTTATTTTTTTTCTTTGAAGAAACTTTATCCCTCTTCATTATTTGAAAAATTATCTCTGGATGTGACTCAAATATAATAGTTTTATTTGAATTTCTAATGTACTCGTCAACTTCTTTTATTTTTTTGACCAAATTCCAACTTTGCTTTGATAATCCCATCCCTTTACTTTTATTTATTTTATTGGCTTCTTCATAATTTTTGGCATTTAAAACAAGCCTTGATGGTGCATTAAATATGCTGGACTTATTAGTTAATAATTCTTTGCGAGCTAATTTGTCTACAATTCTTCCGCCTTTTTTTAGATCAATATCTAAACCAATGGGGATATCAACTAATACCAAATTAAAATCTTTTAATTTAATATCATGAAATTTTTCTAATTTTTCAAACTTTAGTTCTCTGAAATTATTCTCATAACCACTTACACACACCCATCCACCTTTTGAACCATCAATGCCGGCAATTTTTTTCATAATATTATTTTCTTTTAAAATTATGTTTACACTATAGATTTAACACCTTAATAAATCATTAATTTTGGAAAAATTTAAGAGTAATATCTATCAATGGCTAATAAAAATAAAATAGATACAATTAAAAGACCAATGTCACCACATTTACAGGTTTATAAAATATCATTCACTATGATGATGTCTATGATGCATAGAATTTCTGGATTTATACTTTATTTAGGAAGTTTTCTTTTTTTATTATGGTATTTGTCTATTTTTTTTGGTGAGGAAACCTATAATTTTCTTAATTATTTTTTTTCATTTACTATAATTAAAGTTGCTCTTTTTCTTTATACTTGGGTTTTTTTTCATCACCTTTTTGGGGGCATTAGACATTTTATATGGGATTTTGGATTTGGTTTTGAATTAAATTCAATTGAATTGTTAGCTCGTCTTACTGCTATTTTTTCTTTTACTTCTGCTTCACTTTTATGGTTGTTATAGGCATGGCAATTAATCATCCAAAAGAGGGCACTAAACATTTTATTCAACAGAGACTGACAGCAGTTGCAAATATCATTTTGGGAATAATTGTATTTAATTTTTTTATTAATAATATTAATAAATCTTATGAGGACGTAATTAATGGTTTATCTAACAATTTAATGTGGTTAATCATAATATTTTTTACTTTCTCTATGTCTTTTCATATGTGGATAGGGCTTAATCATATTTTGGATGATTATATTGACGGTATTAAATTGAGGAGTAATCTTGGAAAGTTAAATTTATTAGTGGTCATTTTTGTCGCATTTGCTACATCTGCTTTAGTTATTAACATTAGTTTATTGTAATTTTTAATAGTATTTATGTAGTTAATAGATATATTATATTGTATTTCTGTGGTTAATAGAAAAAATTTATAGAATCAATTAATAATAGTATAGTATTTGTTATATAAACCACTGTTCCATAAAATTTAAAAAGGTTATATTTTATTAAGAATTTTATTATTATTTTTTAAGAGATTAATTAATGTCTGAATATGAATTTATAGATCATGAATATGATGTTGTTGTTGTAGGAGCTGGAGGTGCTGGTTTAAGAGCAACTCTTGGGGCTGCAGAGGGTGGTTTAAAAACTGCATGCATATCTAAGGTGTTTCCTACACGAAGTCATACCGTTGCTGCGCAAGGAGGAATATCAGCTGCACTGGGTAATCTTGGCGAAGATGATTGGCGTTGGCATATGTATGATACTGTAAAGGGAGCAGATTGGCTTGGGGACCAGGACGCTATTGAGTATTTATGTAAAAACTCTCCAGAAGCTGTTTACGAGCTTGAGCATTTTGGTGTACCTTTTTCACGAACAGAAGATGGTAAGATTTATCAGAGACCATTTGGAGGAATGACAACACAATACGGGGAGGGACCACCAGCCCAAAGAACCTGTGCTGCTGCTGATAGAACTGGTCATGCAATCCTTCACACACTCTATGGAAAATCAATAAGTGCTTCTGCTGATTTTTATATCGAATATTTTGCTATAGATTTAATTATGGCTCCGACTGGAGAATGTGTTGGTGTTGTAGCCCTATGTATGGAAGATGGAAAGTTGCATAGATTTAGATCCTCTCAAACAATTCTTGCTACCGGAGGATATGGCAGAGCATATTTTTCTGCAACTTCAGCACATACATGTACCGGCGACGGGTCTGCTATGGTTTTACGTGCAGGGCTTCCTTTGCAAGACATGGAATTTGTTCAGTTTCATCCTACTGGAATTTATGGGGCTGGTTGTTTAATCACAGAAGGATCAAGAGGTGAGGGTGGTTACTTAGTTAATTCAGAAGGTGAACGTTTCATGGAGAGATATGCTCCAAAAGCAAAAGATCTTGCCTCTAGAGATGTTGTTTCTCGAGCTATGACTGTTGAGATCATTGAGGGCAGAGGTGTTGGTGAAGAAAAGGATCATATTTTTCTTCATCTTGATCATATCGATCCAGATATTTTAGCTGAAAGATTACCAGGAATATCCGAATCCGCTAAAGTATTTGCTGGTGTTGATGTTACTAAAGAACCAATACCTGTATTACCAACTGTGCATTATAATATGGGTGGAATACCAACAAATTATATGGGTGAGGTTCTTAATCCTACTCCTGAAGATGAAGATAATATAGTACCTGGTCTTATGGCTGTAGGTGAATCTGCTTGTGCATCAGTTCATGGCGCAAATCGTCTTGGATCAAATTCACTAATTGATTTAGTTGTTTTAGGAAGAGCAGCCGCTATAAGATGTACTGAAACAGTAAAACCGGGTGTTTATGAAACTGAATTTCCACCAAATGCAGGACAAAATTCTATTGATAGACTAGATAAGTTTAGAAATTCAAAAGGCTCAACATCAACAGCCGAGCTAAGATTAAAAATGCAAAAAACAATGCAAAATAATTGTGCTGTATTTAGAACTGATGAAGTTCTCAGAGAGGGTAGAGCTCTAATTAGCGAAGTTTATGAAGGTATGGCAGATATTGGTATTAAAGACAGATCCCTTGTTTGGAATTCTGATCTGATTGAGACATTAGAATTTGACAATATGATTGTTCAAGCTATCGCAACCATTTCTGGTGCTGATGAAAGGAAAGAGTCCAGAGGTAGTCATGCAAGAGAAGATTATCCAGATAGAAATGATGAAGATTGGATGAAACATACTTTAGCTTGGGTTGACGAAAATGGCCAAGTTGATATTTCTTATAGAAAAGTTCATGAATATACATTAAGTAACGATATAGCGTATATCCCACCAAAAGAGAGGGTTTATTAGGAGTAATTAATGGCTGAATTAACACTTCCACAAAACTCAAAAGTTCAAAAAGGAAAAGACTATCCTTTAGAGGAAGAATGCAAAAATAAAAAAGGCTTCTCAATATATAGGTGGAGTCCTGACGATGACGAAAATCCCAGAACTGATTATTATGAAATAGATTTATCAAAATGTGGCCCAATGGTTCTCGATGCTATTATAAAAATCAAGAATGAGATTGATCCTACATTGACCTTCAGAAGATCATGCAGAGAGGGTATATGCGGATCATGTGCTATGAATATTGATGGTGTGAATACACTAGCTTGTACTAAATCAATTGATGATGTCAAAGGTGATGTTAGAATTAGTCCTCTTCCTCATCAGCCTGTAGTTAAAGATTTGGTCCCAGATTTAACAAATTTTTATGAACAACATAAGTCGGTTCAACCATGGTTAAAAACCAAAACAGATCAACCTGAGAAAGAATGGTATCAATCAAAAGAAGATAGAGAAAAAGTTGATGGCATGTACGAGTGTATTATGTGTGCTTGTTGCTCCACATCCTGTCCAAGTTATTGGTGGAATCCAGATAAATATCTAGGGCCAGCTGCGCTCTTACAAGCGAATAGGTGGATTAAGGATAGTAGGGATGAGTATAAAGAAGAAAGACTTGATGAGCTAGACGATGCTTTTAAAGTGTATAGTTGTAGAACTATTATGAATTGTGCAAAATCCTGTCCTAAGGGTCTTTCACCTGCAAAAGCAATTGCAGACATAAAAAAGGAATTAGCAACAAGAAAATAAGTTTTCTTTCTAATAAATATGAATGAAGAGTTCTCTCTCAACATATAAAAATTATTTAAAAAAGAATCTTATAAAGTTTGATCCAAATCAAGAAACAGCAATGAAAGATATTGATGAATTTCTCTCATTGGAATTCTCAGTAAAACCTAAATTATATAAAAATTTTTTGAAACGTCGTAAATCTAAAAACGGTATTTATCTCTATGGTGAAGCAGGCGTTGGCAAAACAATGTTAATGGATATTTGTTTCTCCTCTATTAAGATTAAGAAAAAAAAGAGAATTCATTTTCAAGAGTTTATGATTGATATTCATAATAGGCTTCATAAAATAAGGAATAGCAAATCCATCAAAGATCCTTTAATCACAGTTGCTGAAGAGGTTGCCTCTGAAATAAAATTTTTGTGTTTTGATGAGTTTCAAGTAACTGATATTGCTGATGCATCAATCCTAAAGAAATTATTTACTGTTTTATTTGAGCATGGAACTATTATTTTTTCTACATCAAACATAAAACCCTCAAACCTATATTCAGATGGCTTACATAGAGATAGATTCCTTCCATTTATTGATTATCTAGAAAATGACTGTTTAGTAATAAATATTAATAGTGGAAAAGATTACAGAAAAAATAGAGTTATAAATGCTGAAGTTTATTACTCACCTTTAGGAAATTCAACTGAAGAAGCGATGAATAACATATTTAACAGCATTACAAATGGCTTACCTTATGAAGAGAAAATTCTTTTTGTTAAAGGAAGAGAAATAAGGATCGAGAGGCAAGCCTTGGGTTGTGCAAGATTTGATTTTCAAGAGTTGTGTGCAAAACCCCTTGGTGCAGAAGATTACTTAGCAATTTCAAATGAATTTGATGTTATATTTATTGAAAACATTCCAATTCTTCCCTCTGAAAAAAGAAATGAAGCGAAAAGATTCGTATCACTAATTGATGCTTTATATGATAACAGAAAGAGAGTTTTTATATCTGCAGAAGGTCAACCAGATGAGATATATAAAAAGGGCGACAGTCAATTTGAATTCAAAAGATGTGTTTCAAGACTTCATGAAATGAGGTCAAAAGAATATTTATAATTATTGATTGGTTTTTTCGAAAACGATTGCTAAAAGTATCAATAAATTTTTTGTTAAATTAACTGAGAGGGAAATTATGAGAAGAAATAAAATAGCTTTAATAGGTGGGGGGCAAATAGGTGGTACTCTTGCTCATCTAGCAGGCTTAAAGGAACTTGGTGATGTTGTAATATTTGATATTGTTAAAGGTATCCCTCAAGGTAAATCACTCGACCTAGCAGAATCTTCTCCTGTTAGTTCTTTTAATTCTCAAATGAAAGGTTCAAATAGCTATTCTGCCATTAAGGGTTCAGATGTTGTGATTGTGACTGCTGGAGTTCCTAGAAAACCTGGAATGAGCAGAGACGATTTATTGTCTATTAACCTAAAAGTTATGTCAGATGTTGGTAAAGGTATAAAGAAATATGCTCCAAATGCGTTTGTAATTTGTATAACGAACCCTCTTGATGCAATGGTATGGGCTTTAAGAAAATTTTCTGGCCTTCCAGCAAAAAAAGTTGTTGGTATGGCGGGTGTTTTAGATAGTGCAAGATTTAGATATTTTTTAGCTGAAGAATTTAAGGTCTCTGTTCAAGATGTAACCGCTTTTGTTTTAGGTGGGCATGGTGATACTATGGTTCCTCTTCCAAGGTATTCAACAGTAGCAGGCATACCATTACCTGACTTAATTAAAATGAAGTGGACAACTCAGAAAAGAATTAATGACATCATCCAACGAACCAGAGATGGCGGTGCCGAAATTGTTGGATTATTAAAAACTGGTTCGGCATTTTATGCTCCAGCAGCCTCTGCAATAGAAATGGCTGACTCTTATTTAAAAGATAAAAAAAGAGTACTTCCCTGTGCTGCAAATTTGTCTGGTGAGTATGGTATAAAAGATCTTTATGTTGGGGTTCCTGTTGTCATTGGTTCGAAAGGAGTTGAAAAGGTTGTTGAAATTTCTATGAATGCCAAAGAGAAGAAAATGTTTAATCAATCTGTTGCATCTGTTAGGGGTTTGTTAAGAGCCTGTTCCAAAATCGACAAAAGATTAGTCTTAAAAAAATAAATATCAATATTAAAAAGATGGTGAGAAAAAATGAATATCCATGAATATCAAGCAAAAGAATTATTAAAAGGTTATAACGTACCAACTGTACCCGGTTTTTTGGCTTTGAGCCCTGAAGATGCAATTAATGCTGCTGAAAAAATTGGCGGAGATGTATGGGTTGTTAAGGCGCAAATTCATGCTGGCGGAAGAGGTAAGGGCGGTGGAGTAAAAGTTGTTAAATCTTTGGATGAAGTCAAATCTGTTTCGGCAGAAATTCTAGGTATGAATTTAGTTACTCATCAAACTGGACCTGAAGGTCAAGAAGTGAGGAAGGTTTATATTGAAAAAGGAACAAATATCGTTGATGAGCTGTATTTATCAATTGTAGTTGATAGGGCTAATTCGCGTGTAAACTTCATAGCATCAACCGAGGGTGGAATGGACATTGAAGAGGTTGCTGCTGAAACTCCTGAAAAAATTACTACTGTCGATATTAATCCTTCTTCAGGGTTAGATGAAAAAGATATTATAAATATTTCAAAAGCTTTAGGACTTGAAGAAACTCTTTATGCAAAAAGCGCTAATTTACTCAAGAATCTTTATTCTGCATTTACTGAAACTGATATGAGTTTACTAGAAATTAATCCATTAGTATTAACTGGCGACAATGATTTAATTTGTTTGGACGCAAAAGTAAATTTTGATGGCAATGCACTTTTTCGTCACCCTGATATTGAAGATCTTAGGGATCCTGATGAAGAGGATCCAGCTGAGTTAGCCGCTAATAAAATTGGATTAACTTATATTAAGTTGGATGGAAATATCGGTTGTTTAGTAAATGGTGCTGGATTAGCAATGGCCACAATGGATATTATTAAACTATATGGTGAAGAGCCAGCTAACTTTCTAGATGTTGGAGGCTCAGCGACAAAAGACAAAGTAACAGAAGCATTTAAGATAATTTTATCCGATGAAAAAGTTAAGGGTATTTTGGTTAATATTTTTGGAGGAATAATGCGTTGTGATGTTGTTGCCGAAGGCATTTTAGATGCAGCTAGAGAAATTAATATTTCTGTACCACTAGTTGTAAGGCTCGAAGGAACAAAAGTTGATGAAGGTAAAAGAATTATTGAAGAGTCTGATCTGAAAGTAATAAGTGGTTCAGATTTAGATGATGCTGCTCAAAAAATCACCAAAGCTATATCAGAGGTAAAATAATGTCAGTATTAATAAACAAAGAAACGAAAGTTATATGCCAAGGAATTACAGGAAGCCAAGGTACTTTTCATACAGAGCAAGCAATAGAGTACGGTACACAGATGGTTGGTGGAGTAACACCAGGTAAAGGTGGTACAACCCATCTTAATCTTCCGGTCTTTAACAATGTTTCAGAAGCAGTAAACGAAACTGATGCAAATGTTTCAGTTATATATGTTCCACCACCTTTTGCTGCTGCTGCAATATTAGAGGCAATTGAAGCCAATATAGAGCTGGTAGTTTGCATAACTGAGGGTATACCAGTTCTAGATATGGTTAAGGTTAAAGAAGCTTTAGTTAATTCTAATACACGTCTGATTGGACCAAATTGTCCAGGAATAATTACTCCTGAAGAATGTAAGATTGGAATAATGCCAGGTCATATTCACCAAAAGGGAAATGTTGGTATTGTTTCAAGATCAGGTACCTTAACTTATGAGGCTGTTGGGCAAACAACGGCTTGTGGATTAGGACAGTCGACATGCATAGGTATAGGTGGAGACCCAGTAAATGGAACCAACTTTATAGATTGTCTTGATTTGTTTCTTAATGATGATCAAACTGAGTCTATAATTATGATTGGTGAGATTGGTGGTTCTGCTGAAGAAGAGGCTGCGGAATTTCTTATGTCATCATCAATTAAAAAACCTACAGTTGGTTTTATTGCTGGTTTAACTGCTCCCCCTGGAAGAAGAATGGGACATGCTGGTGCAATAATTTCAGGTGGGAAAGGTGGCGCAGAGGACAAGATAAATGCATTAGAAAAGGCTGGGGTTACTTTAGCCGACTCGCCAGCATCTTTGGGTAAAACACTTTTAAAAGTCTTGGAGGGTTAGTATGTCAGATAGTTACGATTTAGCAGTTATAGGATCAGGACCTGGGGGTTATGTTTGTGCAATTAGAGCAGCACAATTAGGCTTAAATGTTGTTTGCATTGATAAAAGGGGTGCTCATGGTGGTACTTGCTTGAATGTTGGTTGTATTCCATCAAAAGCTCTTCTTCATGCATCAGAAGTTTATAATGAAACAAAAACTTCATCTTCAATGGGTATAAATGTTGATAATGTAACTATTAATCTTCAGGAAATGATGAATTATAAAGAAGAGGGAATTATTGGCAATGTCAAAGGTATAGATTTTCTTTTTAAAAAAAATAAAGTAGCTAGCTTTTACGGAGCAGCAAAAATTTTATCTTCTAATGAAATCAATATTAAACTTAATGACGGAACTGAGAAATTAATTGAAGCCAAAAACATCGTTATTGCAACAGGATCAGAGTCTGCATCTCTTAATGGAATAGAAATTGATGAAGAAAAAATAGTTTCTTCAACTGGGGCTTTGTCTCTTGAGAAAATACCTGAGCATTTAACGATTATTGGTGGAGGATATATTGGCCTTGAGCTTGGTTCTGTTTGGAGTCGCCTTGGATCAAAAGTAACCGTTGTAGAGTATCTTGATAGGATCGCTCCTGGGTTAGATGGTGAGCTATCAACTGAATTTCAAAAAATTCTAAAAAGACAGGGTTTAGATTTTATTACTGGAGCAAAGGTTATTGGGGTTGAGAAAAACTCAAATGAATTGTCAGTTAATATAGAGGATGTTTCTTCTGGTGAAATAAGTACATTAGAATCTTCTATTGTACTAGTTTCTACTGGACGAGTACCAAATACAACTGGACTTTTTGATGATGATCTTGGAATTCAGCTGAATGATAAAGGTTTTATTAAAACAGATAAAAATTATCGTACTGATATTGAGGGTATTTGGGCAATTGGAGATGTAATTGAAGGGCCTATGCTTGCGCATAAGGCCGAAGAAGAGGGTGTTGCAGTTGCAGAATTAATCAAGGGGAAACCTGGTCATGTTAATTATAATATTATACCTAGTGTCGTTTATACAAATCCAGAAGTTGCATCAGTTGGTCTCACTGAAGAGGAATTAACCGAAAAAGGTACTAATTATAAAGTTGGTAAATTTCCTTTTTTAGCTAATGGTAGAGCAAAAGTTAATAAAGCCACTGATGGTTTTGTGAAAATTTTATCCTCTGAGGAGACAGATCAAATTTTAGGCGTTCATATTATCGGCTCTCAAGCAGGAACAATGATTGCAGAGGTTGCGGTTGCCATGGAGTTTGAGGCTACAGCAGAAGATTTAGCACATATATGTCATGCTCATCCAACTCTCTCTGAAGCTATTAAAGAAGCTGCATTAGCTTCTGATAATAGAGCACTACATATGTAACTATTTATCTTTTTCTGAGTGTGGATGTGATTTATCGTAAACATCAAGCAAGGTTTTTTCATTAAGTTCTGTATAGATTTGCGTACTTGTTAAACTGCTGTGACCTAGTAATTCTTGGATTGTCCTTATATCTGTCCCACCTCTAAGTATGTGTGATGCAAAACTATGTCTTAATGAATGAGGTGTTGAGTGTAAAGGATAATTGCCTTCAAATATATCGATTAATTTTTTCATTTTTCTTTGTATATCTCTTGATGTTAAATTTTTTTTTGATCCGTTTACATATTTTAGAAAAAGAGGATCCTTTTTCTCTAAAGTAATATTTTTATGATTTTTCGAGAGATTTTCTAAATAACTTTTAATTTTTTTATTAACAACATCTAAAATAATTATGTATCTCTCTTTCCTCCCTTTACCTGATATTTTTGTGTATTCCTTAAATGGGTAGTCTTCTATTTTAAATTGAAGAACTTCAGATACCCTTAATCCTGATGAGTATAAAAATGATAAAACAGCAAGGTCCCTTCTGTGTTCCCAGCTTGAAAATTTTTTATCAATATTTTCTGAATTAATATCTGGGTCAATAAAATTTAGAAAATCAATGATATCTCTCTCTTCAAATACTTTATCATCTGTTCTAGAGGTGTATTTTGAAGACTCAATTTTCTTAATTGCATGGTTTTCCCAATTATTAGACTTGCTTAGAAATTGTATAAATGTTCTTAAAACAGAAATATTTCTTGCAACGCTTCTTGGAGATTTTTCTTTTCTAACTTTATCTAATTTAATACAACCATTTCTTCTAAATCTTTCAATTTTATTATAAATATTTTTAACCTTTAAGAATTGTTCAATCTCTAACCCTTTTTTTATTTGACCACCAAAGAATTTCTCTAAATCTTCAAGCATTTTTAAAGTATCTTTTTTTGAAAAAAATGCTTTATCTTCGTCTAAAATTTTTTTTGGAATTTTGTTTATAAAAAAATATTTTTGATCATGAAAACTATATTTTGTATCTCTCATAAAACTGTTTTTTTCTGGATTTCTGTAAAATGCCAAATATGAATTAATTGATATTTTATCTAAATTTTGTATATCAATTAATTTAATTTTATACCCTTGATAATCTTCCATAAAAGTAATGAAACTAGATATTGTTCTAGCATATTCAACTATAGTTAATTTACTTCTACCTTGGAGCTCAAGGGACCTGAAAAAATTCAAGCACCCTTCTTTAAGATCTTGACTTGCAGAATGAAATTTTATTGATTTTGGTATTAAATCCTCTAATTCTCTCATACTTAATTACATTATTTTTTGTCCACTCTTTTCCCAGTCATCTAAGAATGCTTTTAATCCTTTATCTGTTAGTGGGTGCATAGCTAATTCTTCTAAAACAGAAGGAGGTAATGTAGAAATGTCAGCTCCAATTATTGCAGCTTTTCTAACATGATCAGAGGTTCTAATTGATGCGGCTAAAATTTCTGTATTTAAATTAGAGTAATTATTATAAATTTCTCTTATATCTTTTATTAGAGCCATACCGTCTTCTCCAATATCATCTAGTCTTCCAATAAAAGGAGAAATAAAACTTGCACCAGCTTTTGCAGCTAACAATGCTTGCTGTGATGAGAAGCATAGGGTCACATTTACCATTATACCTTTATCTGATAGTGCTTTACATGTTTCAAGCCCATCCCAGGTTAAAGGAACTTTTACAGCTACATTTTTTGCAATTTGGCTTAAATACTCGCCTTCCTCAATCATTGCTCTGGCTTTAGTGGCTGTTACTTCAGCACTAACTGGGCCTTCAACGATTCCACAGATCTCGGCGATCACTTCTTTAATATTCCTTCCCGATTTAGCAATGATTGAAGGGTTTGTTGTAACACCATCTACCATTCCAATTTTTGAAAATTTTTTTATTGCATCAGTATCTGCGCTATCTATAAAAAATTTCATAATATTTATTCCTTTTGTTGGTTGCGACTCAATATATTTCGATGCAAGTGTAACATATTTTATGTAATGTGAATTTGATAAGATGAAAAAATTTTTTGTTCTTTTAGCTACTAACTCAGTTAAGGCCTATCAATATTTGGCGCCTGAAAACTTAGATATTAAAAAAGGAATGATAGTTAAGGTTCCTTTTAGATCAAAGGAGCTTTTTGGAGTTGTATGGGATGAGAGTGATGAAGACTTGGAGGAGTCAAAACTAAAAAAAATTATTGAACATTATCCACAGTTTGTTTTTTCAAAGCGAAGAATTAAATTTATAAAATTTTTGAGTAATTATAATTATTCAACTTTAGGAAGAGCTCTAAAATTATTTATACCTCAAGCCTATTTATTAGAAAAAAAGAAACAAAATTTCAAATACGAGTTTAATAGCAGAAATTATAAGAAATTAAAAAAAACTTCCCCAAGAAATAAAATAGAGGAAGTTTTTATCGGTAACAAAAGCTTATCAAAAAAAGAAATAGCTGATGAGGCTGGTGTTTCTCAATCAGTGATAAGGGATTTAATTAATAAAGAATGTTTAGTCCCTATACCATTTGCTGAAGAATTAAATATTAATTTAAATAATACATCCAAGGTTGATCTAAATAATTATCAGAAGAAAGCTAAAAATAAGATTATAAAATCTATTAAAGAAAATAATTATAATTGCTTTTTGATAGATGGGGTTACAGGTTCGGGAAAAACGGAAGTATATTTTGAGGCCGTAGAGAAGTCACTCAGCTATGGAAAACAGTCATTAATTTTATTACCAGAAATTTCTTTGACAACCGATCTCTTTAAAAGAATAGAAAAACGTTTTGGTGTCAAACCAGTAATGTGGCACTCAAATTTATCTAAGGGTAAAAGAAAAGACATTTGGCAAGATATATTTAATGGAAATTCAAAACTAGTAATTGGAGCAAGGTCCTCCTTATTTTTACCTTTTAAGAATCTAGGCTTGATAGTTGTGGATGAAGAACATGATATTACTTATAAGCAGCAAGAGGGAATAATTTACCATGCAAGAGATATGGCTATTTCACTAGGTTTTCAAGAAATGGCTACTGTAGTTCTTGTATCCGCTACTCCCTCTCTTGAAACAATTTACAATATTAATGAAGGTAAATATTCTAGGCTTAACCTACCAAAGAGGGTTGGCAAAGCAAAATTGCCTTCAATTAATTTTATTGATATGCGCGATGAAGAATATAAAAGCCAGGAGTGGATATCAGA
>Ga0163110_10000747_pt1 | contig 15704 bp, 11 predicted proteins | sample CRUFie1St17metaG_FD_108703 | JGI IMG/M metagenome (GOLD analysis project Ga0163110, IMG submission 108703) | Marine microbial communities from the Costa Rica Dome - CRUD Field 142mm St17 metaG | ecosystem: Environmental > Aquatic > Marine > Oceanic > Photic zone | place: Costa Rica: the Eastern...
CCGCCGTTCCAGCTGGTTTTCACCAACGCACTGTTGCCCACTGCACGCGCGGCAGCATCTGCTTCTTTCTGCGTCTTGGCCCCACGCACCCGCACGGTGACCAGCCGCGTGACGCCTTCGCCATCGCGCACCATCATCTTAGAAAGCTCGAGGCAGACGTGATTCAGGGCAGCCTGAAATGTTTTCAAGTCGCGCGCGCTGAGTTTTTTGTTTCCAGCCAAACCGTTGGCGAGCAGAAGCACGGTGTCGTTGGTACTCATGTCGCCATCGACGGTGATGCAATTAAAACTACTGGCCACGGCCTCGCGCAGGCATTTGCGCAGTGCGCTGGCGGGGATCTTTGCGTCAGTGGTCAGGTAAGCGAGCATGGTGGCGTGCAGGGGCATGCTCGCAGGCCGCGCGCCGGTGGGGCTCATGCCGGGCTGGATCATGCCCGCGCCCTTGGCAATGCCGCCGAGCCGCACGGTTTGGCCGCCGAGCTTGAATTCCACGGCAATCTCCTTCGGCCGCGTGTCGCTGGTCATGATCGCCTCGGCGGCGTGATGCGTCGCGGTGGGGGCATCATCCAGTTCCTTGACGATCTGCCGAATGCCGGCGCGGATGTTCGGCATGGGTAGCTCCAAGCCGATCCGGCCCGTGCTGCCCACGAGCACATCTTCCGGCTGAAGCAACAATTCCTCGGCCAACAGCGCTGCCATCTCCCGCGCATCCTTCAAGCCGCGCGGGCCGGTGCAGGCATTGGCATTGCCGGAATTGATCACCACCGCCTGCGCTTTACCATCGGCAATATGCTCCACGCATACCTTCACCGGTGCGGCGCAGATTTGGTTGGTGGTAAACATCCCCGCCGCCGTGGCCGGTACCTCGGAGACAATCACCGCCAGATCGCGTTTTTGACCTTTGTTGCTGCCTTTACCGGTGCCGAGCCGTTTTACATCACAAAACAACCCGGCCGTCAGGAAACCCTGCGGGGCAACAATGGAACCATCAATGGAATGAAAAGACTTCATCTCGGGAAGGGTGGCGTCAGGAAACTAAAGGAAACCCAACGCAGCCTTAGCAGCTACGTCGACGAACGGACTTGTGTTTCGTCTTAAGGGTCATAAAAGAAATGAAATTCAAACAGGATGCGCGGGAGGTGTCAACGGAAATGGCTCACGCAGCCCTGGTCATCAGCACCATGCCTACCACTCCGGCCACGGCCACCACGCCGCCGGCCAGGGAACGCCAGCTGGGTTTTTCCTCATTCAACGCGATTGACATGGGAATGACCACGAGCGGAGTGGTGGCGATAATGGGCAGCACCACGCCGGTGGCGTTGTCCAGCAGGGCCCACTGATAACAGGTGACGCCCAGCGCCGGCCCGGCTAGGCCGGTGGCCAGCAGCCACGGATAGCCACCCCGCCAGTCATTGGTGCCATCGGCCCGTGTCATGCCGGCCAGAGGCGAATCCGGTTTGCGTTTTAGCCAAGCACGGACGGCCAGCAGGAACAGTCCGGAAAAGAGCATGCCACCCAGCATGCGCTGGACTGCTACGGTGATGCCCGCGTGAAAGCCATCGAGTTCCACGCCGGTGGTAGGCGCGACATTCTCGGTGATCACCCGGCTCAGGACGCCCGCACCAAAACCTTGTCCAAAGGCGGCAATCAGGCCCCAGCCAATGCCCTTGAGCAGAACGCTACGTTCAAGGTTGGGGTTTTCCTTGGGCGCGAGCGCCACGGCGACGCCGGCCAGAATCACGACTGCGCAGGCGATTTGCTGTAGCGTCATGGTGGTGCCGAGCCAGAAATATTCAGTGATCGCCGCCACGGGCACGGACACGCAATGGACGATCAGCGTGGTGAGCCGGGAGCCGAGCAGGGGAAAGGCGCGGAACAGCGCGATGTCGCCCAGACCGAATCCAATGGCGCCGCTCAACAAGAAAAGTCCAAAGACTTTCGGATGCCAGTAACCCATCAGCGCGGGGCCAAACGACAACGCAACTAGAAGCATCAGCGTGGGCGCGAAAATGAGCCGCACAAAGTTGGCTTCCGTACCACCTAAACGCTCGGTGGTTTTCCGCGCCGAAACGGCCGAGGCGGAAAACAACACAGTGCAGAGCAGCGCGGCAAACATGGGGGCGAAGGGGTAAGCCGAAGCGGCGGGATTGTCACGCCATGTTTGCCGTTGCGCTTTCGGGGCTGGCGCGTACGCTGAACTCATGAAGCACTTGCGGTTTTCGGTTCTGCTCCTGATGGCAATCAATCTCCTCAATCTCAACTGGCTGCAGGCCGAAGACAAAGAGGCCAGCCCGTTTGTCTGGGTGGACAAGGCAGCTGAGGCTTATCGCGCCGGCAAGGTGAAGGAGTCCGTGCAGTTTGCCGCACACGCCGTGGCGGCGGAGCCGAAGAACCCGCGCCTACATTTCTTCAAGGGCCAACTCCACAACGCCCTGCGCGAGTACGATAAATCCATCACCTCCTACACCAAGGCGCTGGCGTTGAAACCGCCGGCCGCCATCGTCACCGATCTACATCAGGAACGCGGCGAGGCGTATTTCAAGGCCGCCAAGATCAAGGAATCCATCGCCGACTTTGATGCCTATTTGAAGGACGTGCCCCGCCAGGATCCGCATCATTGGCAACGCGGCATCAGCTATTATTATGCCGATGAATTCAAGAAAGGCTACGAGCAATTCGAACGCCACCAGACAGTGAACAGCAACGACGTGGAAAATGCCGTGTGGCATTTCCTGTGTCTGGCACGCGCCAAGGGCATTGAAGAGGCGAAAAAAAAGCTGATCCCAATCGTGGGCGATGGCCGCATTCCGATGATGGAAGTGCACGCGCTCTTCGGCGGCAACAGCACGCCTGAGAAAGTCTTGGCCAAGGCCAAAGCAAACGATGCCGCCGGCCCGCGCCTGGAGCGCCAGCTCTTTTACGCTCACCTCTATCTTGGCCTGTGGTACGAGGCGAAGAAGGACTTCAAACTGCGCGACAAATACATCGGCCTCGCCGCCGCCGTGGCCGCTCGTCATGGTTACATGGGCGACGTCGCCCGCGTGCACGCCGTGCTGAACAAGATTAAGCTACCGAAGCCGGCAGCGGGAAAATAGCCGTGATAGCTCGGGGCTGTGAATAGGTTCCCGTTGCGGGAGCGTGCGGCATTCCCTAGCTTGCACCACTGTGCGAGGAGGTTTATTTAAAAAATCACTAAAGCTGGGCATTGCTATGGCCGGGCTGAGCGCGGTGTTTGCCGAGGCTCAACAGGAACCGCCGCCTGTGCCGTTCCCCAAGGTGGAGCAAGAGGAACTCTTTCTGCAGGCCATTGAGGCGTTGGACGCCGGCAAGACCGATACCATGGTGCAGCTGCTGGAGCGCGCCCTTCCGCTGGATCCCACCAATCCGTTTGCCTATGTGAAACGCGGTCAGTTGTTTGATCTCATCGGCAACAACTCGAGGGCGGTGGAGGATTTCAGTAAAGCTTTGGCGTATCGGCCGGCTTTTGCCGATGTCTATCAAATGCGTGGCTGCAATCAATTCAAGCTTGGTAACGTGAATGCCGCCGTGCAGGACTGGCAGGCTTTTCTGCAATTGAAGCCGGACAAGGAAGCCGAACACTGGCAGATCTGCGTGGGCTTCGCGTTGCTGAGTCATTACGAGGAAGCCCGCAAACGCTTCGATTGGCATGCCACCACCAACACGCAGGATTTGGAAGTGGCCTTCTGGCATTTCCTATGTGTGGCCCGCACGGAAGGTTTGGAAGCCGCCCGCGACAGTATTAAATCTGCTCCCGAAGAGAAGCGCGTGCCAATGGCCGAACTGCACGCGTTGTACGCCGGCAAAGGGACGGAGTCGGATGTGTGGTTAGCAGTGGAGCGTGGCACACCGAACAAAGCCGAGCGCGCCAAACGCGAATTTTTCGCGCACTATTATTTGGGGCTGCTGCGTCAATCTGAGGGTAAACTCGATGAAGCCAAGCAATCGGTTCAGCAGGCTCTTGCCATTGCCAAAGCCAACGACGGTTTTATTGGCGACAGCCCCGGTGGCCAACTCCGCGGCGGCGATATTGCCCGCGTACATCTTCAGCAGATTGACCAACGCCTGACCGAGCAGTCGGCTTGGGAAAACCGCGGGCCCGGTGGAGCGGGCACAGGGCTGGCCTATTTGGCCGCCGGTGCGGGAATTATTTTGCTGATCGGCTACACCCTGCGCCAACAGCGTCGCCGCGAGGCGCCGTTGGAGTTGGCCGAGAAAAGCTCGACATAACCGGCTTGCTCAATCCACCGTGCGGCTCGCCATGAGCCTGCCCACTGACATCCGACCTGTCGCCTCGGAACTTTTTTTTCTGCCCGTACACACCCGCATGCCGTTGAAGTTTGGCGGCGAAACGGTCACCTACGTTACCTGCGCCCGCTGCCGGATCACCGTTCGCGATGCGCAAGGTAACACCGCGGATGGCTGGGGCGAGACACCTTTAAGTGTCACTTGGGTTTGGCCCAGCGCCTTGTCGTACGACGAACGACATGAGGCGCTGAAATCGTTCTGTGAAATACTCGCCGAAGCTTGGGCGCAGTTTGAGTCCGACGGTCATCCGCTGGAAGTGGGCAGCGACTTTATTAATCAACAACTGCCGGGATTACTTGAGGCGTATAATGTCGGCCGGTCGGAGCCGATGCCGTGGCTAGCGGCGTTGGTGTGTAATTCGCTGTTTGATATCGCGCTGCACGATGCTTATGGGAAACTGCATGAACGTGATATTTACGAGACATACAATGCCCAATGGATGAGCCGCTCGCTGGAGCAGTTTCTGGAGCCGGCGACCGGCACGGCCGTGGATTTCACGGGTCAATATCCAGGGGATTACTTTGAGGAAACGGCGCCACGCCAATTGCCGGCCTGGCATTTGGTGGGCGGCGTCGATCCGTTGGATGAAGCTGAACTGATCGGCAGCGAGCCGGAGGATGAATACCCCGTGCTGCTGGCGGACTGGATTCAGACCGATGGCCTGAAATGTTTGAAGATCAAACTGCGTGGCAACGATGCCGGTTGGGATTTTGAGCGCGTGGAAAAGATTGGGCAAATCGCGCTGAAGCACGGCGTGGATTGGTTAACCACGGATTTCAATTGCACGGTCACCGAGCCGGCGTATGTGAACGCTATTCTGGACCGATTGTGCGTCGAGCACCCGCGCATTTATGGCATGTTGCTGTATGTGGAGCAGCCGTTTCCCTACGAGCTGGAGCGTGACCGGATTGATACGCACAGTTGCTCCGCGCGCAAACCGCTGTTCCTTGACGAAAGCGCGCACGACTGGCAACACGTGCGATTGGGCCGTGAACTGGGCTGGACCGGCGTGGCGCTCAAGACTTGTAAAACTCAAACCGGCGCCCTCCTCAGTGCGTGCTGGGCCAAGGCGCACGGAATGACGTTAATGGTGCAGGATCTCACCAACCCCATGTTGGCGCAGGTGCCGCATGTGCGGTTGGCCGCACAGGTTGGCACGATTATGGGAGTGGAAACCAACGCCATGCAGTTTTATCCGGCGGCTTCGGCGGCCGAAGCCGTGGTGCATCCGGGCCTATATCAACGCCGCAATGGGGCGGTGGATTGGAGCACGGTTACGGGTACCGGTTTTGGTTATCGATTGGAAGAGATAGAGCGCGAATTGCCCACGGCAGCTGCGCGCTTTGGCGAAGCCTGATTCGGGTTGACGCCGCTTGCGGGCCTGCGATGATTCGGCCTGAAGTCAAGGCCCGCGGCCAAAACATGATGCGAACCACATTTATACATTTTCTGTTCCTCCTATTTTCTGGTCTGTGGATGGTGCCGGAGGGCGTGGCGCAGGATGCCAAAAAAGAGGCGGAAGCCGAGGCCCAATATCTGGGAGCCAACGCGTTGTTTAACCGTGGCGATTACGCCCGGGCCATTGCTGAGTACGAAGGCTTTCTCAAGCAATTTCCTGATCATCCAAAGGCGGCCAACGTGCGGTATGGCCTGGGCTTATGCTATTTTCAAACCCGCAAATATCAGGAAGCCGCCGGGCTGCTCGGCGAGGTGGCGGAACAGCCCAACGCGCCGGATGCAGCGCGATTGAATTTATTTCGCGGCCAAGCCCTGCAGATGCTTAAGCAATACGCAGAAGCCGAGGTAGCCTTTGACACGGGGATCAAGGCACTGCCGGCCAATGCGGAAAAGGTGCTGCAACAAAATCTCGCGATCAGCCGGTTGGATGCTTTGTTTCACCAGCAGAAATGGAAAGCGGTGGCGTCGGCGGCCGATGAGTTGAAATTGCCCGAGGGAGAATCACAGGTGCGAGTGGCTTTTCAAGGCGCCTTGGCGCGGTATGAACTGGGCGAATTGCAGGAGGCCGTGCCGCGTTTGCAGAAAATCAAAGGCGCAGTGAAGGGGACGGCTTATGAGCAGCAAACGCATTTTCTACTGGCCGAATCGTTGCGCGAACTGGGACAGACCAAGGAGGCGTTGCCGGAGTACGAGGCGGTGGCCCGGTTGCCGGGTGGATTTGCCAGCGAGGCCTTGTACCGCGCGGGCTTTGTGCAGTTTCAGGCAGATGATTTTGAGAGGGCGACTGCGAGCTTTGAGGCCTTCATGGCTAAGTACAAAGGGAAGGGTGATCCGGCGCGTGAACAGCGCGTGCAGATTTTCCTCGGCCGAGCGCATTTGGAACAGAGGGCGTATGCCAAGGCGGAGCAGGTTTTTGAAACGCTCTCGACCGGTGCAGGCGCCGGCGCCGAAGCGGCGTTGTGGCAGGGGCGCGTGTTTCAACGCCAGAGGAAACACGCGGAGGCCGAAGCGACTGTGGCTTCGGCCATGATACAAAACGCGGAAGATCCCCTGCGGCCTGATTTGTTGTTTGATTTGGGGCAACATCAAATGGCGCAACAGAAGTTTGCCGAAGCGGGCCAGTCGCTGGATCAGTTGCTGCGGGAATTCAAGGGGTACGATCAGCGCGCGGATGCCGTTCGGCACAATGCTTTGTGCAAACATCGGGCAGAAGACTACGCGGCGAGTCTGGCGTTGTGCCGCGAATTCTTGGCCGCCAATTCTGAGGCGGTTGGTGCGGCGGACATGATGTTTCTCGAGGGTGAAAATCGGTTCTTCCTCAATCAACCCAAGGAAGCGGTGGTGGCTTATGAGGCGTTTATCAAGGCACATGATGAGCACGGGCAAATCCCTGTGGCGCGCATGCGTGTGGGCGAGGCGTCTTTTGAGGGCAAGGAGTGGGATCAGGCATTGGAGGCGTTCGAGGCCATTCTGAAGACCAACCCGGAAGGGGCGGTGTATGATCAGTTAGAATTTTTGATGGCCGAATGTCATCACCAGAAAATGGACTGGGCCAAGGCAGCGGAGTTGTATGAACTGTTCGCCAAGGACAAGCCGAAGTCCATTAATGCGGATACGGCGTTGATGAAAAGCGGGTTGGCCAGAGAGCGGTTGAAACAGTTCAACAACGCCATTGGTAGTTACCGGAAACTGGCGGCGCAACACGCGGCGAGTCGGCATGTGCCGCAGGCGAATTTTCAGCTGGGGATGTTGTTGTATGAAGCCGGAGACATGGCCGGGGCACGCGCGGCGTTGAAGGCCGTGTGGGATTTGGAGCAGCACGATCTGCGGCCCAATGCGGGATACTATCTGGCATGGGTGAGCTTGGGCGAAAAGAAGCTGGCGGATGCGGCGAAGCAATTCGGGGGCATCAGCGAACAGTTTCCGGAACATCAACTGGCGGCGGATGCGCGACTGCAACAGGCCATCGTGTTGGGCGCCGCTGAGGAACACGCGCAGGCGCAACAGGCTCTGGAGTTGTTTTTGAAAGCGCACCCCAAACATGAAATGACTGGCCAGGTGTATTACCAATTGGGATCGGCCTTAATGGAGCAGAGGCAATGGCCGGCGGCGATCGCGCAGTTTGCCAATGTGCCGGCCAAGAATGATTGGCGGGATGATGCACTTTATCGTTCGGCATGGTGCGAACGGCGGGCGGACAATAAGCTTAAGGCAATTCCGTTATATAAGGAGCTGCTTGAGCAGTTTGGTAAAAGCAACTTGGCGGGCCATGCATTGCTGGAGTTGGTGGAGTTGGAACATGAGGCTGGTCAATTTGATCCGGCCATCGCCCGTTTGGAGGCCTATTTAGAAGCGAATCCGGCTCCGGCTGATGATCATCAGGCACAGGCAATGTACTGGTTGGGCTGGTGTTGGTTCGGGAAAAAGGAGAACGAGTTGGCCAAGGCGCAGTTTACGAAATTAAAAAAACTCTTCCCGGAGAGCGCAGCGGCCAAGGCAACTCAGCCGACCATTGAATAGGGTGGTCCGTTAAAAAGTAGTGGATAACCCTGCGTGCCCCGACCGGGGAGCCGGCGATTTTCAGATAAATCCGATTTTCCCTCCGATTTTCTTTATTTTTGGCGCTTAAAATTGGGGGTTTGGTTCTTTGTTAATAAGTTCATGAAAACTTCGCCCTGACTTGGCGTCAGACTTGGAGACCATAATCAAAACGCGTTGGAAATTATCTACTTTGGCGGGAAAATACCGTACACCCATCCAAAAGGCCGTATGTTGGAGCATGCGGCAATAAGGAGGTCGTGATGACACACAGGAGCGCAATGCCACGGCAGACATTTCTGTTTTTACTTGGACAGGAAGATTTGTTGAAAGAATGGACCCTCGCGCGACGTGATTAACAAAAAGCGGCTGCTAAGTAAGCGAAGTCAAGCAAACCAATTTTTGCCTTAAACAACGAAACAGACCTGAGCGAATGAACACGATCCCTCAACTTATCCAAACATGGACCCGCACAGCCGGTGCTGCCTTGGTGATGACCCTGTTGCTGTGCGCGCCGCCCTCCCTGAATGCGGCCGACAAAGCCGGCGATGCTGCCTACGAGGCGGCCGCGGGTTTGTTCAACCTTGGTCTTTGGAAGCAGGCTTCCGAGTCGTACAAGGAATACTTTGCCAAACACCCACGCCATCCGCTGGTCGCCCATGGCCACTTTGGGTTGGGCTTGTGTTACTTCAACCTTAAGGAATATGCCAGTGCCGCCAAGGAGCTAGGTCTGGCTGCAAAGGGCGAAGGCCCCAGTAAGGTAGAATCTAACCTGTACCTTGGTCAGGCGTTGTTGCTGAAAACCCCCATGGATCCCAAGACGGCCGAGAAGGCCTTTCGCGATAGCTTGCAGGCTTTGGGCTTTGAACGAACCGGCATCATCAACCTCATCAACCGCACTTGGGATCGCAAGAGCATTGATGCGTGGCTGGAGAAAAATACTGAAAAAAAACAGAAAGCCTTCGCGGCCGATGTCTTTGTTGGTTTGTTGGAATCCAGTTATTTACAAAATGACTGGAAATCAGTCGTTAACAAAGTAGCCGCCTTTGAAGGGCTGGTGGCTGGCTCGCCGATTGAGCAGCGAGCTCGAGTGTTATCTGGTGAGGCACAGTTTAAGATGCGGGATTTTGAGGCGGCGGCTAAGGCGTACGAGGCGGCCGCTGAACTGAAGGGGCGCGATTCTGGCGAGGCCCTGTTTCGGCTGGGCTTGGTGCGTCTGAACCATCTCAAGCAATACGCGGCGGCGGCCGGGCACTTTAAGGATTTCAGCGCCCAGCACGCGAGCGACCCAAAACGAGCCGACGCCACCTTCAATGAGGCCTTGTGTTATTACCACAGCTATTACGGCGGCGAAGAGAAACATCTGGCCGATGCTATCCGGTTGTTTGATCGGTTCACGGCTGCTTATAAAAAGCATGATCTAGCGACGGTGGCGCAGTTTTACTCCGGAAAACTCCAGCACATCCGGGAGGATTGGGCGGCGGCCATCAAGCGCTTCAAGCCTCTCGAAGACAGTAAGGATCCTGCATTGGATCAGCTCATCTTTCTCTTGGGCGACAGCTATCACCAGCAGAAAGACTGGGAAAATTCGGCTAAGTATTACATGCAATTTGCCGTAGGCAACGAGAAGAAGCTCAATGCCGATGTGGCTCTGCATAATGCCGGCGTGGCCTACAGCAACATGAAAGAGCCCGATTACAAAAACGCCATCGCCGCCTACGAACGGCTCGAGTCCCGTTGTGCCGGAAGTCCGCATGTGCCCAGTGCGCAGTTGAAGCTGGGGATCATTCATTACGAGGCCGGCCGCTTTAACGAAGCCAAGCGGCCGCTGGCCAAGATTCCCGCCAACCACGCGCTCAAGGCAGATGCCGATTATTTCTCGGCCTGGACGGAGCTGGATAACGGCAAGCCAGCCGATGCTGCGCGGAAGTTCAAGGTGCTGCGCGAGCGTTTGGCGCGTTCGGATGCAGAAAGTGGGTTGATCGCGGAATCCTACTTGTATCAGGGCATCGCGGAATTTGAGGCGCGCCAATTCGGGACTTCGGCTCAAACATTGGCGGGCTTTCTCGAGGCTCATGGATCCCACGACAAAGTGGATGAAGGCGCCTTCAATCTGGGTTTGGCTCACATGGAGCTCACCCAGTGGGATCAGGCCATTGGGAGTTTTGATCAGGTCGACTCTGCCTCGCCCATTCGGGATCGGGCGCTGTATCAATCGGCTTGGAGCAAACGATCGGCCGGGAAACATGCTGATTCCATTCCGTTTTACAAGGAGCTCCTGGAGAAGCATCCGCGTAGCCAGTTGGTGAACAATGCCGCGCTGGAGCTGGCCGAAGTGGAATTTGAAAACGGCGGGCCGCAGGGGGGAACTGCAGCTGTGGAGCGACTGGAGAAATTGCTCGACCGTAAGATCGATTCCCAGTTGCGCCAGCTAACCCTGTATCGATTGGGCATTGTGCAATTCGATCTCAAAGCTTATGGCGACTCTGCCAAGGCGTTTGAGGAACTGCTCAAGGACGCACCGAAAAACCTTGAGGTCTCGGCGGCTTGGCAGGCTGGCGAAGCCCGACGGGAGGTAGCCCGGGCGGCCAATGGCGATACCAGAGTTCAAGGCCTACGCGCGGCGCTGGCCAATTACCAAACCGCAGCCGAAGCCGGATCAACTGGCGGCAACGACACGGAGCTGCAACGACAGGCGTTATTGCGCATCGGGGAAACGCATGCCTCACTGGAAGACTGGGAGGCCTCGCAAAAATCATACGAGAAATTTATCACTGGAAACCCGAATGATAAACTCATTCGCACTGCCCATCTGGGGTATGGCTGGTCACTGCATAATCAGGAAAAATATGATGAAGCAGTGACATCCTATACGAAGACTGTGAAAGATGGTGTTCGTGATGATACCGGTGCCCGGGCACAATTCCTCCTCGGTGAATGTTTTCTGGAGCAGAATCAACACATCAAGGCACGCACGGAATTCGCCAAGGTGGATCAGCTCTACGCCTTTCCGCAATGGCAATCCAAGGGCCTATTTGAAATGGCGCGTTCCTTTGCTCAGGAAAATCAAATCAATGAAGCTAAGACCGTGTTCAACAAGCTCATCGAAAAATATCCTGAAACGTCTTCCGCTCGGGCGGCTAAGGAAGAACTTAACCGGTTGAACTAAGCCCCCCATTTTATGCGATTCATGAAACACACTCTGCTGCTGCTGGCCTTCATCGCCACCCTTGGATGGCTGGCCCCGGTGGTGACCGCGCAGACCAATACCACCGGCGGAGCCACCATAGATTCCACCATCGTGGAGGACGTGCCGGATATTGTCACTGAAGAGCGCAAAACCATGTGGCAGCTGGTCCGCAGCGGCGGCCTCATGATGGTTCCGTTAGCGCTCCTGATGTTTTATGGTTTCTACTGTGCCGGGGCGCAGGTGTATGTGATTTTGTTTACCAATGACAAATCAAAGGACAACGAGTTGTTGGATAAATTAGATCCGTATGAAGTGGCTTACGAGGATATGCCGATGATTGTGCAAAACGAAATCACCCGGCGCGAACGGGCGGCATTCCCCAAGATGGCTGAGGCTGCCCTGAATCGCATCTACAGCGGCAAGGAAGGCATGACCGAAGCTTTGGAAGAAGAGGGCGCATTGCAGCTCGGTCGGCTTAAGCGCGGCATCAAACCCCTGCAGGGAGTCGTGATGGTGGCCCCCTTGCTCGGACTTCTCGGAACCGTCTATGGCATGATCGCCTCGTTCCAAAGCATGGGCTCCGCTGGCGATGACAAAGTAAAGTTTCTTTCCGAGGGCATTTACGAGGCCTTGGTGACCACCGCATCGGGTCTAACCATCGCGATACCCTTCCTCTTCCTCTATCTTTGGTTGAACCGAAAAACCGATGAAATCGGGGAGAATTTAAATCGACAAGCACGCAAATTCTTGGGAGCATTTTTCCCTGTCGAAGGAGAGGGCGCCGTTTCCAAACCATCCGTTCAGGACGAGGTTGAGCCGGAGAAAAGCACCACGTGAAGGTCATTCAGGCACAGGACGAACAGGAAACCGGTATCGATGTCGCTCCGTTGATTGATATTCTGTTTACCCTGATCATCTTTTTTCTGGTCACCACCACCTTTGAAGAGAAGGAAAAAGAAGAGGAAGTCCGTTTACCCAAGCAGGGCGGATCCTCGTTGGTGAACAAAGATCGCCCCATTTACATCAACGTATTGCAGGATGGTTCCTACAGCGTCGGTGGTGATGTGGTAAATTTGAACGATTTGGAATTCAAACTGAAAGTGCGATTTGAAGAAAAACCCGACCAGAAACTGGTGTTGCGCGGAGACTCCAAAGCCTTTCACGGGCAAATCGCTTCTGCACTCGATATCGCCCGGCGCGTTGGCTTCAGCAAAGCCAGCATTGCATATGATACCCGCCCCTTGAACTAATCATGAAGATCCGGTTCAGAGGAATGTTCGAACTGATTGAGTGGGGGTTCGAGTCGTTGGCCGACCGCTTCGGCATCCAGCGGCGCCACATCTTCTTTGGTATCTTCGTTCTTTTCCTCATGACCCTATCTACCCTGTGGTACATCTACGAGAAGAACTGGGTGGTAGTCAGCACCCGCAAAGGCATCCGGAGCGAACAGCAAATGACCGTCTTGCTCGACGGTGAAGAGTCCGCCGTGCAGGAGATGAGCAACGACATCCGCAACAACATTCTCGACACCCCCATGGCCGCAGCCGCCTCCAGTTCCTCCATGGCGCAATCCGCGGCGAACAGGAATGCCCAGCGCAGCGATCCTCAGAATGCTGCTTCCACTTCTCAATCCGCCTCCGGCAGCACCGCTTCCTCAGCGGCCCCCAGTTCCGCCGGGGCCGCCAGTGCTGCATCCTTTGCTCCCAGTGCCTCACTGGCCAATGCCAGCGTCATGGCCGGTCAAGCCCGTTCGGAAACCAGCCAGACCATGAGTCAGGCCGCCGCGCAGCCTAATGCACAATCCGCCTCCGGCCGCAATTCCGCACGGAGCAACCCGCAGGCCGCGGTACAATCTTCGGCGGTCGCCCAAGCCTCCGCCTCCGCGCCCAGTGCTGCAGGTGACAGTGCCAGCCTTTCCCCCTCGACGGCCCAGGCCAATGCTTCGGTGCAAACCAGTGGCGCACAGGCTGTCTCCAGCCAAAGTATGAGCGCGGCTAATGCCCAGCCCAATGCCTCCTCGGCAGCCAACAGCAGTACCGTGCGCAGCACCCCGCAATCCACCAATACCCAGTCCGCTTCGGCCGCCAGCAGCACGAGCCCCTCAGCGGCTGTGCAAGCTGCGGGTAACGTTGGATCTCTCTCGCCTGCTTCCGCATCGCAAGCCGCCACAACGTCCGTGCAGGCTACCGGCGCGCAGGCGCAGGCCAGCCAAACCATGGCGCAGGCCACTTCACAATCCGCGTCAAAGGCGGCCTCCGGCCGCAACTCCGCTCGTAGCACCCCGCAATCGGCGGCCGCATCCCGATCGGCGGCTTCGGGACAAAGCACGGACTCATCCCAGAGTCCGTCGGCTTCCGCAGCCAACGGCACCGACTCCTTTGCACCCTCTGCTTCCAGCGCTCAAGCCACGGCCACTGGAGTGCAGAGCAACAGCGCCCGAGCTGTCACCGGCCAATCCATGGCTTCAGCGACTTCGCAATCCATGGCGCAGGCGGCTTCTGGGGCGAGCAGTGCATCGCGTAATGGGCCATCCTCCAGTTCCACCGCTCAAGGCAGTTCAGCCTCGGCGGTGAGTTCGGCTTCCGCGGTATCCGGGGCAAGTGGTTTCAGTGCATCGCTGGCACCCTCGACCTCTGGCAGACGGGCCGCATCCACAGGCGTGCAGAGCGCCAGTGCTCAGGCCGTGGCCAGTGGGGCGTTGTCCGGAGCTTCCTCACAATCACTGGCGCAGGCGGCAGTCGGCTCGCGGGGTTCGTCTAGGAACAGCCCTAACGGGGCGGCTTCCTCCCAGTCAGCCAGCGGTTCGGCGCAGGGCTCGAGTAGTGCAGTGGCGGTGGCGGGAACCAGCGGCTCGAGCAATGGCAGTTCGTTTTCACCGACCGGTTCCGGCTCGAGCGCGTCCGTTTCCGGAGTGCAAAGCAGCGGCGCACGGGCCGAGGCGGGCCGAAGTATGTCCGGTGCCTCCACCGGCTCCATGGCGCAGGCGGCGAATGGTTCGCAGGGAACGGCCCGCAATGCGCCCTCAGGAGGTAGCGGGCAATCGGGCAGCTCGGCTCAGGGTAGCAATGCGTCTGGCGCGGTGGCGGGCACTAGTGGCGCACAAGGGTCTTCATTTTCTCCCACGGTACATGGCCGGGGTTCATCAGGCATGGGCATGATGAGTACGGGCGCGCGGGCGGTTGCTGGCCGCAACATGGCGGGCGTTTCGATGGGCACTTCGAAGGCTTCCAATGGAGCCAGTGGGCCGGCTCGCACAGGGCCTTCCGGAGGAGTTGGGCAGGGAAGCTATACAGCCCGGGCGGTGAGTGCACGGACGATGGAAACGGGCACGGGCATGTCCGGACCCAGTCGGCCGACCTACACGGCTTTGCGGGCATCCTCGCCATCCGTTCGGAATCGCGTGACCGGCACGGCTTCCTACACGCCGCCTTCACCGGCTGCTCCCACAACGCCTTCCCGCACACGTCTGGGGAGCACGACTACCAATCTTTCCAACCAGGTTATGGCACAGGCTGATTCATCGGCTATGATTTCGCGGCCGGTGGGAATGCGCGGACTGCGGTCGCGGCCGCGGGCTTATGCTGAGCGTCCGGAAGAACCCGCTATAACTGCGCGGCCGATTCAAATGGCATCCTCCAGTCAACCCTCGCATGCGAGCAGCCGTTTGGCGCCCTCTATCAATCGCAGTGTGGAACCGCGAGTGCCTTCGGTGCGCGATCTGCCGCCAACTTCGCCTACCCAACCGTTGGTGCAAATTACGCCGCCGCCTTCGCCCGAGCGTGTGGAACAACCGCCGGTACGGCCGCAGCTGCCGACCCCAACGGCCACCAATCCTTTAATAACCGAAACCCAACCGGAGACGGCAGAACCTCTGGAAAATCAGACTCCGCTGGAGGTGTTCCGGACGCGCGGGTTTGAGGCCACGGCGGAGGGTAAGGGAGATGATTATGTGTTCATCATTGACAAGTCCAAGAGCATGAATGACGACCGCCGCCTGATCGCCGCGAAGGAGGCCTTGACCCGAACCTTGGAGAAGCTCGAGCCGAACAAGCGTTTTTACATTTTCTTCTTCAGTGACGATACGGTAGGGATGAAGGAAGGCCGTTTGCTCGAGGCCACCCCAGCGAATTTGGAATACACCCAAAACTGGGCTGGCCGTATGTCGCCTGAAGGTTTCACTAATCCGCGTGACG
>Ga0163110_10000748_pt1 | contig 15703 bp, 10 predicted proteins | sample CRUFie1St17metaG_FD_108703 | JGI IMG/M metagenome (GOLD analysis project Ga0163110, IMG submission 108703) | Marine microbial communities from the Costa Rica Dome - CRUD Field 142mm St17 metaG | ecosystem: Environmental > Aquatic > Marine > Oceanic > Photic zone | place: Costa Rica: the Eastern...
CTATTTTTTTCTTTTCTTCATCTAAATCCTTCAGTCGTTTCTTAATTACACTATCTGGAGTGATCTCCCCTCCCGCAGGTAGTGAATCGCTCCTGTCACCAGGGGATGTCGGATTAGAACCTCCGCCATCTTTAAGTGTTTTAGTTAGTTCTCTGATTGCACTATTGAGCGCCTTAACATCTTTAGGATTCATTTGCTACTCCTATTTAAACGGCCACTTAATTTTAGTACTTTTCTCGAAATTCCTAACCGCAGAATTGAGACTTGCTCGGTTGCGGTGAGTGAGGGGGTTGTCTAAACCGTATCTTTGGTATGCCTGGAGGTATCTCTTTTCCTTACCTAAGACGTTAGCAAAATCTCCAATTTGTTTCTTAGTGCCTTTTACATTAACAGGTATAGCAACATCGTCACCAAATACATATCGCATGGCAACCTTAACAAAGTTACCGAACATCTTTATAAAAGATTCGTTAAGTTGTCCGTCAGCATGAGCATTGAGATTAATTGTCATGGGTTGTTTTTCGTCCATAAGGTAGGTCCTCCAACTAATAAATAGTAAAGAGAAAAGAAAGCATCTATTTTCTTTTAGATGACTTCTCTATCTCTTTTCTCTCGTCTTCGAATTGTTTAATCAATCTTCTCAAAAACCAGTGTCTTAATTGAATTGGTAAATTGTAAACTTCTATGAAACTCCAACCACCATGGTGCTTTAGACTAAAGATTTCTTCATACACGTTTTCCATGTATTCATCGGTCAGGCCAAAAAAACGCTGGAGTGATGGGAACCTCCACGGTCCCATCGTGCGAACAACTGCTGCAAACGAATTCGTGTTCAAGTTTCAGCGTTGGATTAATTATCTTATAGACTCCTCTAATGTACTTAGAGTCCATAGCCGGCATATTAGAAACAAAGTTGTTTACCACTGCGCGGTCAGTATTACCGTTTACCGAGTAAATCATTTTCTTCAAAAGATTTGTTAATTGACTAGGGGGGAGTTTATGCTTCTGTGCCATCTTTTCCGCCTTGTCTATGTCTGATTCATCTTTGGATGTTAGGAATCTAATTTCCACTTCTACACCTGAGCGAGGTAAACTTAGGACTGGAAGATTATTATCTGAAATCTTTACCTCTTCCAAGTTGCCCATATTATCTTTCACTGCACCAGAAAGTGTCTTTGCCTCTTCTAAGTCTACTTCTAATTCACTCTTCTCCATACACGAAGGACAGTTAATCACCACTGGATACTCAGTACCATAACCAGAAATACGAGCAGCGACAATAAGAGCGTTCTTATCGCCTATCAGCAACTCTTCCAACGGCACTTGTTTATCAATCATGATACTTTCCAGCATGCGATCAATGGCGATACCCTTTTTCAACAGAACTTCTGAGTTCAGGATATCCTCTTCTTTCGCTGTCATGTATTTTATTTCTATTGTATCCTTACAATGCAAAGGATGATCTTCAGGATAGTAGTTCCCACCTGATGGTAGATCAACGAACTCGGTGGGTGTAACAAAATTAAGTTCGTTGCTGACGGAAGATGCGGGAGCAGATGCTTCGGGCACCGCTCCGATCTTATCAGAATTTCTTGTTCTTGCCATTAAGACCTCTTAACTTTCTAGCAACTTTAAATTAGGATGTTGTTGTTCGGAAGAAAGTTCCTTCACCTTCGGCTCTATTCGTTCCAGGAGTTTCACAAGTCGCATAATCATATCTTAGCGTAATTGTAATATTTGTTAAGTCATCTGAGTCATAACTTAACTCGCCCCAGTCAATATTGGTAACGAAAGCGTTATTAAGAGTCCATGTTTCGACAGGTTCGTTATTGTCATTACCAATTTGTTTGATGGTGACAACGCCTAAAGCATTAACAGCTTTCTCTTTAGTAATCGCCGTAGTTACCGTAGAGTTGCCAGGAACTGAGTATCCACTATCTTCCAAGACTCTTGAAAGCATACCGGAAGCATTTGGAGAAACTGGATCTACTAAAGTCACATCCACGGTATCCCACTCTACCCTACCAGGATAATAGAAAGTATGATTAAGGTACTGATGACTTACCTCCCCAATAGTGACACTTGGTTTCTTAACTTGCGTTACTAACCAAGAGTTTTCTTCACCACCGATACCGGTGCCGTCGGTTCCCATAGACAAGAGAAATCTATAACTTCTCTTTGGTGATGCTGTTTTACTGGACCAGAAATTATTTGCCATTTTATATGTTCTCCTTGATATAAATACTTTCTATTTTATTTTTAATCATCAAAAGATGCCCCATTTCTTAAAATTACAAAATCAATTGCAATAAATTCGGCAACTCGCGTTGGTTTTAAGAGAACTTTAGCGTACATGATATTTCTGTCCACTAAATCGGAAGTAGTTGTTGTGCTATCGAGAACTACTCTAAAGTCTTCTAGACCGAATTCGTTTTTGATTTGCTCCAAGAATGGATTTGCTTCATCTTTAAATCTCTGCCACGTTGCATTCACGTTTGGCGTGAAGAGTAGACGTGAAGCAATTCTTGAAATTCCTTTTTTGACAAAAATCATCAAACGACGAACGTTGATTCTGTCAAGTGCGGAAGGTGTTGTTTGAAGAGTCTTCTGACCAAACACTACAATGCCTTCTGCTGGGAACTTCGCGATTGGATTAACATTTCTTTCGTAAAGTTTATCTCTGTCCTTACGTGTTAAATGCTCACGAACACCGACAACTGGAATGCCTGCTGCACCCTCGGTCAATCCGCCGCGTGTAAAACCAGCGGGAGCGAACCATGGAGCTGCTTTTCTGTCGTTACTTGAGAATGTACCCAAGGCAGCAACTGAAGGTGGCATCCACAACAAACCATTGGTTCCTAGCGAATCCCTTACCTGTACCCATGGGTGGAAAGCACAAGCATAACTTGAGTTTATTCCACGAGTTTTGAGGTTGTTGATAACCGAAGTAGAGGAACCTAAGCGATTCTGTTCAGTGCTTGTTGATTCATAAATTGATTCATAACCGCCAGGTAAATCAACAATCGCAAGAGCATCTGCGCGAGTTTCGCACGTGTTAATTAAATGATCAGTTATTCCTGCATCAGTTATTCCAGGGATAGACGCCAAGTTCATCTCAAGAACTTCTGGATCGGAAATTGAATCTACCGCTCTTTTAACCGAGTATCTTGCGTAACTTGATTCATCAGTCGAGTATTGACTCAACAAACTGTTACGGAAAGGATCTCTCTCTGTAATGTCAAGTCCGTCTGCGCCACCAAAGATAGGCAGAGTGAATGAATCAAATCCTGCGTCTAGGGGCGAAGTATAACTACCCTTAAACGTTGTTCCCGTTGATGGGACTGAAGGACTCGTGCATGTTAATGACGCACCCGTTTTTCTAGCATTTAGGTCATATGCTCCGTGAAGAGTTAAACCGCCGGAACCAGAATGATACTTAATATTATCAAGTGAAAAAACGTGATGGTAATTTTCGACAGAACCAGCTGAACCGGAAGCGAATGTATTATAACTTACCGGATTTGGTCTCAGTAAATCTACAACACTTTTTTCGTATCTGTTGTTGTTTCTTTGAGTGGTGTCGAATCCGAAATACGCTAACGTAGGATCAGTAAGTTCACCCTCGGTCGTATTTGCTCTTAAAGATATTTTTGGAAATACCATTCGAGCACTGGTTAATGAACCAGTCGAAGAAGCGGAAGAAGAAACGTTCATATCAATTGACGTGTCTGTTACAACTGTAGACGGTACGCCATCGGCTTCCTCAATCGTGCCTCCTTCGACGCTCGTTGCGTTTGCAACAAAAACGTTGTCTGCTAGTCTAACAGGACCAAAGAAACCGAATGGTAGGGAAAGTGGATTCTGAGAACCGTTCTCTACTTTTTCAGATAACTCGACGCGGATATATTTCGACATGTTATCGTAATTACCAAGTTCAAGATATCTCTTATTGTCGTTATCCCAAGTCAGATGTTTATCGCCTACTTTTTTAGCAATAAAGTTTGGTGAATTGGGGTTTAAGTCACACTGCGTATATGATTCCAAAACTTTCTTAGAACCATCAGTATCGTTAATTGCGCGAACCTCTACGGTAAAAGTACCGTACGGTTGCTCAGTTGGATTAAGCGAAGCTTTAATATCCGAAATAGAAATTTTAATTGTTCTTTGTATTTCATCACCGGCATCAATAGCAACAAATCTGAAGAGTTTATCCATTGCTGCTGGATCATAATTTGTATTGTCTGAGGAAAAATCTTGAGCAAAAATATGCCCTCTTTTTGATTCCGTAAATTCTCTTTTATGATTGTGTCCCAAAGTGATAGGGGCAACAAACGCAAAAGAAGCACCCGCTGAAGCGCCTGCTCCTGCGACGGAATACAAATTCCTTTCAAAGGTTTCGCCGAGGAAATAGTTTTCGGCGCTAGTGTTAACAGCACCGAGGGCAGTTGGGTCTGTGTTGAAAACATTTCTAATATAGAGGTCTGAAGTAGGTTCAAAGTTAAAGGAGGCGGTCAATACAGCTGTGGTGTTATTCATGATAACTGCCTTGTATTGATGATCTCCTCCCTGACTGCGAACTACGTCCATCACACCTTTGGTAACTGTGGCACCGGTTGCACCGCCGTCAGCAAAATTACCTTCTAACTTAACGTGACCGTTATTGACGTACCAGACTGCTGCAAGAGTTCCTGTGAGGTCGTTCGAACCAGAGGGCATTACCCACAAACCATAAGCACCACCGTTTGTTGCTAAATCAGTTCCTGCGCTATCGACTTCCCATCCTGCTGCGCCAGCACCAGTAGTTGCCTCTGGATGCTGAGCACCCAAAAGACGAACAACAGTAAGTGCGTTGGTGTTCTTTAACCATGCTTGTGCTGCGTAAGTCGCATACATTGGAGATGTTCTATTGCCATTTCGCCATACATCTCCAGTTTCACCGCCAGAGACGGGTTCTCCAAAAACTTCAATAAACTCAGCAAGTGATTCAACACGAACTGGTTTTAATCCCGGACCACGTAGAGTACGACCAATAACAACTGGTCCTACCTCATCCGGTAATCTTGGGAGTTGGGAGTTGTCAATTTCATCTAAGAAAACTCCTGGGGAAACAAATCTAAATTTACGAGTATCTGCCATTACTATGATCTCCTTGACGACTTAGTAGCAAAAACCTTTGCTCTCTATCTAAATAGTAGGTTTTTTTTCCAAAATCAATCTTTGTTATATTTTCTTGGTCGTTGGGTCGCCCAAAATGGTTTTTTCTCCACCTATTTTAATTTTGGCGGGCCCTTCTTGTTTAAAAACCCTTGGTTCATCATCATTTGTGTCTTCACCGTAGAGATAAGCAAGCACATCAATTGTTATTTGAGTTTGATATATTCGCTCTTCACTATTGAGTGATGCAATATTGTTTTGTGGTGCATAATCTGGTTGGATAAACGCCTCGTAGCGATGGCCATCTTTTTCAATCACAAAACTATTAATGTTACCAGTCTTAACTATAAACGGTTGCAGAACCTCATTCATTTGCTGCTGGTATTCCGTCCTCAATGTTATCAAATATGTCATGTCCACATACGTAGGTGCTTTAATATAGTAATCTTCGTATACGACATTTGGATTTTCGAACGGAAAATTTTCTTGTCCAAAGCGTCTTTTAGCATTAGCATTGGCAAAATTAGAACTTTTACTCTGCTTTACCTGAGTGTGGACACGAATATTAAAATTGTTATATTTGTTGATAGGGGGCAAGTATGCCTGCAAAGAACCTCTTCGAGTTGGGTTTTTGTTAATCGATGTTCTTTCTAATGATATTACTGGGAATATAAGTGAGCCTTCCGCATCTCTAAGTTCTTTTCTGTTCTTTATCTGAAAGGATCTTTCGCCGCTCACCCAAACTACAGGTACTTTACCAAAACCCTTATTAGTAGTTGCATGAATATCCATGAATTTATCCAGCCAATCAAAAATTGCGAAATCGACTGTCTCTATCTTTGAGGGTTCTAGCGTTAATACTTCTTCTGTCATACTTTAATTAGTTCCTTTATGAAGAGAAGAACGGACTTGCGTGCCATTCTCCATTTTCGTTAAAATAATACTTGTTAGAATGGACAAACGGACCAACTGAACCCAAAGAACCAGTATTAGAAATGTATACAATTCTACCCGAATAAGTACTTTTGTTACTGGAGTAATCTAACAGAGTGTTTCTGTCGCCCGAAGAGTTTCCATCCAAACTGATGATTGCGAATGCTGGGGCAGTAAGACCAGATGAGGCTGTAAGTGATCCAACGGTAATGACGTTAGATGTAGTATTACCATTTTCCGTTACCTCATCCAGAGTGGACGCTGTTGATATTCCAGTTAAGTTCGACCCGTCACCAAAGAATGCCGATGCGGATATGTTCACTGAAGCAGACAAGTCTGCGACCAATAGTGTGTTAGTGGTTGTTGCGCCATTTGTGGTTATGTACTGTAATGTAAAGTCGGTCGCATGTTTTCCGTCTACCGTATCCGCATTAGTGGCGAAAGACGCAGATTCTACCGTATCTACAGTCGCGGAGGAGTTTATTGTTATTTCTTCAGAAGTAGAACTCAGAGTAATGTTGTCTCCCGCAACTAGAGATTTGAACCGCAACTTCTTGCCGGATTTGTCCGCGAATATACCCTCTCCGGATCCAAGGTTAGAACCAGTGTTTTTCTCTCCTTCGCCTATGTTTACAAATGTCGCGTTTTCACACGGGTCTATAGAAGTAACATCTATCAAGGAGCCGTCTTGTTTTTGTGGAGATAATTTAAAAACTCCTTCTCTTGCCTTAATACACTCTGCAACAATTTCAAACTTCTGCCCTACTTGACCAAAGAGTTGGCGTGGCTGTCCTGTCGTTATTATTTCGTACAATATAGAACCGTAGAGAACAAAATCTCCCACACGGACAAACAGATTTTGATCTTCCGTTAATCTTCTCTTGTGAAAACGAACTGTAACTTTACTTGTTTTGTCAATACCATAATTTTCTGCTTTAGTTTCTGTACCCTGCCAATCAACTGCGGCGAAGACTCTTACTGGAGGCAAGAATGTTTTATTGACACTCTCTCCATATAGTGAATGGAAGTTGCTGTGCTTAACGCTGACTGGAAAATATACAACTTGCTGTCCGATTACCCTTTCGAGCAACTCATCATTTACTTGCTTGACAAGGTTGGTTTCATTAACGCCTGTGAAGAGCGGTGGGGGTGGATTTACGGGACGTTCAGAAACTTCGTCGCATACGGGAGGGGATTTACCAGAACCTCCTGTGTCGGTTCCTGTGCCGTCTAGGACACGAAGTTCTGTCAAGGGATCGCAGGCGGGTGCTGTTAGGCGAGGATCTTCGTCAACATTTGATGCAACTGCTTTCTTTTCTGGTATTATTCCGTCTCTCGCTCTTATACAAGTAGCAACTATTTCTATTTGACTGTCTATTTGACCGAATAGCGGACGTGGTTGCCCTAGAGACACAATTTCGTAGTTGTGTTTTCCATATAAAATAAAGTCCCCTTCACGCACAAATAGATTCTTGTCTTCCGTTAATCTTCTTTTATGGAAATGAACTGCAATTGTTGATCGTTTATCAATACCAAGATTGGTTGCTACTGTTTGCGCTCCCTGCCAATCAACATAAGCAGAAACATGCACAGGCGGTAGAAAACTTTTATCCACCGCCTCACCATACAGGGAGTGAAAATTGCTATGTTTTAAACTAATGGGATAGTAAACAATCTCTGACTTGACAACTCTCTCTGTGAGTTCGTCTGTTACTTGTTTTACTAAGTCCTTCTCTTTTTTCCCCGTAAAGAGCGGTGGAGGAGGAGCTGAAGGTTGTTCCCAAGTGTTGTCGTTGTCTGACATTCAGAACCTCCTTAACCTACAAATATTTTCATCGGAACCTTGGATTGAATATTCCCGGCATTCTCTACGAGCTCGGCGTCTCCTGCCATTAGTCTACCATATGTCTGCTCATCCAGAACAGTTTTTAGTTCATCTCTCAGGGCGTTTTGTTCGGTCTGTGCTTGGGCGATAAGGTCTGCTCCATTCAAAGTTACTGATTCTCCAGGAATTGGAATAGTTGCAAATTTTCCTCTAACGTGTCCAAGCGTCTCTTTAGATAGTGCGAGGGCAAAGCGACGTATCCATTGCTTACCAATAGAATTTATGTTTTCGTACGGAATATTGTCAAAAGGCAGAGTATTCATATTATTAATACCATCGATTCCGATATCTCTTGTTTCGTCTTTTTCCCACGAATCTTTTGGAATTGCAAATTCAAACCAGATCTTGGTAGCGACCGATGTGTTAGGCGTAGGGAACAATCTAATTTTGTTGTCTTTTAATTCGTACGAATAGTGACTTAACCTAGTATAGTAACTGTCCTCATATGCCATAGCTTGTAATTTATTTTGCCATGGGGGTACAACTTCGAATGTGGTATCATCCGCGTATTGACCGTACGTAGACATATTCCCTACCACTCCGATGCCGCCATAGTAACCATAGTATCTCCACATAGCATTGGGTGTTTTGTAATATACTTTTTTGATAATAACCTTCTTGTTACCAACTGAAGCGGAGTGTTCCGGAAGTGCTGCAACGATTGCTTGTAGATCATAATCTTGTTGGTTGTTGACCACATCTAGTGATGCTGAGTAAACCTGGAGGTTCCCGCCAATATTCGCCTCCTCAGAAATACCGTCTGCGACTCTCTTGGCATAAGCAAAGTTAAATGACGGGAATTTGAGTGACACGTGAGTACCACTAAGAGAAGCGGAGAGTGGACCTGTTTGCATCTCCCCTTTGTGGTCAAAAGAGGCGGTCGTATTGCCAAGAACATCAGAGAGAATATTTTTAGATTGATGAATGTTTATGAGATAAGAGTACTCCAGGCAAGCTTCTTCGTACGCTGCATACACATTTTCTTCTCTTATTTCTAGATCTAAGACATCTCCGCCAAGTTTTCTATAGACATATGTAACCTGCGAGACGGCTCCGGAGACGAACTCTGATGAATTGTACGCACTGGTAGCAAGAGCGCCTATAACATTACTATGTGTACCAGTTACCGGTAATACCGAAACGCTAGTATTGCTTTTGGGTGTGAGTGTTGGTAATGCCATTCATAGGTCCTCCGCGTAATTATACAAAAATAAGTAGTTTTTGTAAAGGGAAATAGAAATAAAAAACCCCATCACAAGGACAGGGTTTTTAAATTTAGGTTTTATATTTGTTATTAGCCTGAGAAGTCAGTGCAGATAACCAAACCGTACATGTCAGGACGTACCATCTTCTTCGCATAGCGAGTCATGACACCTTTTCTTGGTACGAAGTCTTCAGTACCGAAGATAGTAGGAGTCACTTGTAGTGGGACATACGGAGCATAAACGTAACCGCTTTCTAGGAAACTGTTTCCTTTACGTCCAACCAACATTACGTTACGTGGGAAGTAAGGATCTACATAGATTTCCAACTTGCTGCTCAAACTACCGACGTTAACAGCACCTGCGGTACCCTTATCGTCGTCATGAGTGACGCTTGCTTTGAAACCAGCGGTGAACTCAAGGATGTTAGCAACTTCTGGTGAAACCACGAGGAAGTTTGCGCCACCTTTGAGCGTCTTGCGGTGAATGTTAGCAGAAACGTCATTGACAGTCTCAAGCAACGTCTCATACCACTCACTGACAGTACCAGTGAAGTCAGCACCGAGCAAACTTTCGTTCGCGCTTGTGCTAATTGCTGCGCCTGTTTCACGATTCAAGAATTTACCAGGACGACGTGACCAGTACAATGTACCTGCCTTTGCGCCTTTGACCAAATCACCGAGGATTTCTTGATCAATTTCTAAACCGATGTGCTCGGAAAGAACGTTGGTCAATTCAACTTCAGCGTCGAGGTTGTGGTAAGCATTCAAGTCTTGACCCAATTCAGGAGTCCACTTTGCTTTCAACTTGCGAGTTTGAGCAGTAACAGCAATACTGTCTACCTTGATGTCAATCTCTGCGATGTCGTTGTTAGTACCGGCGAGTGTCAAAGTATCTGTTCCCTCAAGACCGAAAGGAGTAGAACCGACTAATGCACCATTGGCACCACCAGTAGTCAAATTATCCAAGGAAGGATAAGTAACTTTTAAAGCAGTGTTGTTGTTACCAGGCGTGATTGCTGTTGCTTTTGCAACGATAAATGAGATATCACCATTGGACTCCAAACGAGTCAAACGACGAATCAAAGTACCATCTGCAACTGCAAATTCAATTGCCATCAGGTTGTTGGTATCAATATCGCTTGGCTTATTGCCTGTAGCGATCTTGTGTTCGCAAACGTTATTGAAAGTAGTACCAGACAACAAATCAGGATCGTTATCAATACGCTTCAATAATGCACCGGAAAGTGCAGTAACTGCGTGATCTGTGGCAATAGTTGCGCCAGCTGCGATTGTAATCGTAGCGGAACCGGTAGGAGCACTGTAACCTTGGTTCAAGTTATAGAGACCTGTCTCTGTGCTTGCACCATCAATTGTGACACCTTGCTGAATTCCTTTAGCGACTTTAGCACCACCATAGATAGATTCATCAGCAGCACCGCCCAGTTTATCGTCAGTCTTGGTAAAATCCAAGAAGAAGATGAGACCGGAAGGCAAACTCATGGGTTGTACTGAAACCAATTCGTTAGCAATCAAACCACCGAATACACGACGGACGATTGGAAACGCAACGGCTGCGAAACCTTCTACGTCGCCACCAGCCATGCTTGATGCTTCACGAAGAAGTTCCTTTGCTTGATTCTCTAGCAATGTTGCCATTGAATCCTTATTACGGTCGTTAAGACCTTCGAGAAGACCAGAGGCTTCCCATTTGGTACGGACAGCAGCTCCCTCTGCGGAGAGGTTGCGATCAACAATACCTTCTGTTAATTTTTCTAAAATAGACATTGTATATTTCTCCTAATATTATTTATTTTATCCCTGCCAAGGTTTTCCACCTTGATGCGACGGGTAATGTTTCATTGTTAGTTTCTTTTCGAGAAATCATTTTCGTACTGTTCTTGCTGAATACCTCGTTTAACGATTGAGGACTCTTGTTTCCACTAGAACTCACAGCATTCTGCAAGGTTTCAAAAACAACTTTTGCTTCCTCAGCACTCTTAGATTCTCTAATAGCACCAACAATTTTTTCCTTCTGCCGCTCATTCAGGGAGCTAACTTCTAAAACTTTGTTGGTATAGACCAGTTGTGCGTTTTGCAACACCAAGTCTTCGAATACTTCATTTAAGGACTGAAGTGTATCCTTTAGTTTCTTGTTTTCCTCAACGATTGATGCGTTGGAGGTTTTAAGTTCTGTGTTTTCGTTTCCAAGAGTATTGATAGACTCTTGAAGTGTAGCGAATTCGTTTGCGAGGTCAAGGGATTCTTTCTTTTCTTCTTCGTCATCATCCATTGCTTTCTCAATTGCAGCGCCTCTTTTCTTTTCGTATGATGATAGTTTACCATCTTTATCAAGGTCTGCTTTATCTTTATTCTTTACCTCTTCTGACATGCCTGCTTTTCTGAGTCTCTGTGCTTGACTTTTGTGCATGTCTACAGCTTTATCTAATTCTTTAGCGATATTTCTTACGTTCTCGGGGATGTCCAAATCTTTCTTGTCTTTTGATTTTTTGCCATCTTCTTCGTTTGCTCGCTCTTCTTCAAGGTCTTTTGCTTTTTGCATAGGATCTACTTTTTCCATCTCTGGCATCTTATGCTGCTCGGGAGCATCCATTTCTTTAACCTTTACTTCTTCCTCATTCAACTCTTCCTGGAGAGCAAGAACAATTTGACTAATCATATCTTCTTCGGATAATTCGTCTTGGTCCATAGGATCGTCACCAACATCTAAACCGGCCAAGTCATCTTCACCACCTGAGTCGTCTGCTGCTTGAGCAATCTGTCCCAAACTCAACTCAGTAGGTTCCATATCATCAATGTCCATTTCTTCTTCTGATGCCATGTCTGCGAGGTCTGAGAGGTCTATTTCAATCTCTTCGTCATCGCCAATAGAAGTTTCTCCATCCAGTGCAGCGAGCGGGATCTTTTCTAGAGGATTGTTGGGAGTGGCGTTGTCCATGCCCATTTCCGCTTCGAGAATTTTACTAATCTGATTCTTTACTTCATCAGAATACTTCTCAACTATTGATTTTTCAGCAGTTTTCATCGCTGCTTCTTTGAGTGCTTTGGCATCGATGATTGCCTCTTCGAGTAAATTGCTCATATGTTGGTCTCCTTATAGAACTCTACATTTTGTAAATAGTAGTATAATAACACAAAATCCTTTTTTGTAAAAAAAAACCCAGCACCGAAGCACTGGGTTGAGTATTATATTTTAAAAGTTATCTTTTAGTTACACCAGATTATTCACTGATAAAAGGTGATGGGAATACAATTCCGTTCTCAATAAAGTAAAACTTTCCTGCTTGCGTGAATGTTAACTGCGCTGAACGTCCTGCTTGACCCTCATTCGCTGAACCTCCGTGGGCAGCTGCTAAGTAGAACATAACACCGTTATACGCGGATACTGCTGTTCCTGCACCGCCAGCGTCAGTACCAGTAACAATCTTTTCCAAGAATGCTTGACCTTGAGCGTCGCTACCGTCAACTGATGGCATTTTCAAACCATAATCGTCTTGTGCTGAACTAAAAGTTAGCAACTGATTAGAGTTATCATGTGCCAACTGAACGTCTTGACCCGCGCCGAATTTGATGATAGCATCATCAGCAAGGAACAAATCAGACCATTCGTTGTCAGCACTACCAAGAGCACCACCGTCAGCGGCATTTGGCAACATGTTACCATCTACCTTCACGTCACTACCGCCTGGATCAAGCACGATGTCAGCAACCGAAACAAGCTTCAGGTCTGTATCGACATCAATCGAATTACCTGATGCATCGATTTCTAACTTAGATGCTCTGAAGGTTGTGAGCGTCATGTCAGCGAGCGTAGTTACTGTACCACCGGAAGTATCCTTAGTACCAACACCCCAGGTGTCGTTAGCAACTCGGCCGAAGACCATATCGGTAGAAGAACCACCATTTTCAATGACGATACCACCCTGACCGTTGGCAGACGAATTTGCCTTGTTGAGAACAACAATTGGATCTTCAACGAGGAGATTCGTAGTGTCTAGTGTAGTGGTTGTACCATTAACAGTTAGATCACCTGTAACAGTCAAGTTGTCAGCAACGGTAACTTCAGAAGTAGTGTGACCGATAGTAACCGGAACTCCTGATGTAGCAGTAGCAATCTTGACACCATGACTTGTGTTGGCAGAACTTAGAGTAATACCACCAGCAGTCGAGTCTAACTTGATAGCGTCAGCAGCAGTACCTGCGGTATTGGTAAGCAAGAACTTCTCGTTAGCAGCTGTGCCATGGGGCGTAAACACCATTTCTACAGCACCATTCTTACCAAGTTTCAAGGTCTGACCATCAGCGAGTGAAGGAGCAACAACCATTGAACCAGCAGAAACATCAAGCGATAGTGCGTCAGCACCTGTACCAGCAGAGGTTAACAACAGACTAGAATCACCACCGCCTGTGACGGAGAATGTTAAGTCTTTAGCATCAGCGCCGCCTGTGGCAACATTGAAACTAGAAGCGTTAGCACCGCCAGCGAGGGCAATACCTGCGCCGTCTACCGTAACAGCACCAGAAGCGTCAATGTCTAATGCAACAGCATCAAAATCAACATTACCAGAACCATCATAAGCAAGGCCTTCGGTATCATCACTAAGAGTTGCTCCACCGTCACCACTGATTACAATCGTTGATGTAGAATCAATTGTGATTGCGTCTGAAGCGTCGATGTCTAAAGTAGTGGAATCAATATCAATTGCGACATCAGTAGTCGTACCGATATTAATACCGCCTGCACCGTGAACGGTCAAAGCACCAGCAGAAGTACTGATATTCGATGCTGCGCCTGCGTCTAATGAAAGACCGGTTGTCGCATCAATAGTAACTGCTGCACCACCGAAGATTGCGAGAGCGCCGCCAGCGTCCTCAACTCTTGCGGTAGCAAGTTTGGTCGAACCCGAGACATTCGCTACTGTAAGGAGATTACTCGAAGCATTGAAAGTCAAGTCATCGCCTGCTTCCAGTGTTTCGCTGTTTGTTAATCCATCAACCATAACAAGACTATAGTTAGTGTCTGCATCACCAGTGTCGTCAATATTGACAGTCGCTGGTGCTGGAACGTTGGTCAACTGTGAACCATCACCAACAAATGCTGATGCGTGTAAAGTACCAGTGACAACCATTTCGTTACCATTAAACTGAGCATTTCCATCGATGATTAAATCAGATGCACCACTTATAGTAAGGGATGCTGATAACGCACCAGACATCTGGAAGTTACCATTTTCGTCCAACTCCGCTACAGAAGTCGTACCTGCCTTAAACTCATAGTTTTGAGTACCGGCACCATTAGCATCGATAACAAATACAACATCTTGCTCAGAAGATATTTCAATATTATTTCCTGCGGCACCCGAGAGGTGTTCGAAAGAAAGAGTTTTGAATGTACCTGTGTGTGCTGTCATTGTACCAGACAACATTAACTCGTCGTTATTAGGATTATACTTTAAGACGTTAGCATTTTCTACAAAGAATTCAGCAGCGTCTTGAGCTGTATTGGAACTTAGCAACGAAAAGTGATAATCAGCTGTGTTGGAAACTGCTGTAACAGCACCGCCTACACCAGTCAAGTTTGAACCGTCACCGTAAAAACCGGAAGCGGAAACATTGACAGATGCTGACAGATTACCAACTACATTAGTATCTTTACCGAGCGTAAGAGTTTCTGCGCTGGTGTTGAAGACCATCCAGTCGTTCGAACCATCGTTGACACTAAGAGCATCAGCAATACCATCTTGTAGAGTAATGAGGTTTGTACCTGTATTACCGCCACTAAAATCAACATTAAGACCTGTAGCAGCATCATCAACAGAAATACTATCAGCATTGATGTCGCCAACGTTAGTAATGTTGCCGTCACTGAGACTTAAACCTGCGAAAGTTGCTGTAGTTGAGTCTGTGGACAAATCCTGATTAATTACAGAGTCTGCTTCAATATTCAAAGCACCTGCAACTGTAACAGTCTTATCAGCATCGATATCAAGAACCAAGGTGTGACCACCTTCAGGAACTTTGAGTTCGAATTCTTCACCGTCTGCTGAAGTTTTAATAAAACCTGCGACAGAACCGGCTTCTTCGAATTCAATACCTGAACCTCTAGCAGTGTTATCTCCACCATTATTGTTCAACGTAATCAACTTGTCTTCGACAAGAAGTTCAGTTGTATCAATCGTTGTGGTAGTGCCGTTGACAGTCAAGTCGCCAGTAACAGTCAAGTTATCAGCAACAGTAACTTCAGAGGTAGTGTGACCAATTGTGATTGGAACACCACTGGTAGCAGTACCAATTTTTACACCGTGAGAGGTGTTAGCTGAGTTTAGAGTGATACCACCGGCAACTGAATCAAGTTTAATTGCATCAGCAGCAGTACCTGCGGTATTAGTAAGTAAGAATTTCTCACTTCCCGCTGTACCATGTGGAGTGAATACCATTTCAACTGCGCCGTTCTTACCAAGTTTCAGTGTTTGTCCATCAGCGAGTGAAGGAGCAATTACCATAGAACC
>Ga0163110_10000750_pt1 | contig 15691 bp, 30 predicted proteins | sample CRUFie1St17metaG_FD_108703 | JGI IMG/M metagenome (GOLD analysis project Ga0163110, IMG submission 108703) | Marine microbial communities from the Costa Rica Dome - CRUD Field 142mm St17 metaG | ecosystem: Environmental > Aquatic > Marine > Oceanic > Photic zone | place: Costa Rica: the Eastern...
ATTCCTTACGAACCTTGTTGTCTGCCACTAATTTGTTGTATCTATTGGTTGCTTTTCTTTTCCACCAATCGAATATGCCATCTAATTCAAACCTATCAAAGTTATCTGCTTTGACTAAAGTTTCTGTCTTTCCTAGTAGAACATCCTTTGCATTTGCATATCCATATTCACCCATGTAAAATCTTTTTTGTGTGGTCACATCACCTGCCTTGGCAATTTCTTTAGAAAACATTTCATGTGCCTTGGCGTCATGTTTTTTTAAACTTGCTTTGATAACACCCACCATTTTAGTTTGCATTTTAAGTTTTCTAGATGAGGCGCCTTTGTGTATCAAATCTTCACCACCATTTTTTTCTGTAAACCAATCTCTTAATTCAAAATATATTTCTTCACCAAGTGTCAATAAAAATTTAGATTGAGTGTCACCTTTGTATCTTAGATATGGTTTCATACCATCATACATGGATGACCCTTTAATATTTCCATAGAGACTAGTGGTTTCAAATAAACAAAATTCTGTATCATATTTTTTATTTAGCATTCTACGAACTTCATGTGAATTACAAATTGCAGCCATGAGTTTACCACCAAGATAATTATAACCGAATGGTTGAACAGGCACAATATTGAAACCCATGATAGCACGCTTGTTAAAAACTGGTAAGTCTGGAACACCACCCAAGTAATCATTACGAGGTTTTGAATTTATTAATGGTGAACCTAATTTAATAAAACCAACGATGGTGTTTGTATTTTTTTCTTTTACAATTAGTTTCATTTCTTTTCCTGGCGCTTGGTCAGGCGAAAATGAAGCAATCATTTCAAGCATTGTATCAAATGTTTTTGACTGCATTTGTACAACTTCAAAATTCATGTCTTGTGGATTCATATCATAATCTTGAAACATATCATCTTCAAGACCAAATCCAGGCAGAGAGGCAGGAATATTTTTAACTCTCTCTATTTTTCTTGCACGAAAATAATCATCAATACGCCCAAAGTCTTTGAAATATTTAATTAACTTAGTAGCAGCGTGTATGGAATCTTGTTTGTTCAGTATTAACATAATATATTAGGAAGTAGGGATTGACCATTCCCTAGTCAATCCCCTGTGTATAATCTTTAATTTTGGTTATATCACAAAAGTATTTATTCATTTCTCAAACTAAAGTGTCCTTTAAATTATATTTTTTAACGACCTTTTCTCTCTTGATATCTTTTGCTGACCTCCTAGAAAACCTATCTGCCAATGGCGTGTTAGGGTTTTTATCAGCAATCTTTTGTAAAGTTTCTTTCATGCCACCATCCATTTTTTTAACAATGTGGTCACCTACAAAATTAGTTGCATTTAAAACAGGTGATAAGTCTGGATTATCTTTTAGATAAGGTTCTTTCTCAGCAATCTTCATTACCTTATCAAAAGTTTCACCAGTTTTATTATTTTTAAATGTGTATGTCGGCATGTTCTTTTTCCTCTTTACGCCATTCTTTTCTCATGGTCTTATATATTTCATCATTTGTAATTCTATCTCTTGCATGTTTATGTATTTTAGCACTTTGAGCTTTCTCACAAGTGAGAGCGTCTACTTCTTGTGGTATCACATAACCATTCTTATCATACTTTCTACCATCACGATGATTTGCATATCTTCTTGCTCTTGTAAATCCCATTTCTAAAAACTTACGACACATATCCATACCTACGAAGTCTTTTTGTTTTCTATATTTTAAATATAAATTAAAAATAGTAGAGGCACTTTCTTTTGCCTCATCCAAAGTTTTAAATCTCCAGTGTTTACAGATGTCATTTGTATATGGTCTAACTAATAATACGCCTTGCTCACCACGACCTATGCGATATCTTTTATCATTAGGTTTAAATAAAATATTTTTGTAATCTAATTTATAATTAAACTCTATCATACCACTTTGGTCTCACTCTGTTTTTCCAGTTTGCAAATCCATTTTTGTAATTTATATAATAGTTTTTGTAGCCTTGTATTGGGTCGCCAGGCACTTTACATTCCTCAGGCATTGCTTGAGGTAATTCTGTTAATCCAATATCTTTAATATTGTTTGGTGGTTTCAATAGACATATTGATGGTCTTGTTGACCCATGTATCTTTCCATATCTGTATGTATATTCAGAAAGACAAGCCATGTAAATCTTGTACATCAAACGATAATTTGATTTACTTTCACGCACCCACACATTACAAGGATGATTCACATGACTTGCTTTAAATAATATGTCTTCTCTTTTATCTGGCAATCTCCATCTTTTGATGTTACGACCATTTGCTGTTTTCCCATAATACATTTCACCATCTAGGATTCTATGTGCCGTTGATAATAACTGGGCATATTCTGTCACCATTTTTACAACATGTTTGTCGACATGCCATTTAGCGTTTTGTATTGGGTCTTCATGTAGATAAAATATATTCACTCATCAACTCCTTTACTTTGTTTAGATTCTTATATTCTAACACATTATCACTCATACTGTCAATACTTTCTTTAATCAGTCCAAAATCGGTCTTTAAAACCTCTTTTAGTGGGTATATATCAACATGTATCAGAAAGACTGCTGTGGTGTCTTTAATGACTGTGGCAGTCCTTTCGTGTTCTATTCTGAATGTTAAGTCATCCAGAGAATCAAAATCTGGTCTTTCATATGATGGATGATTACTATATCCACTCAATGATGATATGCCCCAAGTGTATCTGTGAAATGATTGACCACTTGACATCGCTCTCATGATTCCCTCTGAGGCACGAAGTAATGCTTCATTGTCAGCAATAGGTTCATGTAATTCGTTTAGTGTCTTACCAACCTTTTCACCAGCGTTCCATGATGATGGAAATGCCACAAAACATGCCTCCAATTTACCTTTGTGCATGATAACGACATCATCCTCAATCGCTAAACCTAAATCTTTTATACTATTACACTCTGTGAATAATTGATAGTCATCGTGTTGATTAAATAATCCTAAAGTAGCAGCTGTTCTTTCAGCAAGTTTTTCTTCTTTTGCTACATCTGTTTCAAACCAAATATCTTGACCTAAATTACTTAACTCTATTCTTCTTTGATTTTGTATTTCTAAATCAGTTTTGTTTGCATTGAACTTTGGGTTTTCACATTGAGTAAAAACTGGTTTCATATCAAAAGGTGTTCTGATTACATGCTCAAACATTTTTAGATTTTTCTTCTTTGATTCTTTTTCTCTCTAGATTGCCCATCATGATTAAGACTATAATCATAGATAAAACTGCGATGATATAAATCACAAAATCTGGTATGTAAAAATTCATTTAAGAAACCTCTTTGACTTCTTGAACTACACATTTTGGTATGATTGTGGAATTGCCACATTCATCAATGCTACCATCTTCCTTGAAATTAAAATCACTTACCAATCTAATTACATCTTCCTCATCACTAATTAAAAAACCTGTACTTAGACATCTAGGTAAGTTTTCTTCTTTAACATCTTCTATACTTCGCCATGCACTATCAGATGTTATGTCAATCCAATATACATGTACAAATTTATATGGTATCTTTTTAATCTTAGTCATAATAAATCAACCTCTAGGGCGTTCATGTCAACTCTATATGATGAGGTCGAGAGAGAGTGAGCTGACATGAACTGGAATTTTTTAAAACTACTCATCATAATACATTTTACTAAACTCAACAGAGTTTGTCAAGTTTTAAATACCAGAAGCACTTCCAGGCGCTTGTGGATATTTCTCTGGCGATGGTATCATGAAATTATCATCCCAACCAAATGCCTCTTTTACTACATCTTTTGATAAACCTTTATACACTTGATGTAATCTTTTATCTTTAGCAGCGATTAATAATTTTGCCTCTGCCTCACATAATGCCTCACATATTTGTATAAACATGTTTTCTTTTTGTGCTTGTTTTGTTTCGTTGTCAGCACCTTTGATAAAGTGCCATAATTTTTTTGTCTCTTGAGCAAGAACTGTATGTTCAGTTCCCTCTGGAGCTTCATTTGGTTTGAATGGAACTTCACCTGCTGGTATCACCCATTCTTTAGTAGGGTCGAAAGACGCTTTTAATAACATTCTTAATGCTTGTGTGTCATATCTTTGTAGTATTTCTACTTTTTGAGCTTTTGTTTTCGCTTTGTGTACTTTGTTAAGTATGTCAGAAAACAATAATGTATAATTATCTGCCATTTTAAAATTCTCCAATTTGTTCAGTTAAAGTTTTTAATCTTTTATCCATAAAGTAATCTAATAATTTACTTCTGTCGCCACAAGTGGCACCCTTGAAATCATCTAGAATAGATTGTTCTAATTCCTCTGGAATATTATCCAAATTAATCAGAGCGTCATTTCTTTGATAATTTCTTTTCAACTCATCATTTAAATCATCAAAATCTTGAGCCATGATACTATTTATCTTCTTAGATGTCAAGGGTCTTTGCCTTAATTCATCTGTAAAAGTATGGTCTGGTGATAGCACATTTGGTATTCCATCTGATTTATCACCTTTTAGTATATGTTCTTTTATATAGACAACTGGGTCAATTCCATTCACATGTTTTTTAGTGATAGGACTGTATTGATTTACATTGTCATACTTTTGTAACTGTATGAAATCTTTATCACCAGATACTATTAAGATTTTTTCATTTTGATAATGTTTACACACTATGGCGATTACATCATCTGCTTCTGCCCCATAAGTTTCTACAACTTTATATGGCAAAAATTCTCTAATTTCTTCTTTAATCTGATTGAGAACTCCAAAAATACCATCCCAATCTTTACCATCTTCTTCTCTGCCTTTTTTACGATTCGCTTTGTATTGTGGAAATACTTGTTTTCTCCAGTATGCTCTAGAATCATAAGTGAGAACTATCTCACCATAGTCTTCTTTGAACATGGTGCGATGTCCTCTTATAGAATTAAGTATCATATGCCTTACCATTTCCTCATCTAACTCGCCTTTATTCATGTGTAAAGACATCATTAAACATGCCAAAGAAATTTGATTCATATCAACTAATATCATAATTCTGTACTCTGATTCGATGGTCTATATCGTATGATTAAACATGCGATGGCAATTAATAATATTGCACCTGCCTCATAGATTAATGTGCTGGGTTCCATATCTTTACCCTGTAATATTATCAATCTTGATAGTGCCGTCATGGCAATAAACAATGGTAATGTGATAGGTATCTTATTACTCATATAGAATACACCTATCATGCCCAAAACCTCTGTATATATAAACAACAATAACAAATCAGGCAGATTAACTTTGCCTACTATGTATATTGTTATTATCTCTTGTATGGTTGCAACAATCGTGAGTATTGCAATCACACCTAGTAATCCTTTTTCTATAACTTTTATTAAATTCATATTATAACTCTCTCTTTAGAAAGGGTGGCCCGAAGACCACCCCACTAAATCTTAATTGTAAATTAAGAAGCGAATGAAACTCCATTTCCATAAAGTGCTTTGATTCCAGCGGCAACAATAGTTTTGTTTGCTGAATCATTTAACAACACCTCAGTCACACCAGCAGCTAATATTGCTTTAGATGGTGTACCTAAACGATAAGATGTTCCACCAGCAGTTTTATTGATATAAATCATGTGTCCTGCTCTTCTCAACTTATCTACCATCGCTTGTGGCGAAGTTAAATCAAATTGACTTCTTAATTGTTTCCAAGTAATTACTCTACCTGTTTCAAATGCATTAAGCACTCTTTGTGTTTTTGATAGTTTTTTTCTACCCATGTTATTTTCTCCTTTCGAAAATTAAATTTAATTTGACCAAATTAACGCCTCGTATAGTCATATCGGCGATTACACTATTGTAATTCGTTTTAATCCTTGTCTTTATCTTCTTCATCTTTATTTTTATTCCATTCTGAAACACTTCCTAGTGTTGTGTCTGGTTCAAAATCCACATCTAATTCTGTTTGAGTTTCCTCTCTTATCTCAACTGCCAAATCATTTAATTCATGTAGTAAAGGTATGTTAAATTTTGAATAATATACATCTACACCATCATCATTTTGTGTTGTATCAGGCGTCATTAAATTATCAACCAATCCTTGAATTACATGTGGCACAGATTCTTGTCTTGATATTGTGCCTTTTATAACCTCTGATAAAAATCCTATATCTAAAAGAAATCTTTCATCTGATAGATTGTAACCATTTTCTCGTAAAGTATGAATCAATTGTATCATGACATCCTCAGTTAATATCTCAATTCTGTCAAGTTTACCTTGCATTTTTATTTGAGCAGTATTTTTTTCTAATGCCTTATTATACTTTTTTTTAATCCAGTCAGCATTATTATCGACTGGTTCACCAGTCCATGGCCCGATTATAATATTGTCTTTTTCTTTGTCTGTCATGAACTCTCCATCATTATTTCTACATGACTTTTTAATGCTTCAAAATGGTGACTTAAATCTGAGGTGTTAATATCAAGGCCTGATTGTTCTATCATATCTCGAACTCTCCACTCACATGCCTCAATCTCATTTTGCACTCGGTCACATGTATGTTCATATTTTTGTTCTTCTGTTATCATGATACGCTCTCTCCTAAGACTTTAAATGTTCTTCTTGATTTACTAAATGATAGAGGTTTCTTTAACCAAATTGTTTTCTTTGTTCCCTCTTTCATATATGCAACCAACTTTGAATTGTTCTCCACAAAATATGTATGGTTTGCATACGGCCATTGTGTAGTCTCTTTTAATATTTGTATCATGTTATCACCTTTTTTTCAACTGGAACTATCGCTCCAACATATTGTAAATAATTATCTTTAATCTCTGACTTAGGGTCATTTACTGTGATTATATTTTCTTCTTTAATACTCATTTCTTCATTCTCTGCAAATGGTATAAATGGTGAGAAGTATAATTTAGTCTCAGTATTAGAGCCTGGGTTTTGTGCCATCGGTATTAATACAAATGGTTTTTTGATTGTTGTCATCGAGGGGTCAGCATATACCAACTCTGCAACGACATCCTCACCTGTTGTAAGGCGTAATAATTTTACATCCATAATCTACCTTCCTATTTTTTTTCTGTAACTATTTTTATATTGATGTTGTCCTGCCGTCTCTTTTAGTTTTCTCAACCATCTTTGTCGACCAGCAGCTTTTGCCAACCTTTTCTTTTCACTTTTCTTAATGAAGAACTGTCTTTCATGAACTTCATTTAACAAACCTGCTTTTAGAATTTTCTTTTTAAATATTCTAAGTGCTTTGTTGATATCATCATTATGAACTACAACACCTAAACCACTTGTTTTTTCTTGTTTTGGTTTTTTCTTAAAAGGTTTTCGTTGTTCATAATTGTGAACTTGAAACTTTTGTCTTGGTTTACTTGAACTACCTTTCAAATCCTACCTCCTACATCAGCACTTGTCAAATCGTATACAGCATGCATAGCGTCATACTCATTTTCAAAACCTAGAATTTCTAGATTCTCCATTTGTTTAGATAAGATTTCTAAAGCGTCATCTTCTGTAATGTCACCACCCACTAATTTGTGAGCAAGCACATTCAAAATATTTTCAGCGTCTTCCATCATTTGTGATTTTACAGCACCCATATTATACCTCCAATAGTTTGCCGATTATTTCCCAGTCATATATTCTGACACCATCAACCTTTTCAAAAGCCATTTGGTGTCCAGTTTCATTTTCTAAATATGTGACTGCCTCATCTTTCGTTTTGAATTCTTTATCAAAACGCCTGTTGTTTAATTTTGGTTTTGCTAGAAACATTACGCCGCCTCCAACATTGACATTGGTACAGAATATCTACGACCACCTATGTCAACAGTACATCTTGTTCTTTTGATTTTTAGAAGCGTACCTAACTCTCGTTTTGTCTTTTGAACTACATACACTTGTGCTCCCTCTATCAATGAAGACTTAGCATTCATATTTTGCACATCACGAATAAAATCTATCAGACCATTCAACTCTGATAAATCCATGCTCATAATTTCTTTTCGTATACTCTCTTTCATAATTTACCTCTTTGTTGTTAAATTCTTAGCAGTAATGTATTGACCACTCTCTCTCTAAATCCTTTTCTGTTTTCTCTTTCCACTTCTGAACTTTCATGTAATCCTCATAACACTGTTGATACATTAAGTCCAACTCACTTCCAGCAGTCACTATTCGGCAGTTATTCTCTGATTTACTACCTGTCTTATAGTTCATATCTACTTTCAATTCATTAAATTTAGGGGTGACTTTTCTCATATTTTCTCTCTTTTTCATTATATGTGGCCATTATAACAGCCCAAACAAGGATTGTCAACCCCTAATTTAACTATTTTCGACCTTTTTTTACTCATTGTGTATACTATACCAGCCTGTGCAAGTATTGTCAAGTGTTATTTTTAGGGGTTCAAATGAGAATGATTCTCATTTAGGCGTGTAGATTGTGATAAGTTCTTCTTTTCCTTTGACCTTGATTTTATCAATCTCAACTGATTCTATATCTTTGAGTTTTTCCATAGTGTAGGATGAATACAATGTGGATAGCACACGACCATCTTTGTCTTTGTAATTTCTAGTAGCGGCCTCTAACCTTGCCGCCAGATTAACGGCGTCTCCTATGACTGAGTAATCGAATCTTGTATCACTACCCATGTTTCCAACTATACATGTGCCTGTATTAACGCCTGACCCTATGTTAATATCAGGCAATCCTCTTTTTTTAAAATCTTCTTTTAGTCTCTCTGTTTCTTTTGCACATTCGATAGATGTCTTGACTGCCATCTCGGCATGGTTTTCACAATCAAGTGGTGCATTCCAAAATGCCATAATACAATCACCCATATACTTATCAACTGTTCCACCATTGTCTAAAACAATTTTAGTCATACGATTTAAATAGTCATTGATAACTTCAACTAATCCCTCTGGGTCATCTTTGTTTTTATAGTATTCTGATATTGGTGTGAAACCTACGATGTCCATGAACAAGAAACTCATCTCTTTTCTTTCACCACCTAATTTTAATTTACTTGGGTCTTTCTGTAATACGGCAACTTGTCTTGGGTCTAGATATGTTTCAAATTGTTTTCTTATTTGTTGTTTTAATTTAAACTCTAAAATAAATCTATTAAAGATACTATGCATACCAACTATGGTAATTACAATAATTATCCAACTGACATCTGATAATATTAAATGTGTGTTAAACAGATAATAAGAACCATAAACACTTATGCCATAAAGTGATAATACACTTAAACCAACAAACCAATAAGGTGTAAATCTTGCAATCAGTATAACTACAATACCTAGAATGAAAGATAAAATTAATTCTAAAAATGAACTTACATCATAACGATTAATTTGTTTACCATCTATCATAGTTTGTAATGTAGAGGCAGATAACATGTAATCATATTGTTCACCGACTGGTGTTCCTATGATACCACCTAAACCCTCAGCAGTTGTTCCTATGATTACAGGTCTATTTGCAAACTTTGAAAAATCATTTGATGACGCTGATATGGTTTCAAAAGTTTTATTCCATCTCAACCATATTCTAGCGTTTGGGTCTGTATTAATAATTGGAAAACCTGGCACTCTTATTGCTTGAACTCCACCATCACCAGACTTAACTTGATAACTTGGAGCTCCATATGCAACTCTAATTACTTCTACTGCCATAGTAGGATAAGTTTCTTCACCTATTCTCATAATCAATGGTATTCTTCTTACAACACCATCTATCTCTGGCGCTGTGTTAATTACACCAACACCATTTGCATTTTGTCCTAACTTTGATATAGGACCTAACATACCATCCCATTCAAAAAGATATGGTAAAGGATTACCTATTTTTGCAACTCCTCTTGGTACAGAGTTTTTATTGATTTGTGATGTGCCTACTTGTGCGATTACAACACCATTGTCTATAAGTGTGTTTGCAAGAATATCATCACCACCTAATCTATCTTCCTCTGAAAATAGTATAGGTATCATAATGACACCTACCCCATCTCTCCTTAAATCGTTAATAATTTTTGCAAGAACATCTCTTGACCATGGCCATTGTCCATACTTTTCAATCGCCTCTTCATCAATTGTGATAATACCAATGTCTTGTGATACTTGTTTTTCCTCTTGTTGTATGAGAATATCAAATGATTTTAGTTTTAATATTTCTTTAACATAAGGTTCTTGTAAACCAATAAAAGTTAAAGCGATAAGGGTTATGAACGAAAATGTCCAATGAGTTAAAAATTTTTTCATTGATTAACTGTTAATGAACAAGATGAATGGCCGCAATAAAGATTCCCTGTATAACTTTTATTATTACCTGTTTGATTGATAGTCATGGAAGACCCAACACTTGTTCTACCATCAACATCTATATTAATATTATTATCATTACCAGTCTGGTCTAGATTGATAGAAAACTCATCCATGCTTTGTATGTCAAAATCAATATTATTATCTTCACCATCTTGTTCAGCATTAAAAGTGCCACCATCTGTTGTAGTAATTGTAACAGTCACATCATTTGCAAAAGATTTTAGAGAAACAAATAAAGTTAACAACATTAATAACATCAATAAACTACTGAGCTTGGTATATTGTGATTTCATTTTCAGGTCCCCCTATTTCGTAATCTATGACTTCAAAATCCTGTTGTGTTATATTTAGGACATAACCATGTTCTTTGTTTAGTCTTAGTTCTATTTTATTTCCAGCGGCGTCTTCTCTACTCCAAAGCCAATCTGGGTCTTCATCTAATAATATAATGCCTGTCTCTGGGTCTTTACCTAATGTGACATCTGTTTTTGTTTTTTCTTTATCAAATTCATTTCTCATTTGTAGAGCAAGTTGTCTATTAATTTGTTCAAGAATATCTGCCAAAAAATTTTGTTCTAAAAAATCTATATCTAATCCTGTTGCCCAATTTTCAGTTTCATCTTCTAAGTAATCTACATTTAATTCTTCAAACTCTAGAAAGTCTAAATCTAATGCATTGGCGATTATAGAAAGTCTTTCTTTAGTTTGTTGTTCTTCTATTTCTCTTGGTTTAGATATGATTAATAAATTACCGATTAAGTTTTCATCTATTTCTAATGTTACAGGTTTCATAGGTTTACTGTCTGGTGTTTCCACGACTGTTGCCTGAAATGCCTGATTCATGATAACTTGTCCAGCGTCTGATGTTACATCAATCTCACCAACATAACAATTACCACTTGTATCACATGATGGTAATAATATAATTGTAGAACTTCCAATCTCATCTATTGTCATAGAGAAGTCTGTTCCACGAACACCAATTGTTGCTGTTGGTGTTTTTATTTTTACATTTTGTTTTGAGTTTTTTGCAATCTGCCCAGAGGCATATCTTACTGTGCCCAAAGACGCCTTTAGTGATAAGGCGCCTGTTTTTGTATTAGGGTCATATACAAATTCATCAATGATTAATTTAGAGTGTTCTGTTACATCCACTCTTGTATCATCAACAAACTCAATGGCAGTTTTGCCTTGACCTGTTTTCACTGTGTCATAAGAAAAGATGTCTAAGTCTATTCTACTAGAAAACTCATCTCCATCTTTTCTTTCTATAACACCAGTGCCTTCTTGTAGTATAACATCACCTATAGTTGCACTAAAAGCATTAGTGCTAAATAGCAACATCATAATAAAAAACTTTTTCATTAGTCTGTTTGTGTTATGTCTATATCGTGATTATCACCAGATGTTGTTAATGTTATCATGTTGTCATAAACACCACTTTGAGTTATATCAACATCAGCGATAGAACCTGTATGTGTATGAATATATGTGTGACCATTTACATCACCATCACCATCTATATCAACTAAGAAATTATTTGTATCTCCATTGATTGATAATGTTAGTATTGCTGAAGTACCATCTATTGTAGCCAACACTGTGTTGCTATCACTACCACTTGCACCAGTAATAGATACTGTTGCATTAGTAGCTGACGCTGTTTCACCGATATCTACATCAATATCGTTAGTTGAACCTACCCAAACGATAGACGCTGTAGCTGTTCCACAAGAACTGTTGTTTCCAGCACTATCACAATTAAAGTCTATATTGTTACTATCACCTGTTACAGAGAATGTACCTGTGTAAGTTGCACCATTAACATCAAAAGTCATGACATTACTATTACCAACTTGTGTAATCGCCAAGTTTGTTGTGGCACCAATTACACTAGAAGCAGTTGTAGAACTACCTACTGTGTTGTTTTGACCATCTTGTGTTACATCTAAATCTAATGTAGCACCAGATTGGTTTATATAAATGTCATTAGCATAAACTGATAACGAAATAAACATCACTGATAATATTGTGATTATTTTTTTCATTCTTCTAATCTCCATTTTTTAAATTTCCAATAGTCTAATTTTTCGCCCTTTTCAACCATTTTCAAAACTGCATACTCTATGGCAGAACGAATAGCATAATCTATGGGTTCGTTTACAGCTGCACCACTTTCTATCTCTAGAGCTTTAGTTCTTAAATCAAAGAATCTAAAGACATCAGCACCAGTCTGATAACTTGCAATCGTTTTGTTTGCTGACACTGTCATCAATACCTCTCCTGTTTGCACTGCTATTACCCTCATGGCAACTGCCACTTGGTCTGTTCGATATTGTTTGGAAGCCCCAATACCGAATGCCCTTGCACCTTCACCGCCACTTACGATATTAGTATCATAACTGACAATACCACCCTCAATAATAAGTCCAGCAAATATTAGTGGTTTTAACACATTATTTGCTTTTTGTTCACCATCATATTCTAATCTTGTTGACCTAACTAGTTGTCTTTCTCTAACTAGGTTTTGTAAACCTTTTCTTTCTACGACAACAAACCAATCACCACCACTTACTTTTTTAAGAGCGTCAATCAAATAAGATTCTGGCCCTTGTGTTACTGCCGTACTTAATTGAGAAAATCTATCATTAGGTTTTCTCTGTCCTGTTCTATCAGGAAAATCATAAATTGCAATTGTTATTTTTTCTTGGTCTAAATCTGGTATACCTCTTAACAAATCTCCTGTTCTAGAGGATTCTGTATAAGGCTTCTCAGAATACTCAACATAGTTTCCCATTGTTGTTGAGCAACCAGACAGGCACATCCCTGCCAAAAATACTAATGCATAAGTCCAACTCATAATTTTTTAAAATATAAAGTCACCAACTGGTACAGATAATGTTGATACTGTTCCTGCTGGGTCAGTTATTGTTAATGTAATAATTTCTGTTGAAGTATCTTTCACCCAATAAATTGTTGAACCCTCTACCTCTGCCGTTCCACTTGTTGCACAATCAGATGTACAACTTTCACCAAACATATTATCAACTAATTGTTTAGATAAGTTAGCGTAGATACGACTTTCTACATTCGCAATAAATTTATTAATTGTTTTATTTTTCTCATCTCTCTCTGCTTGAGACAATGCAGATTTTACATCTTTCATTCTGTCATTCTCTCTAGTGTATTGAAGTTGTTCGATTGATAAAGCGTGCTGAGAATATCCCTCCTTACTAAAAGCAGGATTCCCAAACTTGTGAGTTAACTCACTTGCTGTGCTAGTATGTATCAAGGAAAGGCATAAGACAAAGGATACTAACACTATCTTTTTAAATTCTAGTGTTATCATGCCTATATTTATAAGAATTGACTTATTTATTTCTCTTTTTTGGTGGGTCTTTTTTCTCTTTTTCTCTCAATTCTAGGACAGTATTGACCTTGCTTCTTAATCTTATGATGTCATTGTCCAACATTCTTACTCTATCTATCAAGGCAATCAAGACTGTATGCATTTCACCAAGCTTCTTTTTAATTTGTGTGGTCACATATTTGTATATAAAATATATAAACCATCCCATACCGATAGCAGCTATGGTTGCAAATCCATATTGATTTATTATTTCTATAATTGTACTAGTTTTCATTAATCACGCCTAGCGTCTTTTTTACCATCTGCTCTTGCGATTCTATCTTCATCTGGTTTTAAATTTAAAGAGTGTGATATAAGTAAATCTAATTTTATCATATCGTTGTTCATCGACTTAACTCTGTTATCAAGTGCCATGATAATACCATGCATACCTTTTACTTGACCAACAACAGATTCTAAAATATATTTTATAATTAAATATATAAAGAAACCCATCACTATGGCAGCGAAGATAGGTAATCCAAACTCAAATAATATTTTTAAAAATGCATTCATATTATTATTTATCAAACAAAGAAACAAAGTATTCAGCGTCTACAACGACTAATGGTTTTGCATTGTTTCTTTTAATTACTACTACTGGTTCATACTCTTTAGAATTTTCTTCTGCTTGTTTATATGATTCCCATACATTTACTTTTTCTTGATTTTTACATTCGATTGATAATGGAAACTTTTCTCTAGCAGCTCTTGCCATAATTAAATCTTCACCACCAGCGCCCATACTTCTTGATTCAATGTCCTCTGGATGTATTTCTAATTTTTCAATGAGTAAAGTTCTCATCCACTGTTGTAATTTTCTACCTTTTGCTTTTGCTGATTGTGTCTTCATAATTATTTTGCCGTTAACATATAATCTATTGCATACCTATCCTTGTCACTAGTGATTGTGTCATTTGCATGAGTTTGATTTGAATCAAATATTAAAAAATCTGTTGGGTTTAATTTATAAGCAACACCATCACATATAAATCCACCACCATCTTTTTCACTATTCCAATCTGAGTTTAATATTCCTAATACTTTTAATCTACCCTCACCCCAATCATCTACATGAAAGTTTGGTGGATAGTTTTTAGTTTTTACACTTATAGCACAAAAGTGCATTTCTGGTGTAAGATATTCTTTTCCACCAGCGTCATAGATTTGTGCAAGTAATCCTGTTGCAATTCCACCCAGTAATTCATTGTCATATTTACCATGAGTTACAATATTTAATTTTTGTAAATTAATCTTTTTGTAATTTATATTGTGTTCTTCTTTGTTTTGCCATGTGTCTGACTTAGGTAACATGTGCATAAACATATTTAGATATGTTTTTGAGCACACATTTTTTAGTATAACTGGTTTAAATTTCGTAGGGGTTGTCATCATCTATCACTTCAATTTCATGCAATCCATCTTCATCTAATTCAGAGCCACAAAATGGACATACCTTTACTTTATACTGGTGTCCTAACATTTCGTATTCTATTGTAAATGAAGCCTCGCATGATTCACATACTATTTCTTTAATCGCCATTTTGTATCCTTACTATGTATATGCAGATTCCCAAGTGCCTGACAAGCCTGCAACTTCATATTCGGTTACACGATTCTCAAAAAAGTTTGTATGGTCTGCACCATTTAATATCCACTCTAACCATGATAGTGGATTTTCTTTTACTTTAAATGTAGTCTTTAATCCTAATTGTAATAATCTTCTGTCTGTTATATATCTAATATATTGTTTAACATCATCAGCAGATAATCCCTCGATATCACCTAGACTATATGCTAAGTCAATAAATTTATCTTCTAGTTTTACTATCTCTGTTGCCATAACATATATTTCTTTTTTAAAACCATCATCTACAAGTTTAGGATGTTCGGCACAAAATGATTTAAATAAA